>OCVV011268409.1_pt1 | contig 11836 bp, 15 predicted proteins | sample 1539721 | NCBI WGS metagenome assembly OCVV01 (sample SAMN02144230, study PRJEB22623) | gut metagenome | biome: sheep rumen | host: Ovis aries | place: New Zealand | reverse complement strand
TTTGAACCATCCAAATCATCAATAATGGCATATTGACAATCCTCTCTGCATTCTTTTAACCATGCATCAATTTCGTCTCCACGATGCTTGTTTACCGTTGGAGTAACATCTGTGACGAAGCCAGGCAAGCCTCTATATTTCCACATATCTAGGATTTCCTTATAACTCATATCGTCCTTCCAAGTTGATGAAACAACAATATCAGCGTCTGTATTATCAATGATATATTTGAGATTCTTCACACACTCTGGGTCAAAGAGCAAGCCATATTCATCGGATATTGGCTTACCTGCTTCACTAAGTATGTGGTCGTAATACTCCGTGTCCATCACACCATCAAAGTCGAGAAAGATAATCTTCATTTGTTTTCAACTCGCATCTTCATGATCGTGCTCAACTGATAACAACACCTGTTCTATCAGGCTTTCCATCTTTTGAATGAACCATTGTTGGTCAGAGATAATTTGGTTTAGTTTCCCAGATACATATTCCTCTATATTTGGGATGTTTGGTAGCAGTTGGAATGATATACTACTATGGAGTCGTAGCAGATTGTCATCTTTATGTGTTGTATAGAAGAACTTAGACTTACAAACATAATTTAGGTCATTAACAAGATTCTTCACATATTCGCAAGTTTCGTCATCACCCAAATCTATGCTATACCAGTTGGGGAACCATATATCAACATCATAGCTTTCGTTTGTGGCATTAGCCATGAACTTGCATTCTGAGTATTTGAATTTTATATCATACTCAGTGCTAACCTCACTCCTTATTAGATATTCGCCTCCCAACTTTACTATAGTTTCGATAAACAAATCTTTAGCTTGGCATTTTTCTTTTATCTTTTCCATATTACCAACGGTATTCGTTTTTTATTTGTTTGAATGATTATCTACTAAGAATTCATAATAATCCTTACCATGAGTTTGACAGAAATAATTATGATGTACGTGGTATGATAGCAGTTTCTTGGCTTTATCAATTATTAATTGTAATGTTACTCCTTCACAAGATGGAGATTTGCACTCACCTTCAAGAGTAATCACAAGGCTATCACCCTTTGACTTAATAGTTCTTGTACTCACGATGCTATCCATTTCTATATGTTCAGCAATTCCTATAGGAAAACTATCGAGTTTTGAAGATAGTCCCGCCATTTCGCCTTCGGAGAGAACAATATACTCATCAGGACAGGCAAATTTACAACTATATTCGTTGTCTGAACGAAGGTGCAAAACTTCAAATCCTTCGCCTAATTGATACCCTGTAGCACACATCACATTTGATTTCGTGTTCTTTCTTTCCCTCTCCAAATATCTGTTTAAATCTCTCAATTCGCGAGGATGAAGTCTTGTCGTATCAACACATAACAGTTCTCTATGAGTCCATTGTTCAATTAATGAAGTGTCAATCATTACAAAACTATTATCAGTATTTGTATATCTACTCTTCTTTTCATGATTGCAGCTGACACATAGGATGGTTAATGCTATAACTCCAATATACATTGTAAGTTTCATACTGTCCTCTATTTGTTAGTTTTTATTTGTCTAATCATATATACAATCTGTATTAACCTCAGGAGGTGCATACCATGTGATACCGTACTTCTCTTTGAGAATCCTTTTCTTCATCGCCCATAACCTATGACAACTACCAAGTTGAATAAACAAACGTGCTGCGTGTTCTGGCTCATTGGGGTACTTTTCCAACAGTCTTTTAGCCTCCTTAATCCTGTTCGACCTTTTGCTTAAATATATGTCGTATTCAGTAGGTGCATCAAACTCATCATCAAAAGTATCTTCGTAATCGCCATGTTCTGCCAAGTCTTGCTCTGCCTGCCGAATACCTTCTATGGCAAACTGAGTATATACCTCCTTATCAACCTCCTGCATTATCTTCTGAAAACCTGGAGATTGTTCTAAAGCCTTGTTCTGCTCTAGATATTCAGATACTATATTATCATGTTCTTTATTATTCATACATCAAACAAATGTAACCCTTTAGATGAGGTTAAAGCTTAACGTCATACAATTCTCCATCAACAAGAATAATATTTCCTCTTAGATGTATCCATAATAGTCATTTTATTAAGTATTCTGCAACCAATTTAGCTACTTCTGCTGCTAATCCTCCCTGAGTATCATCCTTAGTAAGAGCAACTATGATACTATACTGTGGTTTCTCATAGGGGAAATAACCACAAAATTCTATTGAGTAGGTATCATCAGCAATCTGTGTCACCCCCTGCCTACCTGCTATAGATACCTTATCGGACTTAGCCATCTTGCCATATCCATCTGTAACATTCTGCCGCATCAACTTCTGAATCTCAGGTATATGCTTAGCTATATTCTCATTTACTACAACAGTATCACCTTTATAAAGTTGAGGCTGTACCATCCTACCATTATTAGCAATAGCGTTGTAGAACCTCAGAATCTGGATAGGGGCTATCTGCTGATTATAGCCAATGGTAAACCATGCAAATGATTCTTTTGTAATGTTGAGGCTATCACCATAGCACATTTTATTAAGCAATGCTACATACTGTTCTGCATCAAGTACCTTACTAGTTGTTTTCCAACAAGCTATACTTGAATCTACGGTATATCCATATCCAACTGTAACATTATCAAAACCACCTCGTTTCCAATTGTGGTCTTTCAGCGTATCACAAGAGATAACCATTACACCATTATAGGTATTGATGGTATCTTCAAGTGCTATTTTATCTGTCTCTAAGGCTGCTAAAATGGAAGCGGTACGGATTAAAGTTGATGGTTGCTTCTTATCTACATCTATTGCATTACCTAAACTGTCAATAGCAACCATTGCCTTAACCTCTCCACTCTGTACGTCCATTACTATGATACGTCCATTAGCTGCACCAAATTCCATTAGCTTACTTTGCAACGAATCAGTGATAGTTGCCTGTAGTGTACTATCAATCGTTGAAACTTTCTCAACCACTGCATTCTGCTTGCAGCCTGTTACCATTATGCCCATTAAAAGAGCTAAGTAGATTTTACGCATAGTTATTAACCATTACAAGTTGACAATATGATACCTAAGATAATAACTCCACCAATAAAATAGTAAATAGGTCTCATATCTGGTTTCTTTATAAACTCCTCAGCTAAAGCGATTATAACTAAGACTGCGATTATACCTATTACAATTCTTCCAATAGTATTAAACATAGAACCAGTATTAAAATTGTCAAATCTTTAACTAATCTCATTCTTTACACTTCAAACCGTAACACATATCCAGGTTGTAGTTGATGCAAAATGTTAACTAACAAGATTCCTGCCTGACCATACATTAATTCTGGTTGGGTATAGCCTGTATAGTAGATTCTTTTATTTCTGAGTTCAAAGTTATTTTGACTATAAAGCATCTTTTCCCTTGTTATCAGGAACTTAGAATATGTTATCTTGTCTGGCCAGAGTTCAACTGCTCCAATATTCCTATGGTGCATAACATATGATAAAATGAGATTGGAAAGTGGAATTATTGCCTTTCCATCAATCCCATCCACTAATGCTAATCTTATATCAATCATTCTGTTTCCTTTTTATACTCCACAAGTTCTATATAGTTCATTAAACACCATTACATTGTCAGGCTCTGTAGGTGGCATTACTCCAACAAAATCTATGATACCATTATTATAGAATAAATTTCCTTGATAGTGATATGTGATTGCTCCAAAGAATCCTTTTCTAAACATAATTTTGTCTTTGAATATAATAAGTTCATCCTTTCCTGTTTGAGAAAGATAATAACCTATAATACCAGACAAATGATAACAGGCAGTTTTTGTAATGCCTCTTACGTATGAATCAACTTTAATTTTCATCATCAATCTTATTTAAATAGTTTCATAATTGGGTCTATAGAGTACAATAACCCTTTGTTATCTAAGAGGTTTGTTATATGCTCTGTGAAAGAATATAAGTTATTTCTACAGAATTGTAATTCCTCATCAGAAGCCTTTCTTTTTATCAGACTAACCATATCTTCCATTGAAGGATAAAATTGGGTCTGCATGTTAATAAGATTAAGCCAAGCTCCATTAAAAAGACTTCTGGCCAAGATCAATGATTCTTGGTCTTTTGGATAACCACTAATTATATCACCAAGTAGAAGTAAGAAATCATCTTCTGCATATCTATAGTTCCTATGTCCTTCTTTCCCACTTGCACAGTCAAAAAAGACACAACTAATCAAAGCACTGTAAACGTACTTTATGTCGTCATTAAGTTGCATATGTTATTTTGTAAAAAATTGAATAAAAGACTCTGGAATATTACCGTTGCCATCAAATTTAATGTTCATAATTTCTGTTGCTTCTTCAAGCGAAAGTCGCGGTAGTTCACATAATTCAGCGGTATAATTCCATAACTTTATCTCATCTGCATTTAACTCTCCATCTATAGCCATGATAGTTCCTAGAAAAGCACTAAGATATTTCTTACGGGGCCAATCAAACAGGCTTATAGTCCTTAATGCTTCACCATATTTCATCTCTTCAGAGCGACGATAAGCAATGTTAAACTCTGACTCATTTACTCTTAGTCTTACCATTTCACGACCTAATAAAGAAGTTTCTACATCCTCAATTTTTCCATCAACTGCAATCATTGCATTTGCCATCTTTAAGACTGCTGCTAATTCTTCTCGGTTAAAAGTTATATTCATACATACAACATTTATGCTATCAGTTCCCAAGATGAATAGCGGATTTATAGTTAAAGAAGCATGGGACTATTGAAAATTATCGTAAGGAGGTTCTGGAATACCTATCATCAGACAATGAACAATAGCCCATGCCCTGAGATATGTAAATCCAAAAGGATATAATAATCCCAAGCATGAGCATATTGCCTCTTATCCCTGATGATTGAAATTTTCCAGATTTCCTTACAGGATAATAACAATTGCTCTTTTTCTAAGCTGAGCCCTTTATAACATGCTCCTGCACACAGGTGCACTTGAAACTCAGTGGCAAATATATGAATAATTTCTCACATAACAATGATTTTCTTCAAAAAACTGTATTTATGGCATCATTTTTACTATTTTGCACCACATACATACATAAAAAAGAGGATAGAGTAATGCTCTATCCCCATCTATGGAGGCCAAATGAATGGTGCTTCACGTAATAGGTCTAATTTGTCGCCTATAGCAAAGAATCCTTCACCATGTCTATATTCCAAGAAATCTATTTTCCACGGATTTTGCTTAACTTCATATCGAATAAATCTTAATCCCTTATAGCATCCTTTGTCAATTGTTTGGTCTTCTATAACATCAATTGCATTAATATCGATGTAGCACCGTCTTGTGAAGACGTTTAATAATCTGATTCTATACCATGCTTCACGTTTTATTCCCTTCTTCCTATTTGATAAATAACAAGCGGCTGCCAATGCAGCATGAATTTGATGTATTAGGCTGTCAGAAGGGTATAGCTTTACATACTTTTCCATTTTTCTAGTAATTTAAGGGGAACACTCCGTTTTTAATTGGAATGTCCCCCTGTGAGTTATTATTCAATGAACCATTTATATTTGTCATTAGTACCAATCAATGCAGAATTGATTCCAAGTGCAATTTCTGTTGCATTAACTGTTCTATCCAAGAAAGAATCAATGTATGATGATTTAGTTGAGCCATTAAGAAGGTTGTAGAATTTCCAAAGGTCGATGTCATTGCCATAGCTGCCGAAATCTTCATCATTTATATAGGATTTCGCAACGCTATTTAGTTGGGTGTCAGTTATAAGCAATTGAGGAATGTTTCTTTGTAGTCTTAATGGTAGATGCTGCCAAAGTCTAGCTTTGCCTATTATTTGGCAGAATTGATGTTCAGATAGATAGGAATTGCAGAGTTGTTGCATCAAATGAATTTGTTTTGCAGGATTGAAGCCGTGGTAAAGGTCAAGAATCTGCTTATATAGTTCATTTGTGTTGCTCGCTCTTAGTTCAGCTTTGTAGCCATCTGTGAAAATGCATAAATTGCAGCATACGGTGTTTTTAAATCCGATTGCAAGTTGGAAAATGTCTGGCACTTTCTTAGAGAATAGATTTTGTCTGTTGTATGCTCTTACGCCAACAATTGAGAGATAAAGCCTGTTGCCGTTGATGTCTTGATAGATTGTAGGAACATCAATAGAGAATGCGCAACGCTCAAAGTACTGAGTTTTGTCACTTTCTAGTAATTGGTTTGCAGGCTTGTGAATAGCAGAAGGAATACGTCCCTTAATAATGTGTGAACAGCGGATAATAGGACTTTCCACTTGTTCACCTCTAAAGAAGTCTTTGGTGGCTTCTCTTACTGTTTCAATAAACAGCGGGTGACTCAGTGTAAGTTCATTGTCCTTTGCAAATACGGGAGTAATGCAGTCGTTCTTTAGTTGGTCTAAAGTTACCTCGACTGTGTTAGCTTCAATGAAATGCTTTGTTAACTTGACGTTGTTTACTCGCATCTCATCCACCGGCTCGATAATCTCAGCATCTGAGAAATCGAATCTTTTACCGTTCGCAACGGTTGGGAATAAGATTTTCTCCATAATAATTGAAATTAAATTGTGAATAATAAATGAAAAAAGGGGATTGCCTAATATTTTTATATTAAGCATTCTTTTTCTTTAGGTATCGGTGGAGGGACTGAAGTGGTAGTGTTCATTCACGCACATGTCTTTCAAAAATCATTTCAGGAGCATGTGGGAGGGGGGCATGAATGGTTGAGGCTATATATTATATGTAAGGTGTCTATAGGTGATTTTTAGTGTTACTGTTTGGTTAAGAATCATCTGTCAGCTGTTGATATTGTATGTTCCTGGTAATTCCGTGTTGAAATTGTAAGTGCTATAATATGCATATAAAATGAAAGCCAGACCGATTCTGGAATGAATCCAAAAACAAGTCTGGCTGTCCTGTAGCTCACTTCAAATGTGAAGAGTAGAAATGACAATAAAGTGGAAAAACAGCCTATGTGTGACTTTTTTCTGGGATAGTATATAAAACTATTATTTCTTAAAAAAAGTAGCTATAACTCAAATTTCCGAGATATAAGATAGAATCCCTTACTATTTTTCTTGTTACTCACGGAAGCATTATAAAATTCAAAGATAGTGAGGCTTGTCACTGAATTGGGACTTCGTGTTTCTGTTGTTTTATAGATTTCCGTAAGTTTATCCTTAATATCTTTTCTGGAATACCATTGACCTGCATGGAAAGCATTGTTTACAAGTTCAAGTACAGTTCTGCCGCTTATCTTACCCTCGTAACGTTTCAATATCATAGCTTCTCTTAGTTTCGTCACAGAATAATCCTTTTTTTCAATGACATCTTTACCTAATAATTCATAGGCATCAACAATAAACGAATCTGCTGCGCGGAGATCACGAACATACTGCATATCGGTTTCTGTCTCAGCTACTCCTATCATTTCAAGTTGTTCAACAATTCTCTTTCGCTTTTCCTTTAATGAAACGGATTTATCCTCGATTTTAAGCCGTTCATAATCGCCCATCTTATATGGGTAATGCTTGTGATATACATTGAAATGTTCACTTCCGATGTATGCGTTATAGAGATTATTTGGCTCCGCATAATACACTTTTGTCATTTCCTCGTCTATATAATTATCTATCTTAAAATAGTTCACACAACCATCTTCCTTCAAGAATCTTTTATATGGCAAGACTTGGAGAACATCATAATAGGCTGCACGGTAATCATCAGTCTTGGCATCATTATACATGGTCTTCATCGTATCATATACTTCTTTATCACAACAGCATTTATCCCTGAAGAATTGTCTGCTGTGATAAGGTATATGGTAATCGGTATTGCTTATATGAGTAAAAGTAGAGATACCATTACGGAATCGTCCTATCACTTGCACGGAGTCCGTGAATGGGTCAAACATCGTCCATTGAGCTATATACACATCGGTTATCATTAGGACATTTGGTTGCTCGTCCAATTCAATATCCAATGCACTATAAAAACGGCTTGTCATCCAATTAATCTTCATCATCTTATCTGCATCCCAATCTTCGTATGTTCTCTTAAATCCTATCCCCTTCAACTTGTCAACACTCTTTTCTGAACAGAAAACAGCGGATTGTTCTGTCAATTCCAACTTCTTCATCAAAGCATCAATCATATCGGTGGAATTTACGAATATGAATAATGGTTTTTCTGAACCAAGTAATTCTGGCATCATTTCCTTTGTAAGTTGCAGGACATTGTTCGTCGTATAGAGATTCATTCCGATTCTGTAATCATCCATCGGGTCAATCATTATGTGTTTGAATGAGTTGAAGCGAGGATCGGATAAATCCGTGATAGGGGTAGCCGATACCATTGCTTTATTCTGGCACTCAAAAAACAAGTCCATCGGGAGTGTTATATCATTTCTATAATCACAGTCCTTGGTAATCTTCTCGCATTCATCGAATAACAAAAAGCAATCATAGCGAATATTAATATCCACTTCTTCAAGAGCATCAATGACTTTTGGGAAACTCTCAGGTGTTGTCATAATCTTAATAAACTTCCCGCTCTTTTTTGTCTTTTCCAGATACTTTACAATATCCTTTCGATTTACACCCTGATATACTCCTTTGATGTTATCGTCTTTATGTTTTTCCTGGGCGCACTTTCCCTTTATAACAGGGCGATTAGGTTCAACAATAATTGAATGTCGTTTAGCTTTAATTTCTGTATATGTTGCTCCAATGCCTGTAATAGTCTTATTCAGTATTACATTTGAAGGTATTTCAGGTAGTACCTCGTTTAAATGCTGCCATCTACCGTTAACCATGTGTATAAATTCATGAATTGTATTCATACTTATAAATTTTAAAGGATGGGGATATTTCGCCCCATCCACTGTTAATACTAAATACTTTGGTTGTTCTCACGCAGGTAATCAATCAGCTCCTGTGTGCGATTCACACGAAAGATAATCTTGCCTTTTTGGTAGGAGATGCTTGCTGTAACTTTATCTGTGTATTCTCGGAACTGAGGCACGTACTGCAACAATATACCACCTTCAACGAATTGCTTCATAACAATCAGTTGGAAATCTTCTCCTGCATCCAGAACAAATGGCTCATTCTTACACTTTTCAAATGCAGCATAATTACCTGTTCGCAGATAGAGCAACAAACCATCAAAAGACTCCGAAGAGACATCATAACGGAATCCTGCTACAGTTCGGCTCTCTGCCCAGACACTAGCGTGATTGTCTATGCTTGTGAATAACTTGAGGTCGATTCTCTCACCTCGTTTCATCATAGAGAGTAACTGTTTAAATGCACCCTCATTGTCATACTGTGCAACCGCTTGTGCGGGCTGGATAGAAAACACAAATTTCTTTTTCTCCATAATTCTTATTTTTTTTATAATTAATAATAAGCAGCATGGCCATTCTGCATCACTCATTTTGAATGATGCTGCAAATTTACGAAGAAAAGTTCATAGGTTGACAAAAAGAAAAGGTGTAACGAACTCTATGATTCGATACACCCTTTTCAGCTCCTTTTTGGGCTCTTTCTTGGTATTTTCTTACCCTTAAACCTATCATGTGTTTTTATTTGTTGTGGAGATGGATATGGATTATTTGGGGTATTTGGAATAGGAAACCATGCCCATGTCTTAATTTTGCTTTTAATATTATCATATACTTCTCTTTCACAATAATTGTTGATTGGATTGGGGCCTATCTCTTGCCTAAGATGAAACAGGTATAGTATTCTAACAACCAACTCTTTGTTATTGGGAGTGATTCGATTCTTCTCAGTTATATGTTTTATTAATTCTGTGAGAACCACAAAAAGTATATCCCTAACTGAACCAGTACTAATATATTCGGAGACTTCTATCTCCACAATATTTTGTGGAGTAAACTCGACGAGGCTCCGATAGGCTTCTAATTGCTCCAAAATAGTTTGAACTAATTGATAATTCGTCAAAGGTATTTGTTTCTCACTACCATCATCCAGATACCCAAAAGATATTTTTGTTATAGATTTCTTTTTAAGCTTTGACATAAGTTCAAAATAATCATCACTTATACTATTTTGTGTAGCCCATACCTTATTATGAGATAACAAATGTATAACATAGACACATAAGCAATAAAGTGCCTCCACATCAAAACCATATAAATATGGAGATATGTAATCCCTAAAATCATCAAATTTCACCATACAACATTTAAGAACGTCTTCGTCCTTGAAATCAAGTATGTACTTTAAATCATCATCAACAGATGCTATGTACTGCAAGTAATCTCTATTCAACATATATACGCAATTTTGAAAAATCAAAAGTAACAAAAAAACTCCACCCAAAAGAATCTGGATGGAGTATTTAACTATTTATAAGAGATTTTGCATTGCCGAATCAACTTGTTCATCATCGAACTTGCTTAAATATATCTGAGTAGTCTTGATGTCTTGGTGTCCTAATGCCTGTGATATGATTCCAATATTTACGCCCGATTTCTTCAATACTGTGGCGAATGAATGACGTGCAACATAGGTCGTAACATCTTCTTTGATATTCAATTTATCAGCTATGTTATGTAGTTCCTTATTAAGTTGGGTACACAGTTTTCGAACTCGGTTAAACTTCTGCATCGGAGTAATATGCTTTCTATTATCAAGAATGGGGAATAGATAGCCAGCATGTTTCTGGTAGGTCGCATATTGATCAATGATAGCTTTAGCTTTATCAAGCATTACCAAGTTTATCATCCCATGAGTTTTCTGACGTTCGTAAATGAGTCGTCCATCTATAATGTTATCAGGTGTTAGGTTAGCGACATCAACAAGTGAGATACCGCCACAGTAATATGAGAATGCGAAAACATCATGTGCTAGACGAGCTTTCTCACTCATGTTAGAACAATTCATTTCAAGAATCCTTTTTACATTCTCTTTAGATAAGGCTCGTTTCTTGGTCTTGGTGCTAAATCGACTCAGCTTGTATTCAATGAACGGATTCTTTTCACGATCAGCACATTTAGTCTCGATAGCCTTATTGTATGTAGCTCGAAGTGTGCGGAAATAATAGTGCATCGTGGTATCTTCAAACTGATTCTTACGCATCCATGCTTCAAACTTATTACAGAAAGTCACATCTACGGTATTAAAAAGAAAGTTCAACTTCTTACCATGAAAGTTATGTAGGGTGGTACGCAGATTCAGGTAGGCATAGCTATTACCAACCTTACCGTTATCCCTTAACTGCTTAATGTGTGAGGTTAGAAAATCCTCTACTGTTACAGAGTCTATTCCATGCCCCTTTTCCTCCATAATAGAGGAAATAGTTGCATTCTCACCCCTGACCTTAACTTCCATTACCTTACTTTGATATTCTGTTAAGGTCTGTGAGATAAGCTGCATTAACATAGTCCGATTTGGACAATTCTTCTTTGGGGTATTCTTAGAAAAATCCCAATATGCAGGATTTACTGATACTCCCAAACTCTTCATAGAACGTTTTCCATCTTTAGCTACTCTCACCATTATTGGAGATTCGCCATTCTTTAAAACTTTAAACTTGTTACAAATTACAGAAATTGTAGCTTCCATAAATCTTAGTTGACTTCTCGGTTGACTTTGAAAGTCACCCATCACGTCACCCAGAGAGTATTACAGAAAGCGTATAAAAAGAAAAAAGACCAAGAATTGTTTAATTCTCAGCCTTTTTCTTTCAGTCGGGATTACTGGACTCGAACCAGCGACCTCGCGCCCCCCAGACGTGTGCGCTACCAACTGCGCTAAATCCCGATTTGC
>OCVV012832637.1_pt1 | contig 11840 bp, 38 predicted proteins | sample 1539721 | NCBI WGS metagenome assembly OCVV01 (sample SAMN02144230, study PRJEB22623) | gut metagenome | biome: sheep rumen | host: Ovis aries | place: New Zealand | reverse complement strand
CAAAAATCGCAAATCTCGGAAAACGCATGGAAAGGATGGTGGAAAGAAAGAATGCGGACGAACCTTGAAAACTGAATATCGAATGGTAAGCCGTGTTGGTAGTAGCAATGGTTCACAAAGCGAATAACGAGCAGCACGCAGAGATAATCTCAAAAGGTAGAAAGGAGAAGAAAACAACAGCACTAAATGCTGTTGCAAATGTCATCAGCGAGATGGCATTGGTTACAGTATTTAATCGAAAGGAGAAATCAAGATGAGTGAATACGAAGTATTATTCAGAAATACGGATGATGGTTCTTGGATGAGCAAAGGCAATTTCTACGGAATCAGAAATGCAAGAAAAGAAGCCTATAAAACCTATAAAGAAGAAAGTCAATGGTCTGACATCGAAGTAAAGATTGTCTACTTTGGAAGTCAATATCCAATTGAAACAATCAACAACAACACAGTTTACGGAGCATGAAAGGAGATAGCACAATGATTAAATATGGTAAGGCAACAATCGAAGAAATGGAAGATAGAATCGAAGCCAATCTTCCTCATGGAAGCGGAATCAATTATGATTGGGAAATTGACATCAAAAACAGCAAGTATGTGGTTTGCAAGAATGCATACGACAGAATGGATGAAAATGGTTTTTATGATGGGATTTTCCCATTCAAAGTAATCTTTACTCCAAATGGATTTAATGTTCATTTTCGTGATCTCACACCATATGGATACAGACTCGCAAGAGAAGAAATGCTGAAAAGCTATCTTGAAGACATTTTCGCTGAATTTTACGACAACATCGAATTAATCATGAATTGGTGAAAGGAGAAAATCATGACATTAAAAGAAAAACTGATTAAAGAATACAAAGATGCAGTATATCTTGAGACCATCAGCGAATTGCGTATTAAATCTGTTCCAGATAGTGAGGAATACAACTATCTGCGAAACAGATATGCAACAGATGTGATTAAGCAATTAAAAGTCATTGATGTTTTAGAAAACATCTTTACGGAAAAAGACAGAAAATACTTACTGCCAAAGCTTTCTGAAGAGAGCAAAAATGTGGCAAAAACACATTTCTTTATATACAACATGGCTGCAGAAAGTGAGGAATAGAAATGGGAAAAATGGCATACTTGGTTACTTGCAAAGATTCCGTAACGACAGAGAAATACATTTTTCGCAAGCTTGAAGATGCAGAAAAATGCTTGGCTGAATGTGTCAACCAGGCTTTTGAATGGGAAGAAACTGATGTGGATGATGATGATTGGAATGCGGAAGAATGTGTTGCCAATTGGGAATTTACATGCGGAGATTACTCTGCAAAATTAGAAATGGTAGATGTGTTTTAGGGAAAGGAGAAAAATCTATGGATATGTATGTAGTAGTCAAGCAATACAACGAATTCAATGCAGAATTACATGCTTTTTCAGATTTAGAAAAAGCAAAAGCTTATTTCAAGAAAATGCTTGAGGAATTGTTCAAAGATGCCCACACTGATGTGGATGACAATGGCAACGACATTAATTATTGTGTGGAATACTACGAATGCTTGTTAGATGACCATCACCATTACATTGAGCATTGCACATATCACGGATGAAAGGAGAACAACATCATGATTTTAATTCCTACAGAATATGAACATTTCACCAATTATTACGGATTTTATTACAAGGATACTGAAGCCAAAAATAAACACCATGTCAGCCATATGAAATATATATACAACATAGAAAGATGGAAAGATGGTCACATCGTTATCAATGGGAAAATGGGACCGCACAGATACTACTACTACACCATAACCCAAGCTATAAATAAATACAACACAGATTGCAAGGCTGAATTAAAGAAAAAAGGAGAATGACATCATGACTAAATACTACGTTACTTGCACAGATAAATTTTTGAGCGGATGGGGATTGGCTGAAAACAAAATCAGCAAATTTGTTATCGAATGCGACAATTACAATGATGCATATGTGGCACAGAAAAACTTGTCCAAAGAACCATGCTTCAAGTATGTCAAAATCCATGTTGGAAAGCTTCCCTATTATAGCAATAAAAAATACCATGTTTCTGTCAAAAGCTTTGCGGAATGTTCCGCATACAATCATTGATTGACACAGAGGGATGCCATCAATACGGATGGCATTAATGTGGCACGGATGGTCCCAAGCCCATCCACAATCACATTACGAAAGGAGTCGCAAAGCCAATGACTAAAGATGAATGGATTACGCTGATTATTTTACTGTTATGTTGCATCAGAATTGATTGAAAGGAGAAAGATATTATGTACGCTGTGTATTTGAAGTCAGCATGTTCTTGCAGAACCGATATCCTTATTTTTAAAAAATGGTCTGATCTTGTTGAGCATGTCAAAGAACCGAATTCCTGGTTTCTTGGTAGCAGATATTCTGTTCACATTGTCAAGGATGATTTTGAAGTCGTGTTGTCCTACGACAAAATGACAAAAAGATTTTGGTACAAAGAAGCTGCCGATAAATGGAAATGCATTTCCGTGAAGAAGCTGAAACAATTTGTAGATAGAAAAGCAGACCTTTTTAACTTGCAGTTTAGTTTACAGGAAGGAGACCAGGGCCATGAAGAAAACTGTTAGAATCAGCAAAACATACGAAGTCAAGGTATGGGCATTTCTTGAAGTAGATGTGGATGAAAACGATGAATTTGATGCGGAATATATTGATTGCGAATTAGACAATCTTGAATCAGATGCAAACCTTGATCTTGCGAACCTTGGAGTAGAAAATGGTAGCTACTACTCATCTGACTATTACTGCACTGACCAAAATATTGATTGGGAAGATTGAAAGGAGAATAAAAATGAGACAGATTGTAAAAACGATTAATGCATATACATTTGATGAATTGAATGATTCTGCAAAAAGTAATGCTATGATGACCATCAGCGACAAGATTGCTGATTGGAATTCTTGGTGGGAGCCGGTTATGGAACAGCAGAAAGATTTCCTGTCTCAGATTGGATTAGAAGATGCTGAAATCAGTTTCTCCCTTGCCTATGTCCAAGGAGATTACTGCAACATCAAATGCGAGAATGTTGATGTCGAAAAGCTTATGAAATTTATCGATCCGCATAAAGAAATCGTTGATTGGGAAGCCGAAGAAATTACTGTCGAATTTCGCACGGACCATCATAATACTGTTACATTGTACGCATCAACAGATGATGAAAAATACGACAAGCTTGACAAAGCATTAAGCAACTGGCTGTACGACATGGAGCAAAGCTTCTACGATGATTACAGAAAGGAATGGGAATACTACACTTCTGAAGAAAGCATTGCAGATTTATGTGAATGCAGAAAATACGAATTTGATGAGGATGGTGAATTGTTATGAGATATCGCAAGACATTTTCCAAAACAGCGAAAAAAGAATTTGCTGAAAAGATGAATGAAATTGCAAAATTCTGCGAAGAGCATGGCATATCCCAATCACGAAATGGTGACAGCTATTATTTTGTATTAAATGGACAGCAGTACAGAGTGAGCAATCACACAGTAGAAGCTTCGGACCGAGGAATGTACGATGAGATTGGAAACAAATTGCGAGACAGCTACCACCCCAATGGCAGAGAAAATGATGTGATTTATATCACTGCAAGTAAGACCAGGCTGATAGATATTTACTGCGATCTTGAAAAAGGTTTTAGCCTAAACAAAAGAGGATATCGTATTGAATAAAAAATCTATTGTTACCCCTTGACAATAGATTGAGGATACGGTACAATATAATTGTCAAGAGATGATAAACTAAACAAGTAACGAAAGGAGCTAAGCCATGAAGATTACGAAAGCACATCTGAAAGATTACAGTAAAATCTATGACACGTTCTACGAACATGGTTACGATGAATGGTTGGTTGATTTTGGGGACCGCATTTTAAAGGAATACAACGACATCACATCAGCATTCATTCAAGCCAGGAAAGACTTCCTCACAAGTGACAGGGAAGTCGCTGCCTATGCGGTATGGTTCTTAAAGCACCACATGGAGATTGAAAGGAGCATGTATCATGAAGAAACTGCATGAAATCGTAGAATTAGGCACGGCTGATTGCGATTACACCGGTGGTGGAATTTGGGTAGCCTACATGCCGGTTCTTATTGATGGGGAAAAAGCAGAATTATGGTACGACAGTGAAAGCTATAAATGGGATGACAAGAATGCCGTAGAATTTACAGTATACGATGAGGATGGGACCGAGATGCTGACACAGTACTTCGACAATGGTCTTTACATCGGATCAAGGAAAGACTCTCCCTATCTGAACATATTCGACAAATTACACAACGCATTACAGGAAACATTGAAGAATGAAAGGAGCATGTAATATGAAAAAAGTTATCAATGGAAAGATGTACAACACGGAAACAGCAACATTAATCAAAAGAATCAGCGAAGGAACGTATGGCAATTGGGATTATGCGGACGAAGAATTGTACCGCAAAAGGAATGGAGAATTCTTCATCTGCTTTACAGGAAGAGCGCAATCTGCTTGCATGGTATGCTCGACAGAAAGAACCCTTCTTCCGCATATTAACGACACTTACTTCTACCCCATCACCCAGGATTTTGCTCGGACCTGGGCTGAAGAAAATCTTGACGGTGACGAATATGAATCGATCTTTGGTGAAGTCGAAGAATGAAAGGAGCATGAATTATGTATGTAACGATTGAAGTAAACGGAATTGCTGATATCTACGACAGACTCGATCTTGGTATGGATGGGGAAACAATCTTGGAAAAGATTTTTGATGCGGAGCTGGAATGGAAGGCAGAAAAAGCCATTGAAGACAATTTCTACCGATACAGACCAGAAGATTGGGAAGTCAAAGAGTATATCTGCGAACAGTTACTTGACGACATGGGGCTGACTATGGAAGACCTCGACAGGATGATTGAAGATAAGAAAGGAGCATAACCATGATTAACAGGGATGAATTAATAAGGCTGTTTAAAGAATTGAATCCGGCTACACAGTTAAAAGTTTGGAATCAGTTTGTTTTTGAAAACGATGGTGATGAAATTGGCGTATACTACGGACAAGATACGGTTGATAGTCAAGAATGCTTTTGGGAATATCGGAGAGAAGTTTATCACGACAACAATGGTGAAGGCTTTGAAGATATTTGGGAAGTAGAAGTAGCGAAAACCATACAACACAGCAAGAATTATTGTTTCAAACATAAGTATGTTCGATACTACTACGACACCTCAATTGATGAATGGATTTTGGAAAGCTCAGACAATGTACTTGATCTAATCGTAAAGAAATACGGTGTACCGATGTACGAACAGGATGTGTTCGTGGTGTGGTTTGGAAAGTATGTAATGAATAAGCTGAATGGGAAAGGAGAATGAGATATGAAGTATATTGGTGGTGGTGCGCACATTATTACAGTTAAATTCGAGAACCACGAAGGATTTGAATTTGGTGACAACGACAAGATGTATGTTTTCACCGACTTTGAATTAGCATACAAATACTTTAAAATGGAAGTCGAAAGGGCAATGTACAACCACGAAACGGAAACGGATAACGAAGGCTGCGATATTGATGAATGTATCAAGACCCAGGATGCCGTATTTGACAAGGTACACATCACCTGGGAAGAAGCCACATACGTTACGAAAGGAGAATAAACATGAGTAAATTTATTAAGATTACCAACAAATACGGATCGCATGAAACGATTTACATCAACGTTGACAAAATAAATTGTTTAAAGGAAGCTGAACCGGATTGTGATGAAGCCAATCCACCAATTGAAATTTGGCTTGACAATTGTACGATTTACGCAGAAGAACCTATAAGCTATATTTTATCTGGAATTATGTAACGAAAGGAGAATAACTATGGAAAAGGCAGTAGTGGAAATGATTAACTTACAGAACAAAATGTTGTTGGACAGCGTGGGTAAACTTCCGGACATGATTGATGGATGCATTTACTTCACCAACGAGAACAAAAACATGGCACACGACCACGGCGGATCAGAATTGTATCCGCTTTGGGAGGATTATGACCTGGCACTGAACGCATTAAGGCGCGCACTATCGCATGTTAACTATGCGAATGAATTGATTGAGGATGCACAAAAGAAATTGGAAAAGAAATTGGAAAGGAGAAAATAATGACACACGAGAATATTCTTAAAATGATAGAGCAGCAGACCAAGTGTATTTCGGAAAGCATTGGGCAAGTAAAGAAAACGCTTGAGGATTGCGAGGACATGGCAAACGACAATTTCTCACTTGCAAGGGTCAAGAAGGAGACGGATATCGCATTCAAATACGACCACATAAGAAACGACATCGGCTCTGTCAAAAGGCAGATCGATATGATTCTGCGATCCCTTGAGGATGAGAAACGGAACGAAAGGGACGCAATGTTCAGATTGAAACGAAAGGAGCAATAACCATGAGGAACAGATATCTTGTTGACTACATGTCAAAGTGGAGCAATCGTTGGACTACCGTCTTGATGTTCGATGATGTGTACGAAGCGATCGACCAAGCGGTGAAGATGAGCAAAAAAGACACAGAGCCACACAAGGTTCGTGTGTATGACTTTGCCGAAGAGAAAACCGTGTTAAGGCTTGTGATTGTTTGAAAAGGAGTGAATACATATGCTACAAAAGTATAGAATTGTAATAAATGAATGCGGAAAGGATGGGTGGGTGCCGGTGCATCCACTCTCGGACATCATCTGTAATGGGCTGAATGAGGTAATGACTTTTCTTGCGGAACAGGTAGACTTTTCTTACATGGAAGTAAAAGGATATCTGAATTGCGACAGCAACAGTGTTTTCTGCCTGGAATGCAGAGATGATGCAGAATGCAGAAACGAGGATGGCAAACGCTATTTACGGATCGAGGTATGGAAGGAGAAATAAAATGAATGATACGGAATTCAAAACGATTGCAAACAAAATGATCGAAGAACAAATACAGGCCAGGGAGATAGCTTGTGAGCGGTTGATTGAAGAGGCTGGAGAAACCATTTCGAGATTGTACGAATTGATTAAGCAATGTAAAAAAGCAAAGAACGCAAGCCCATTATACTACCCTACCATTGATGTAGAATCCGTGGCAGACAGGGTTGAAAGGTTGTACAGGTTTGCATCAAATGTTGAAAGCAAGACATACCTTTTAAATCAATTATCGAATACAGTAGAAGACATTGACATAGAGGAACAATCCAATTAAAATGTAAAGGGAGGAAAAACAAGATGACCGAACGTGAAAAAGCAGAGGCAAGATGGAAAGAGTTACAGGATGCGGAACATGAGCATTGCAGATTCCCAGAGTTTGTCTTGTTGTTAATCATATTGAATTTCATTTTTGGATAAGGAGAGATGGAAAGTATGACAGGGAAAAAGAAAGACCCCAATCGAGTTTATAATGGTTGGGGTGGAAAACGTGAAGGGGCCGGCAAGGGAACAGGCCTTTCAACGGGTCACAATGGTGGGAGAAAACCACCAGAGATACCGAAACGGCAGCGGAATATTTATGTTACGGATGAGGAATTTGAAAAGCTGAAAGATTACCTGTGGGATGTTTTACGAGCTGGTCAAAGCCAGGCAAACCGCAAGTACAAGGTGGAAAAGGAAGAGGAAGAAAAATGAAAAAATACAGAATCGTGAAGAACATTGAAAACTGGTTAGGAGTGGAACGGCCTACCGATGAAAACACAATCATCAGCGAGGATGAAGTCAAAGCGTTGTCGCAGGAATGGGAGGTCCCTATAAAAGAATTGATGAATGATTTGGAGGAATTAGATTAAAGAGAAAATAAAACAAAAGCAGGACGGATCGAAAGACCCGCCCTGCTCTTTTTTTGTTTCTCCCCTATTCCCTTTTCTCCCCAAACTTGCTATAAGGGGCAATGAGTCCCATGCCCGCCGCATATAGACCGGCAAATCGAATCACATCATGAACCAAACTGTAATACCATGTACGACTGATCTTAAGCTTCGCACAGGTAATCTCCCAACGTTCCCCATACTCTCCCTGCAGATACCTACGTTGGTATACCTCTCTGACCAATTCCTTCTCGGCATCTCTTGTGTAGAATTCCCTTGTCATCTTTTCGATGGTCAGCCATTTTTCTGGGCATCGTATGTAACGTGTATCCCTTTTTCCGTTGATGGCGGGACCATAAGGACAGTGAATAAATCCCACGGATTCTACCCTGTGCAGTGCTTGCATCGCTGTGGGGTCAGAGATACGGCTTCTGCCACCACCCACGTTGTTATCACGGCTCACACCAGGGTCCACCTTTTTCTCATCCACGCATTTCTGTATCCGATCCGCATTGCGGAGAACAAACTCTATTAAGTTGTCGTTGCTGTCATAGCTTTGTTGCAATAGAATCACCTGCATTGTACACTAACGGCCACACGACCATTTCAATCCTGGGCTGGTCAGAAAAAAACTTTCGGCACACATCTTCCACAATCAGCGAGTCATCTTTCCACAGCACACCTGAAACAGCGTCCTCGATTCCCTTGATGTAGTTTGTGCAATCGGGCTTCGTGATGGGTCGAACCTTTCCGATGATGGCATCCTCGTGCTTCTTTTTGGAAAACGATTTTGGGATCGAACGAAACACATGGACACGCAATCCCAGCGGCACACCATCAAAAGGCTGAAAGCCGGGGCATTCCTTGTAAACTTCCTGGGCTGCCATGCGAAGCAGATTTTTATAATCCCTGCTCTTCTTTGGGTCATATGCCCTTACAAACTTTCCCTGTGTGGAAAACCGTGGTCTACCCTGAGCAACAGGTTCAGAATAAACGACCACCCTAATGTAAATGACCTTACCTTTTTCATTCGTTTGTACGTTGACCATATTATACCACGCCCCTGTGAATTAAAAATCTACCTCTTCTCCCAAACCGTCAAAAGCATGGGAATTCATAAGGTTCTTTGCTTCCGCTTCCGCTTTGGATGCCATGCCAGGTGCGGACGATGCAGACTCGGGTGCTGTGTATCCTCTTCGCTCGATAAACTCGAAGTTGTTTGCAATGACTTCTGATACCCATCGTTTATTGCCATCCTTGTCCTCGTAGTTGCGAATCTGGAGACGTCCTTCCACTAACAGGCGGTGACCTTTGGCGCAGGAATTGCCAATCAGTTCCGCACCCTTGCCCCATACAATACAAGGAATAAAATCTGCTTCCTTGTTTCCTTGCTGATTCAAAAACGGTCTGTCAACCGCTAACGTAAACTGTGCCACGACCTTTTGATTCTGTGTGTATCTGATGATAGGGTCCGCAGTGCATCTGCCAAGAACGATTATCTTATTCATATCATCTCACCTGTAATATCCTTTCAATTTCTTTAACAACCGTCGCTCTTTACTCTTTCCGTGTGTCGCTGCTACAAAGCGTTCGTTGTATCTTCGTTCTAATTCCTTTGCATGGTACTCCGCCCACTCTTCCCAGCCATACGGACAACTTTTTCCATGACAACCGATATGCCGGACCGTGCAGTGTTGACAGTCCGGCTTTTTCGGTATTGCTTCTTCTTTAGTTTCCATTCTCTTCCTTTTTGTCAGTTGATCCTACGCCGCCCGTCCTTTCAGTTTCAGGTTCGTCACCCCATGTCCGATAGTTTACTACGATACCCTGTGCAAAACGTTCACCTCGTTCGATGGTCACAATGTCGTTGCCAATATTTAGTAAGCCAATCAGAATTTCTCCTTCGTTGTCCTCGTTGTTGTAGTAGTCTGAATCAATGACACCCACGCTGTTGACCATCATCAGGTTACGCTTGAATGCCATACTGGAGCGGATGTGCAGAAGCAACACCTCGTCCCGTTCCAACTTAACCTTGTACCCTGTCCCAATCACCGCTGTTTTGTTGGGAGAAATGACAACTTTCTTGGGACAGTAGAAATCATACCCGGCAGAAAACTTCGTTTTTCTCTCCGGCATGATATACACACAGCCCAACCGTTCCCCACTCTTCGCCTTGCTTACAAGTTCCGGTTTGTTCATTTTGATGTATCCCCTTTCTCTTTAAACCATCTGCAAACACCGCTCATATCCCTGACCGCGATACCCAGTTCCTTATCAAGCGGATCTGGACTTGCATCTCTCATCCGTTTCGCTGCCGTGAAAGAAACCTTACATTCCTTCTCGTAGCGTTTGCAATGTTCTGCCTTGCAGAACGTTCTGTCCTGATAGCACAGCATTGTGTCTATTCCCCCTCATATTTGGCTTCTATGTCCAAAATTCCCCCGACGTTATAAACACAATTTGCAGTTGCCATTGCGATTAAAACCAATTCATCGGCATCAATATCAGGAATTCCCAAAATTTCATTTAAGGAATCCAACAAGCCATCAATAATTTTTCTCTTTCCATCCATAGTCAGCTTTTTAAGCCAGTCATACTGTTCCTGATCCGTCAGATCGGTAAAGCACCTATTCACCCATTTGCCATGCCGATTCACTCGCAGATAAAATCCATCAAGGTTTCTCGCTAATTTGTCTTCTTCCATTATTTTTTCTCCTCCAATTTTTTCTGATAGTTAATTATTTTTTCGATAACCTTGTCGATTGACTTGTCTACCATATCCTCTGTCATTTGGATGTTTGCCGGGGTAACGTGATATGCAATAAACATCTTGTATGCCGTTTCTTTAGATGGAATAAATAACGCCAAAATAAGAGAGATTATACCGACCACTTCCGCTACTTTGATTTTCGCATCGAAACTTTTTATATCTTCTTTTATTTCTAAAATCCAATTTGGACGATTACACTCAGTCCTATAATAATTAAGTCTCAAATACGCATCTTTTCTGCACACATTACAAATGATATACGTTGCAACGCAGACAACTATTATAAAACCAAGTATGGCTGGCAACGGACATAACATATCAGCAAAGTAAAACAACCACGGACTAATAATCGGTTCGTTCATTTCTTGCCACCTCCATACTTCCTCTCCTGTTCTTTAATAAACTTTTCCCACGCCTTCTTCAGATCAATCGGCTTTTTCACGGATTTTGTCCTCCACCAACATTAGTAACACATCAATGACAAGCAGGGCCAGCATTTGTGTGATTGGTTGATGACGAAGTTCGTCTTTCATAAAAATTAAAGTACCATGTTTTCGTAGCCATTCGCTCCTTGTGTGCATCCTGTCATCTCCTTTGCAATAGCATTTAAAGCGATAGCGTCCAGCTTGTGTTGCAGTTCCCTATTCTGTTTTTGTAGGAATTTCAATTTTTCTTTTAATAATTTATTGTGCCTTTTTAGCTTTTCGATTTCCTGTTTTTTTTTCATATCCCATCTCCTTAATCCACTTTACACGTCTTAAAGTTGATATTCGACCACTTCCACCACATTCAGGACAGGTATATACATCATCGTCAGTTGTAAATTCTCCGTCACCATTACAAACAGGACATTCTGCCATTGTTTCCACCCATTTCCCATCTGTTCGGTTCATGTAACGTACACAGCAATAGTAGTATAGTAATCGTCCTATCTGTCGGTATCTGCGATGCTTAATTCTGCTTCGGTTGTTCATCGTATGTAATATTCTCCACATTCTCCGATTCTTGCAAAACAAAACTTGCGGATTTTTTCTCTGTCATATTTACCTATTGGCTTTCGACAAAAACCTTTGCGATAATACATCAATTCACATTTCAGCATCATGCGTTTTCTGTTGTTCATCAAACATTCCCATCCATTCCAGTTCATTGAAATCCTGCGACAAACTAAAAGCAAGGTTACGCAACGAGCCAAGTATCACACTTTGCTCCCATCCATCA
>OCVV011267915.1_pt1 | contig 11841 bp, 7 predicted proteins | sample 1539721 | NCBI WGS metagenome assembly OCVV01 (sample SAMN02144230, study PRJEB22623) | gut metagenome | biome: sheep rumen | host: Ovis aries | place: New Zealand | reverse complement strand
TTTTCAAATTTCTCATTAACTCTCTTACCTGTTATATATTCAATAAGTACAAATAATACATGTCCTCCATCAAACGCAGGGAATGGTAATATATTCATTACACCTAAATTAACAGATAAATAAGCAGTTAAATATAATACATTTATAAATCCTACTTTAGTTACTTGTTTAACTACAGTATACATACCTACAGGACCAGATAATGCATCTAAAGATAACTTACCAGTAAATAATGAACCTATTATTAATAACATAGATCTTATAATAGTTACAAATCTCTTACATGCATATGAGAATGCTGCTTTAATACCATATTTAATTTCAGTATCTCCTTGAACACCTATTATTTTAGTTTCATCATATTCACCTTTTTTAAGGTTATGATCAGTTACAATCTTATCAACTGTATTAGTTTCATCTACATAATAGATATTTCCTTGTGTATCTTGTACTGCATCTCTTGGAGTTATTTCATATGTATTTCTAGTACCATCTTTATGCTCTATTTCATATACATATTTATTATCTGGATTCTTTAAAATAGTTACTACAGATAAATAATTCCATGTATCTATTTTATGTCCGTTTAATTTAATTATTTTATCTCCAGGAACAATACCAGCAGTAGCTGCAGGAGTATTGGGTTCTACTTGATATACAATATTATTTTGATCAGTTACACCAGTAAAACCAATTATAAATAATAATACAAATGCAGTAAGAAAATTCATTGTTACACCAGCAACTAATATCAATAATCTTTGATATTTAGGTTTATAACACATTTTACCTTCTTTAGGTATCTTATCATCATCATCGTAAGATTCACCAGCAATTGCATTATAACCACCAATAGGTAATGCTCTAAGTGAATATAAAGTTGGATCATTTTTTCTTCTAAATGAATATACTAATGGACCCATTCCAATAGCAAATTCATATACATGAACTCCAAACTTCTTAGCCATTATAAAATGACCTAATTCATGAACAAATATTAAAGCAGATAACATTAGTAATAATACAACAATGTTATAAACTACAGTACCTTTAAAAAATACTAATACTATAACTACAAATAATATAATAGCTATTAATTCTATAATAGAAAGTATACTATTCTTTTCTTGTAAATTATTATCTTCTTTTTTATCTTCTTTTTGTTTTTTTGCTTTAACTTCTTTTTCTTTAACGTCTTGCTTCTTAGTTGTCATATTAAACCTCCTATAAGAACTTTGATAATATTATAAATACTATTACTATAAATGTTAATGAATCTATTCTATCACATATTCCACCATGACCAGGAATAATATGTGAATAATCTTTAACATTATTTTCTCTTTTAACTAAACTAAAGAATAAGTCTCCTAATTGACCTACAATACTAAATAAGCATGTTACAAGTATTATTAACCATATTGGAGAACTAACAGCGCTATACATAATTATATATGTAATAGTACCTGCTACAGTACCAAATATAGTACCAACAATACATCCTTCTATAGTTTTATTAGGACTTATCTTAGTAAATTTATGCTTACCTATTAATCTTCCGCCTATATAAGCAAATACATCAGTAAATACTGCAATTAATATTAACCATATAAATAAATATTTATCATAGTTAAATATATAAATATAGAAATTAATAACAGCACCTATAAATAATGTAACAAATATTAATTTAAATGCTTCATTAGCACCATACTTCTTATTATGGAAGAATAATGATAATATTAATAATACTATTAATGAAGAAGCTACTACAATATTATCAATACCAAAATATAGTGTTTCTTTATAATTACTTAATCCTATTAATACACTGAATAGCATAGATAAAGCTTTAATAAAGAAAGGTATCTTTTTAGTTTCTTCATTAACATTAATTAATTCTAAACATGCAAGCATTCCAACAATACAAGATAATACTGCAAAAGGAATACCACCAATTATTAAACATGGAATAGTTATAATACCAATAATAATTCCACCTATTATTCTTTGTTTCATAAAATCACCTAATATCTAGAATACCACCAAACACCCATTTTCGGCATCCCTATTGTTGTTCTAGCATCAATTAAATGAGATTTCCATTGAGTGTATGTTGTATAATCTGATCCATACCAACCAGTTCCTAAGCCTAAATGTAAATGTGCACCAGTAGAACATGTTTCCCATCCTCTAGTACCAGAACCGCCACCTACAGTACCAACAACTGTGTTAGTATAAACAGTTTGATATAATGATACATTTATAGATAATAAATGCATATAACATGCAGTGTATTTTTTACCATTTACATATGAACAAACATAGACTTGATTACCACCACATGATGCTTTTCTAATTATCTTACATACTGTACCAGACGCAATAGCATATACAGAAGTACCTTCAGAATTACCACCTATATCTGTACCTGAATGCCCTTCAGCATAACCAGTTATAGGACTTATTCTATATCCAAAGTAAGATGTAACTTTACCTTTAACCAATGGCTTAGTCCATCCATAATTATTAGTAGAATTAACTCTTGCTTGGCATGCTGTCAATTCTTCTGAATCCTTACATCCTAAATTAACCATATAATTTAAGAATCCTTCAGCATCTGCTATATCTGATTTAATATCATTTGCATATTTATCATATGATTTAATATCATCATATAATCCTTCTATTTCATCATTTAATGAAGATATTTGATTATTTAATTCAACTTCTCTATTAGCTATATAAACTTTTAATTCTTCATTCTTTTGTATCTTATCTTTATATGAATCTATTTTACCATTCATATAAGTCATGATTTGTTCCATTAATGCATATCTATAAACTAAATCTTCATAAGATGTAGCTTCAAATATATATTCTAGATAAACATTATCACCTGAAGCAACTTGATATGCTTCTAATAAATTCTTTAATTCTTCTTTACCTTCTTCAATCTCAATAGTTAACTGAGCTGATTCATTTTCAGCTTCAGTTAGCTTTTGTTGATTTGAATTGATTTCAGATTCTTTATTCTTTATACTTTGTTGATCTGATTTAATATTATTTTGTGCTTGCGATTTTTTATTTTGTTGTTGTTGATATTTACTTTTTAAATTAGCAATTTCTTGTCTCTTTTGAGCAATTGTTTCAGCTTTAAAAGTACTAGGAATAAAAAGGGTTAGAACAATTAATATAATTAATACCTTTTTACTCATTATATCTTTAAGTACCTCCTTACTGCGTTTAGAGAACCAAACATACCAACTAAACCACCTACTAATAATAATACTAATGAAGTAGTATAAACAATTGTTGATGGTTGAACTAATACAACAAGTTCACTAAATAAATGTCCACCTACATAATCATATAAGAACATATATCCAAATATAGTTAATAATATAGGTATTACACTTCCTATAACTCCTAATATTAAACCTTCAACTAAGAATGGTAATTTAATAACTGTATTAGAAGTACCAACTAATCGCATAATACTTATTTCTTGTCTTCTTGAGAATATTGTTATCTTAATAGTATTACTAATTAAGAACCAAGTAACGAATATTAATGCAATAACAGTGATTACACATGCATTACGAATAACTTCAAGCATTGATACTAATTTAGAAGCAAGAGATTCACCATATTTTACTTGAGATACATGGTCATATCCTTTTACTTCATTTGCAGTATCACCTATCTTTTTAACATCTTTAACTTTAAATACAAATGTAGATTGTAATGGATTATCATCTAATGTATCTAATACATTCTTTAAATCTTCATTTGCACTTAATTGTTCTTTTAAATCATCTTGAGAATTATATATAATAGAGTCCTCTATAATATTATCATTATAAACAAGATGTTCTTTTAATGTTTCTACATCTGTTTCATCTGTTCCTTTATCTACAAAAACTATAACAGTTAAAACATCTTCTATATGTTTTGTTATAGAATTGACATTATATGTAAATAATATTGCTAATGCTACGATTATTAAAGTAATAGCTGTACTTGATATTGATGCTAATGATAAAGAAAAGTTTCTAAATACAGATTTAAAAGCATCTTTAATACCTCTTCCAATAATTCTAATTATCTTCATATTCTATATACTTTCCTTTCTCTTGATCTGATACAACAACTCCATCATGTATACATATTACTCTTTTCTTCATTCTATTAACTATTTCTTTATCGTGAGTAGACATGATAACAGTAGAACCTAATTCTTTATTTATTTCTTCAATAACATCCATGATTTCTCTAGACATCTTAGGATCTAGATCACCTGTTGGTTCATCACATATAATTAATTTAGGTTTATTTACTATAGCTCTAGCAATACATACTCTTTGTTGTTGACCACCAGATAATTCAGAAGGATAACTTCTTATCTTATCTTTAAGACCAACTCTTTCAATAGCATCCATTACTTTTTCTCTAATTGCTTTATCATCCAATCCATATGATTCTAATGGATATGCTATATTTTCATATACAGTTAATTTAGGTAATAGTTTAAAATCTTGGAATACTACTCCTACCTTACGTCTTAACTTATATACATTGTTATTCTTTAGTTTAGAGACATTTACGCCTCCAACCATAACAGTACCTTTAGATACTTTTTCTTCTCTATATAATAGTTTATTTAGTGTAGATTTACCTGAACCAGTTTCACCAATTAAAAAAACAAATTCTCCACGATTTATTTGAAGATTTATATCTGCTAGTGCAGCTACACCATTACTATATGTTTTAAATACATGATTTAATTCTATAAATGCCATATTCTATACCACCTACTATTATAATTATAACATATTAACAATAATGATTTCTTGTATAAACAAGTAAATTATACATATATAGACAAATAAAAAGATATGTTTTCACATATCTTAATATTTCTTAAATATATGTATTCTAGATACATACATATAACATACTATAGATATAAATAATAATCCTATTATTATAAATACTATATTTGTATGTCCAGTTTTAGGATTAGTTATTTCTTCTTCACCCTTAACTGCTTGCTTTTTATACTTATAATAAACTACTTGTGGATCAGTTTCATATATATATAAATGCTTATCAGGTATTTCAACTAAAGTATAACCTTCAATTTCTTGCGGAACAGGAATAAACTCATCATTTATTAATCCAGATGATTCAACATTTTCAATTAACTCTTCACCTGTATCAATATCAATATATTTTACTGTGATTATTCCATTATTTCTTGTGGCAATTGACGATTCAACTGTTCTTTCTACTCCATCAATTATAGTAGTTCCTTTTACACGGTTAGTTACTATATTACTATCGCGATCAATATATACTAGTTTAATATTATAAATATATTCCTTATTAACTTCATCAATTGAATCAGTTGTATAATCATCTATCCAAGTAATAGTTTTATTTTGACTATCATAAACTCCACCATCTAGTTCAGATTTTTCAACATCAATTTCATAAGGTAAATAATCAATAGTTTTTGTTGATACGTTACCTATGTAATCTCTAATAGAACTATTATACTTAATAGTATAATCATAAACTTCATAATCACTAGTTTTATAATCTTCACCTAATTTATCAATTCTATTATCTAGTTTAGGATCTGTATCTTCATAGTAATATACAACTTCAGTAACTTCTTTTTCTATTAAACCTTTATAATTATCAGGTCTAATTTTTAAACGATATCCATCTATATTTTCTTCACTAGTAGTATATCCTGCTCCTCCATAGTATTTTTCATGTACTTCAGGAGCAAGAACTTTATCAGTTCCATATTCTAAGTGTTTAACTATCAAATCATATTGTTCAGCAATATATACATCTTTATAATTGCTATCAACTAATGTTTTATCATCATATGTTAATGTAACATCAACTGTATTAGTTATTTTTTCAGCAGATGCAGGTATATCTATATATACCAAATTAATAGTAAAGTATTTTCTATAATCAGTATAGTTAGTATCATCAGGAGTTTCATGGAAAATCCAAGTAATAGTACTATCTTCTTCATTATAAACTCCACCATTTAGATTAGATTTTGATATATCAATTTTATATGGCAAGTGATCAACTAACTTAACTTCTGAAGTACCAACATATGGACTTATATTTCCATATAAAGATAAATCATACGAAACTTCATCAGTTCTTTTATTTATATAAGATGGTCCATATTTATATATTCTTACATATGCATAAGGCACTGTATCATCATAGTAATAAATAACTTCCGTATTTAACTTAGTTATTATTCCTTCTGGATCATCACCGCCTGTTTCTTTGAATGTATATAAATTTGATATTAGTGATGACTCACGAGTAGTATATGAATTACCAATAGAATAATATTTAGTTTCACTTGGAGCTAATTCTTCATTAGTTCCATATTTTAAGTGTTTAACTGTTAATGTTGCAGGTAATCCAACACTTACTATATTTGAATTTATACCAACGACACTAGGTACTATTTGATCATTAGAGTCTAGTGCATTCCATTCAACCCATGACCCATTATAAGAAACAATTTTATCATCATCAGTAGTTGTTGGTGCTTTCATAATTAATTCTACATAAGCTAATGTATTAGCAGGTAAAACAGCATATTTAGTTTCATCATCAAGAGTAACTATCTTATATGCAATAGATTTTACCTTAGTCTTATCTATAGAATTATTATACTCTTTCCATGTAGAATCAGATTCTATAGATCCTGGAGTATAACTCTCGTTATAATATACTTTTACTTTGATTTGTTTACCATTTGCATCTTCAAGTGACTCTAGATAAGAAGTATCTACACTTTCAAACGTTCCTCTAAAATAATTATCATCATCATGAACATTTAAGAATTCACCATTCTTTTTAATTTTATTTTCAATACTATCATAAATAGTAATATTTGTTATTTTACTATTTATATTTCTTATTCTAAGTTTATATTTATAATTATCGCCAGCTTGAACACTTATATTAGTTGATTTATAACTTGAAATATCAGATGATGCTTGCGTTAATATTTCTTCATTAGTATCAGATATAGTTGGAATTGATACTGAAGAACCAGATTCATACATTAACTCATCTGTATCACCATTATTATTTATATCAATTGTATCCTTAACAAATGAAAAATTACTAACAGTATATGCATAATCTATAGGTGTAGTATAAGCTGATATCATGAAAGTATTTGTATCTTCTATTATATAATCTTTATCAATATTATAATTAAAATAGAATCTTTCATATTTATTTTTACCTGTATAGTAAGAATAAGATGTATCAAATATTTCCTTTATACCAGAGCAATCTAATGGTGCATCCGAATAATCAACTACTAGTTTTAATAAATTATTACTTGCTCCATCAAAGTTTTCTATATATTCATATCTAAGGTGTTCTTTAACATAACTTATATACTTGCTAATAGATTCAAATTTAGTTCCATCGTTCTTTTTAATTACTTTTATAGCATCTGATAAATTAAGATATCCATTATAAGTAACACTAATACCAGTATCTTGATCAAAAGACACTCCCTCAGGAAGAATATAATATATTTCATACCCTTTAAAATTAGTACTAACACTATATGTGTTTAAAGGTTCACCAATTACTAGATCAGTATATAATTGTGAACGTTTATCACCATTAGAATTTGTATAAAGCGAACTTGAAGATAAATTTGCTTGAACAGATGTTTTTCCTACAATTACTTTTTTATTCGCAAAGCTACGTTGTCTATAGTGTCCATAATTATTTGTATCAAAAGGCATAATATAGGATCTAGACAAGTCTGTCGAATAGCTAGATGCTTCTGGTTCATTAACTAATTCGTCATCCATATATACTTCTAAGAATGAAAAATTAGTTATTGTACTATCATTAGCAATATTTTCATCAGTTAGATACATATCAAAACTAGTATTCATAGTAACAGACTCAATTAAATCTTTAATAACAAAATAGTAACCTACAACATGTTTATCAAAATTACTAAATGTTCTACCCGAATTTTTAAATGATTGGTATAAAGTATATTCACTTTCATTTGAATATCTAACCCATAATTCAACATCATATTTATTAGACTCTATTGTTTTATCATTACCATTTCTAAAACAATTACTATCTATAAATTGGAAATTATTACATGTATCATATGTTCTATTATATGGAAAACTTATGTTAGTAATATAGTAACTGTCATCAGATAATATGGTATTAGAATTATCCGAATAGTAAGATAAATCAGTTCCTACTTTTAAATCATATTTATTTCCAACATAAACTGTATCAGCCATGATTGAATATCTATTATAATCTTTTCCATTATCGGATATAGCATCTATATATGCGCTATATTTATCTGTAACTTCGTATATACTATATAAATTACCTGTATATGTAAATTTATAATTACTTACTTTAAGGTTATTGGTAGTCTCAGAAATAAGTTCATATCCATTATTATTAATAGATAATGAATTACCTTCATTATAATCAGAATAAATACCATATAATTTTGGATTAATACTTATAGTTTTATCATAGTATAAATCATTTGGTATTCCTAAATAATACTCAACACCACCAAATGTAATACACTCATTTTCACTTTGATTTCTATATGGTAAGTATGTTGAAGATCCACAATATGAACTATAATTGTTATAAATTTTATATTTGTTATCACTACCATCTATCGGATTCAAAGTTCTATCTAAAACAACAACACCCTCAGGAAGAGATAATTCAAGATAAGGGTTAGAACCAGTTGAATTCATTTTATTATATAATATTCTAACTCCACTATCTCTAGAAACACTGAATTTTCCATTTACCCAAGTATAATCACCTGATGGAAAACCATCCAAACTACTAACTGTATAAAAATTATTGCTTAATGTATAGTTTTTATGATTAGAATTATATATAAAATTAATAGTATTAGATTCAACTTGATTATTTATTATAGATTTCAAATTAATATTTGTACCATTTTTACACATCAATGGATAAAGTTTAAAGCTAATTTGAATTGTTCCTTCGAAATTAACAGATTGTTCAACATCATAGTTATTAGTTAAAATAATAGAGCCATTAGATTTTTGATAAGACCAAGTATATTGTTTATTAGTTGTATATGTATCATCAGCCGATATAACAAACGTTGAACCATAATGAGATTGATATAATCCCTCTACAAGATATAATAGGTCTGGAGCAACTATTTCTAAATCATTTGCATTATAATTTTTAGTATAATCTGTCTTTTTATAGTGTATTTGATATATTAAGGTTTTAATATTTGATTCGGAAGTCTCATTCCATTCAAAAATATCATTATATTGTTTGTTACTATCTGTTGTATCAATTAGTACTGTAGATATTTCCATACCTGATACATCTACAGATGCTAACTTAATATTATGCATTACTTCATTAACTTTATATATTATTTTTTCACTATTAATATTTATGATTTGTGCAACCATATATACCATTAATATTAATATAATATAGATTAATTTTCTTCTTGATAAAAACCTCTTCATAATTACTCTCCCATTATATTAATTTTAATATATATATCTTTATTGATAAACAGTACTTTACACCTTTACATATCAAGTAAAAAATAATAACACCTCAAATGAGGTGTTATATAAAGTTTTAATAGATTGGTTTGAGTTTATATGAAAAGTTTAAATTTATATTTAATTGAATTATCAATTTTATATCATTTTATTTAATTATTATTTATCTATTTAAATTATCATCCTTCCTTTCATGATTTAATAATAATATACTAATATGAATTTTATATGAAAAATAAAAGAAGATTATTAATCTTCTTCATTAACTGTCAATTCTTTAACATTAGCATCTTGAATGGATGCAAATCTTTTAGATATCTTATCAGTTGTAGTATGTATATCTTTTACTTCTGTAGATACTGTATCAATAGATTTAGATAATTTATCCCATCTATCTTTGTATCTTTGGAATTCTACACCTAATTTATTAAGTTCTTGATGTATTATCTTAGAATATTTATCTCTCTCAATATTCTTTAATATCATAGCAACAGTTGATAATGTAGACATTAAAGTAGTAGGTCCACATATCCACACTTTTCTTTCATATGCGTACTTAAGTAAATCTTCATGATATGCATTTAACTCAGCAAATACTGCTTCTGCTGGTAAGAACATAATAGCTTGGTCTGCAGTTTCATTTGGAATAATATACTTATCTGCTATATCATTAATATGTTTTTTAACATCTGTTTCAAATAATTTATATGCAGCAGTTCTAGCTTCTTTAGATAATTCTTTATTAGTCATACGTTCATAATTCTCTAATGGGAATTTAGAATCAATACATATATTTTTAATTGGATCTGCCCCATATATAATAGAATCTGCTATAGCACCATTTGATAGATGATGTTGTAAATCATATATATCTTTTCTTTCTCCAAATACAGAAGTTAATATATAATTTAGATTTACTTCACCAAAAGTACCTCTTGTCTTCTTATCAGTTAATACAGATTGTAAATTTACTATATCTTTAGATAAAACATCAATATTCTTTTGAGCTTCATCTATCTTAGTTAATCTTTCTAATACATTATTAAATGTTCTATTAGTCTTATCAAATGATTCATCTAAACGAGTATTTACTTTATCGTTCATCTCATTTAATTTCTTTTCCATTTTATCATTTAAAGTTTCAAAGTCATCTTGTAAACTTTTAGAAAAATCATATTTAAAATCACCTATAGATTTAGTCATATCTGTTTTTAAATCAGATACCGATTTAATTATTTCTATAGAAGAATTATCCTTCTTTTTAAATATATTAATAAGCAATAGTATTATACATACTACTAATAAACCAATTATTATATATTCCATATATCCTCCTTAAGCTTTAACTAATTTATCACATATCTTACTTAATCCATATGCAACAAACATCATAAGTAATACTTTAATAATAGTATTAGGATCAGTTATACTCTCTATTAACGATGTACCAATTACACCAAAGAAATAAATCATGAATGGTTTGCCAACTATCAATGCAGTTAAATATTTCTTCTTATCTACATCAGCTAAACCTGCTGCAATATTAAGTACAAATGCAGGAGTAAAAGGACAAGCCACTAATAAAGTTAAACTAGATATAGATAAACCATCTATATATTCAATTACTTCATATATTTTTCTTTGTGTTTTCTTTCTTAGTTTTTTAATAAACTTATTCTCTATGAAATTTCTAATATACTTATTACATAAATGATAAGAAGCCATACAACCTAAACAAGTACATATCCAACATAATAATAAACCATAGAAATTACCATATGTATAGAATATACCAGTTACAAATACTCCTAATGGCATACAAGGTAATATTGATTCAATAAATATTATTGCACAAGAAATAAAGATACCTAATATCCCATTATTTAATAAAAAAGATTGAGTTACACTTCCTATATTTTGTAAAAATTCCATAACAATCACGTAATAATTATATCAATTAATAAAAAAATAATAAAGAACATTTATTCTTTATTATTCATTTGTATCAGTTTGTAAAACAGCTAAGAATGCTTCAGGTGGCATTTCGACTCTACCTATAGTCTTCATTCTCTTTTTACCTTCTTTTTGTTTCTCTAATAATTTTTTCTTACGAGAAATATCTCCACCATAACACTTAGCTAATACATTCTTTCTCATTTGGGAAATATTATCTCTAGCAATTACATGTGTACCA
>OCVV011118917.1_pt1 | contig 11842 bp, 11 predicted proteins | sample 1539721 | NCBI WGS metagenome assembly OCVV01 (sample SAMN02144230, study PRJEB22623) | gut metagenome | biome: sheep rumen | host: Ovis aries | place: New Zealand | reverse complement strand
CCTGCCGCTCCAGCTGCTCCTGAAGTTGCTCCTGTAGCCCCAGCTGCTGATGCTACTGCTGGTACTATTTACGGTGGTGCAAATCCAACAGTTCCAACTGTTGATTTAAATCAAAATCAAACACATCAAATTTATGGTGGTGCTGATCCTTTGGAAAACACACAAAATATTGCTCCAGTTGTTGCACCTGCTGCACCTGCTGTTGCTCCTGTAGCTCCTGCTGTTGCTCCTGCTGCACCTGCTGTTGCACCTGTAGCTCCAGCTGCTGCTCCTGTAGCTCCTGCTGTTGCACCTGCTGCACCTGCTGCTGCTCCTGTAGCTCCTGCTGTTGCACCTGCTGCACCTGCTGTTGCTCCTGTAGCTCCAGTTCAACAATAATAATAAAAAAGCGAAAGCTTTTTTTCTTTATAAAGGTGATTAGCGTATGAAAAAAGTTTTAAAAAGGGTAGAAATTGTTCTTATTATCATTAGTTTATTTGCATTTCTTAATGGTTTATTAATATTATTCTTTTATTCCCATGTTAATTCTGACAATATTATTACTTTTTCAAAACTTAGTTTTGTTCCTGCTTCTAATAATTATTTTTCACCTAATATAAAAAAAGGTGATCTTGCTTTAGTAGAAGAAAAGGACTTAAGTGAATATCATATTAATAATATTGTTGCTTACTATACTTCAGATTTTAGTGGAAATATTGTAATATCAATAGGTAAAATTATTGATGGTTATACTAATGATGAAGCATCTTCATATATATTTATGGTACAGTCAGACAAGAATTCTACTACTACTATAGATGGTGATGATGTTATAGGTAAATGGCAAGGTAATAGATTATCTGGTGGAGAAGGCGTATTTAAGTTTTTGTTTTCTAGATTAGGTTTTATTCTATTATGTGTTTTTCCTATAGTAATATTATTTGGATATGAATTTTATTTATTAATTAAAGATTATATGGATAATAAGCGATAAGAAATTATCGCTTTTTTTGTCAAATTTTTGTAATAGCGGTTTTTCTTTATATTCATATGCTATAATAAACTTAGGTGATACTATGAAAAAAATATCTATACTTTCATTACATCTTGGATATGGTGGTATTGAAAAGAGTATTGTGGCTTTGGCTAATTTATTAGTAAAGGATTATGATGTTGAGATAGCTTGTACATATCATTTGTATGATAAACCTGCATTTAATATGGATAAGCGTATTCGTGTTAAATATTTAACTGATCATGTAGTGCCAAATAAAGATGACTTTAAAAAGGCATTAAAAAATAAAAATCCAATTGCAATAATTAGTGAAGGAAATAAGAGTGTTGGTATTCTTAGACTTAGAAAGACTACAATGAAAAAGTATATTAAAAGTTGTGGTTCGGATATTATTATAAGTACTCGTGATATATTTGATAATTGGCTTGGAAAGTATGCTCCTCGTAATACATTAAAAATAGGATGGGAGCACAATCATTTTCACGGAAATTATAAATATGCGAAGATGTTAACTAAATATGCAGCTAAGTTAGATTACTTTGTATTGGTATCTAAAGAGTTAAGAGATTATTATGCTAATGAATTGAGAGGTTCTAATTGTAGATGCGTATATATTCCTAATATTATAGATAAATTACCTAAATATCCATCTCATTTAAACAATAAACGTTTAGTTAGTGTTGGTCGTTTAAGTGAAGAAAAAGGCTTTATTGATTTACTACGTGTTTATCATGGGCTTACTTCTATTTATCCTGATTGGAAATTAGATATTGTTGGTGATGGTGCAGAAAGACAAAAACTAGAGGCATATATTCATGAAAATAAATTAGATAAAAATGTAACTATGCATGGATTTAGAAATAAAGATTATATTGATGAATTGTTGAATTCTTCATCAATTTATTTAATGACATCTTTGACAGAATCTTTTGGAATAGTTATTATAGAGGCAATGAGTCATGGACTTCCTTGTATTGCTTTTGATTCTGCAGAGGGTGCAAGAGAGTTAATTCGTGATGGAGAAAATGGATTTTTAATTGCAGATCGAAATAAAGATAATTATATACGTAAGATTGTTGAATTAATTGAGAATAAGAGTTTAAGAGATAAAATGGGGAAATATGCATATCAAAGTGTACAGCCATTTACTGGAGAAGAAGTTATTAAATTATGGCATGAAATCTTAAAAGGATAGTGATGTTATGAAAAGTGTTATGTTTATTGCTAGTACAGGTGGTCATTTAAATGAGTTATTACAATTACGTAAGATGTTTGATCATTATGACTATCATTTAGTTACTGAACATACTAAGTCTAATTTATATTTAAAAAAAGAATTTGGTAAAAAGATTAATTATTTAATATATGGTACTAAGCATCATATGTTAACTTATCCATTTAAATTATTATTAAATTGTTTTATTAGTTTATTTTTATATTTAAAATATCATCCTGATTATATTATTACTACTGGAGTTCATACTGCTGGTCCTATGTGTTGTATAGGAAAGATATTTGGAAGTAGAGTAATATATATTGAAACTTTTGCGAATATGGTTACTAAGACTTCTACTGGTAAGTTGTTGTATCCTATTAGTGATAAGTTTATAGTACAATGGGAGAGTATGAAGAAACTTTATCCAAATGCTGAATTTGGGGGGTGGATTTTCTAATGATTCTAGTTGTATTAGGTACGCAAGATAAACAGTTTACTAGACTGTTAGATACTGTTGAAGATTGCATTAATAAAGGTTTTATAAAAGATAGAGTAGTTGTTCAAGCTGGGCAAACTAAATATGAATCTAAGAATATGGAAATATTTGACTTATTACCAGCTCCTGAATTTGAGAAGCTTATGGATGAGGCAGATATCATTATTACACATGGGGGAGCAGGTACAATTCTTAGTGCAATAAAAAAAGGAAAAAGAGTTATTGCGGCAGCACGACTTGCTAAATATAAGGAACATCATAATGATCATCAAAAACAAATTATTGGTGAATTTGCATCTAAAGGATATATCTTAGAGCTACGTGATTTTAATAAATTAGATGTAATGCTTAAAAAAGCAAAAACGTTCCAACCTAAGAAGTTTGAAAGTAATACAGATAATATGATAGAGTTAATTGAAAACTATATTAAAGAAGATAATCATACCTCTTGGTATCATAAATATCAGTCAATTCTTTGGTATATTGTTTTTGGTCTAATTGGTTATATTTTATACACTGTAGGGATTAATCAGTTTTCTTATTTAAAGAATGTTGATTTAATAATTAAAGCGTTATGCTGTGGATTATTATTAGTAGTTATGTATTTTCCATTTAAAGTTATTTGTTTTAATTATAAGGCTAATAACTTTGGTGAATTAGTATTTAGAACTATATTATATTTTGTTTTTAATATAGGTATATTTGTATTATGTACTTTTTTACCTAATATAGTAAATGTTGTTTTATTTATTATAGTTAGTTATTTATTTGATAAATTTTTAATATTTAATGCATAGAATATAGAAAATATTTGTAATTTTATGTACAAATATTTTTTTTTACTTTATAATTTATTATAGGGTGTATAAGATATGAATATGACTAAGAAACGTAATTTAGCTTTTATATTAATGGGTGTCGGAAGTCTTATGATTTTTTCTGGATTTGTATCTTCTTTTATCATTGGTTTAAATGAGGATCGTGAGATTGTTCGTGCACGTATGATAGATGTTAATAATACTTTTGAGGAGTTTAGTACTCAAGTTAGTATTTATGAGGAACAAAGAGATTTACTATATGAGAAAACATTAAGTAGTTTTTACTATGATAAGATGTTTCAAGAAGATAGTACTGTGAAAAATAGAGTATCTAACTATGAAGCAATTGTAGATGCAATTACTAAGAAGACTAAACAATTAGATACATTATGTGATGAGGTTTATTATCCTGATAGTAGTGTTAATTCTAAATGTATTAATTATAAGAGTATTTATGAACAAGTTAATAATTATTTTGTAACTGATGTTACATATTATAATAAAAACATTGATAAATATAATACTTATATTAAATCTAATGGTGGAAATAATGTGATTAAGAGGTACGAAACTGATAAGAAATTCGTTGATTATAATAAAGATAAAAAATATGATGGACGCGAGGAGTAATTATGTTCAAAAAGAAAGACAAGAAGAAGTGGTCCATCAAGAAAAAAATAGGAGTAGGTGTAACTAGTTTTTTTACTGTTGGTTTACTTACTTTTTTATTTCTTTTTTATGGTCCATGGGATGGGTTTAGGAACTTTTGGATTACAAGTGCTATGACTACGATGTCACATCAATATCTAGCTACTTGGTTTTATTCTGATTCTTATATTCAAAAAGTACTTGCATCTAATACTTTAACTGAAGTTGATGAAAATACTGATACTAGTGCGATTAAGTTTCGTAAGTATACTACATCTATTTATAAGAATGAATATGATAAAGAAGTCCTAACTAAAGATTCGGGTAATGATTTATATAAAGTTATTAATGTTAGTGGTAATGGATATAAGGGTTTTTTAGTGGCTATTTATGATCCTTCTAGAATTCATATTGCAACTACACAGTATTTAAATGTAAGAGGAGAATCTATTCTTACTGTTAGTGAAAGAGAGAAAGCTATTATTGCGATGAATGGTGGCGGATTCTATGATCCTAACTGGAATGGTAATGGAGCTACTCCTCATGGTACAGTTATTAAAGATGGTCAGATAGTTAGTACGTATACTCGTGCTAATGTTGGTGGCGGATTTATTGGATTTAATAAAGAAAACAAACTAGTATTAGGTAGATATAGTGCACAAGAAGCATTGGAGTTAGGTATGAGAGATGCTGTTGAATTTGGTCCATATCTAATTATTAATGGAAAGAGAAGCTTTGTTAGAGGTAATGGTGGATGGGGTATTGCACCTAGAACTGCTATTGCTCAAAGACAAGATGGAATTGTTTTATTTTTAGTTATTAATGGAAGACTTGCATCTAGTATTGGAGCAGATATGATTGACTTATGTGATGTACTTGAAAACTATGGTGCATATAACGCAGCTAATTTAGATGGAGGAAGTTCTTCAGAGTTGGTTATTAATCAACAAATTATTAATACTCCTGTAGCTGGTGGAAGTAACGGATTAAGAGATATGCCTACTTTTTGGATTGTAAAATAATATGGTAAAAAAATATCTTTTGTGTTACTATAGTAGTGATTTATTGAGGTGATTTAGATGTATATCGGATTAGTTGAAGTATGTAGTGATCCAACAATTGCGAATTTATTGCATACAGTACAAAATATTATGGGGATTTTTCAAGTTATTGTACCAATAGTTTCTATTGTTGCATTAATTAAATTATTAATTAAAAAGATTGCTGATCCTGATAATAAAAAAATTGCAAATGGATTTCGTAATTGGATTATCTTATTAATAACGTTCTTTATGTTACCAGTTATTATTAATGCTGTAATGGGAGCTATTGCTGCTGCTGATAATCCAGATGCTGATGACTTTTCATTTGCAGCTTGTTGGAATTATGCAAGAGGTAATGCATATAATAATAGCAGAGGTAGTTATCAAAAGACAGACGAAGAACAAAATCGTAAAAAGATTACTGGATAAAAGGAAGTTTAAAAGCTTTCTTTTTTTATTTACAAAAGTGGTCTAGTTTGTTTAAAAAAAAGGTCTTCTTACCTTGAAAGTTTACATTCAGTTTGTTATAATTTTTTTTAGGATGGAGTACTGCTTATGAAGAAATTAAAAAAGAATAAAGAGTTGGTTGATACTGTGAATATGGAAAATATTCTAGATGATGAATCAGATAAAAAAACTAAAAATAAGAAACCTAAAAAAGAAAAAGTAAAAAAAGAAAAGAAAAAGAAGAAACGTATTCCATATGGTACTTTCGAATTTTATTATAACGTATTAAGTTTATTAATTGTTATGGGAATTGGAATTTACTTTGGAGGAAGAAGTTTCTATTATTATAGTAAATTAAATTCTAATTTTGTAGCTGCACAATCTACGTTGAACGGTACTATTATTAATTCGAATTATGTGGTTACGGATGGCGATGGATTACATCAAGATACTGATGGTTATTATTATAAAGGTAATATTGAGAATAACTATGTTAAGTATGGTAATCGTTTCTTTAGAATTATTCGTATTAATAATGATGGTAGTGTTAAAGTTGTTACGGATGATATTGTTACTGAATTTATGTGGGGGGAAGAATCTGATTATCAGAAGTCTAATCTTCATGGATGGTTAGAGAAGAAAGATAAAGATGATCTTACTGGTATTTATTATGATACTTTACCATATCCTACAGATTTCTTAGTTAAGACAGAATATAATATTCCTGTTTTTGATGAGAAGAGTATTGTAGATGGTAAGAATACCTTTAAAGATTATGTTACTACTTTAAGTGTTAAAGATTATTCTAATGCGAATGGAAAAAATAGTTTCTTAAATATAAAGAAGTATTTCTGGATATTAGGTACTGATAAAGATGGAGAAAATCTTTATGTAGATGAGAATGGTGCTTTACTTCCAGGAAATTTATATGAGTCTTATGGAGTTCGTGCTGTTGTTACTTTAAAAGCTGATTCTCCAATTAAGAGTGGTAATGGTACTAAACAAGATCCGTATGTTATAGATCAAGGTGATAAAACTAATTATGTTGATAGTTACGTAAAACTTGAGAATGATATGTGGAAAGTTTATGCACAATATGGTAAGCAATTAAAGATGGTTCATTTAAACTATGTTGCTGAAGATCAAAATCGTAAATATAGTAGAACTACAAGTTATTTTGATCCTGATGAATGGGGCAATATTGCATGGTATTTAAATAAAGAATTAGCACCTGCTTTACCTTATTCTGGTGAGTTAGAAGAGTTTGCTACATTTACTGGCGAAGTAAGTGGAGATACATCTCTTGATTATAAGAATAATTATAATAACTTTACTTTAGCTAAAATGGGATTATTAAATTTATTTGATTATCATAATATTGATTTAGATGATTATTATTTATGTAATACTACTTCTTCTGTAGGAAGTTTAGTTAATGTTTATCATAATTATGGTTTACTTGAGGAAGCAAATGTAGAAGATGTTAAGAAGATAGTTGTTACTACTGCTATCTCTAGCGATAAATTAAAAGAAGGAGACGGAAGTCAATCCAATCCTTATCGTATGAGGTGATAGTTCATGAGAAAAAAGAAAAAACAAGATGAAGTCACTGAACCAGTTATTGTTGGTGATGCAGATGCAGAAACAACAGGAAAAAAGAAACGTAGAAAAATTAAAATAAAAGTAAAAGTTAAACGTGATGCTGAAACTGGTGAAGTTATTAAGAAACGTAGAGGTCGTAAAAAAAAGGAAGAACAACAATTAAGAGATGATATCGTTGTAGTTGAAGATAATAGAAAGTTAAAGAAATTTCATATTCATTCATTTACAATAGGTGTTATTTTAATGGATATTATGGTTATTGCAGGATTAGTAGTTATTAATCTAGATAGTTTTAGAAATTTCTGGGTTACTTCTGCTATGACTACTATGACTCATAAGTATTGGGCTTATACGTTATATAGTGAGAAGACAATTAATAAGATTATGAGTGAGAACTATATAGAAGTTAATACTGATGGTGTTAATCTTGATGATATAGTTATTGGAGATACTAGTGCTAAAACTCATTATGCTAGTAAATATGAAAAAGAACTTTATACTAGAGATGAAGGTAACGAAGTATATAAGATTATTCGTCTTGATGAAGGTTCTTATAAAGGATACTTAACTGTTGTTTATGATCCTGCTGATGTTGAGTTAGCTGTATCATCTAAGCTTGGTAGAATTGGTGAAAGTGTTGCTGTTCTATGTAGAAATAATGGTGGTTTAGTTGGTATCAATGCTGGAGGATTTGAAGACTTAGATGGTTGGGGTAATGGTTCTGTTCCATTAGGTGCAATCATTAAAAATGGTAAAATGGTATGGAATCATCCAGGTGGATCTGGTACTTTAATTGGATTTACTAAAGATCATAAATTAGTTATGACTCCAGAAACTCCAGAACAAGCTATTTCTCATGGTATGGTTGATGGAATTGAATTTGGTCCTAACTTAATTGTTAATGGTAAAGTTTCTAAAATACACGGTGATGGTGGATGGGGTTATGCTCCACGTAGTGTCATTGCTCAAAGACGTGATGGTATAGTTTTATTATTATCAATAGAAGGACGTCTTCCAGGATATTCAATTGGAGCATCTATGAATGATGTTATTGAAATATTACTTCGTTATGGTGCTTATAATGCAGCAAACTTAGATGGTGGTGCTTCTGCTACTATGGCAGTAAATGGTAAATTATACAATAGACCAAGTGCTGGTGGGGAGTACGGAGGAAGAACAGTTTCTAATGCATGGATTGTTACTAATAAGAGTAAAAAGACTTGCGTTGGATGTCCATATTAGAATTTAAAATCTACAATTAAATTTGTAGATTTTTTTATGTAGTCATTTAAAAAAAATTAAAAATAATATATAATGTTTTTATAATTGGGGTGAAATGAAATGCAGTTACAATTATTAAATCCTTATCAAAGTAACTTAGTTACGGCTCGTAATGCTAGAGAAGATTTAGATATTGATTCTATATTGGCTGGATGTAATCAGGTTGAAGAACAAGCTAACAACTTAGATTATTGTATACGTAATATGAATATGGTTAAGTCTAATTTTGGTGATGATTCCATATCAATAGATGGAAAAAATGTTATATCTGGAAATATTGAAGATTATTCTACTGCTTTAGAGAATACAAAAAATAGTATTCTTAATGCAGTACAAGAAATACGTGTTGCGGCTGTTAATAAATTTAATGCAATGCAAGATGTTTATAATGGACTAGCAGTATCTCAAGAAGAGCAGATGATTAATCAAGGATAGTGGTTGGTGATGGATATGAAAGATACATTAAAAGAGTCTATGCTACCTTTAGGTAGTATTTTAAAATTAAAAGGGGCTAAAGGTAGTGTAGTTGTAATAGGGTATGCGGTTGTTGAAGAAGGTAATGTAAAAGTTTGGGATTATCTTGGATGTCCTTATCCTACTGGTGTTATTGCGAGTGATCAAAATCTTTTATTTAATACTGAGGATATTGAAAAAGTTACTTTTTTAGGATTTACATCTGAAGAAGATAAGAAGTATCGCGCTTCTTTATTTCAAAATTTAAAGAAAATTAAAGCTAATAATATAGTTAATAAATAGGGTGCTATAACTCTGTTGATTTTAATACTGAATTGAGGTGAAGTTATGGCTTCTGTTCATTATGATGGTGAAAAAGTTGGTATTGGAGTAGAAAAGGTTAGGTCTATAGCAGAAGATTTAGAGACCTATTCTAATAATATTTATGAAGCAACTAAAACTATAGTTTGTTCTAATGGATTTGACTTTTATGTTGGTGGTATTACTGCCAATACTTTTTCTGATGCAATACAAACTTTTTCTAGTGGTGTTAATGATTTAATACATGGAATAAGAGAAGAACAGATTAAAATATTACAATATAGTCAAAATAAGGATGATATTAAAGTTTTTTTGAAGTCTTTAACTGATGAAGAACAAAAAATGTATGATTTAGAAGAAATTGAAAGACTTAAAGATCGTAGTAGTAATATATTTAAACGAGCTGGTTCAACTATTGCGGCTGCTGGTCTAGGATTATTAGAAGGTATTGGAGATTTCTTTGAAACTGGTGCTGATTTAATAGTAATGGCTGGTTGTGGTGTTGCTTCTATTTTTACAGCTGGACTTGATTTCTTTACTGGTAAACATGGTGATGACTCAGTTACTAAGAGATTATGGGACTGGTGTAAGGGATATGTTGCAGATAAAAAAGTTGAAACATGTTTTAATAAATTTTACTCGAATACTGAAGTAGGGCGACAGATTAAGGCAAATGCATACCATTTTGATACTATTAGAAGTGTAAGCAAGGGAATTGGTTATACTGCTGGTATGATTGGTTTAACTGTTTTAACTGGTGGACTTGCTGCTGGTGGAGGAGCTGCTATTGGTGCTGCTGGTACTGTAACTTCTACTAATTTAGCACTAACTGCTGGTGTATTAGGTTTTTCTAATGGTACTGAGGAAGCTTGGGCAGATGGTGCTGATTTATTAGATGGATTTAAGTATGGTTTAGCATCAGGTGCTTGGGAAGGTACTCAATGGTATTTAGGTGCTAAGATTAATCAATTTGGTGGTGTTGGTGATCAAGTTGCTAAGACTTTCTTTAATGGTGCTAAAGGTGCTGCTACTCGTGTTGCTTTAGATACAGTTGACTCTGCTGCTGAAGGTTTTGTTCAACCGGCACTTAAAATGTTATATAAATATGATGATAGTAAGAGTTGGTCTGAAAATTATAAACAACAGTTTGAAGAAGCTGGTGGTTGGGATAATGTCAAGACTCAAGCTATTATGGGTGGAGCAATGTCTGCTATTAGTGAAACTGGAAATTTAAGAAAACTATTGAAAGAAAATGATAGTGGTGCTGCTTTAGAAGGGGATATTGTTGGTGGAACTGCAGCTGCTACTGGTACTGTTGCTACTTTAGATAATTCTAAGATTAGTGCTATTGGTAAAACAACAGCATCTATGAATGGTAAAAATATAGATGTTGATATTTTACCTGCTAATGCTAAATTAGATACTTCTAGAATGAAGATTATAGATGCAGATATTATTAAAAATACTGATGCTAAAGTATCTGCTAAAAATGTAGATATTTCAAATGTCAATGATATTAGAGCTATGTCTGTTAAAACTACAAATGTTAATTTAAAGAATGTAGACACAGGTTCTATTATTAAAAATGCTGATGTTTCTGCTAAATCTTTATCTGCAGTAAATCCTAAAGTTATTGAAGGTGAAGTTGTAACTAAAAATGTAGGGGCTAGTTCTCCAGTTAAGTATACTAAAGCAGTTACATCAAATTCTTCAGTAATTAAAAATGTAGATACTACTCCTGTTGTTAAAAATGTTGATACTACACCTGCTGTTAAGAATACTAGCAGTTTACCTGTCGTAAAAGAAAAGAGAACAATCTCTGGTGTAAGTAGTACTAGTTCTGTTCCATCAGTGTACACGAGAAATGCTGATACTGGACCTATTGTTCATACTAGAGAAAGTGTTCGTGAAACTGTTAAGGATGGAATTGAATCATCTATAACTTCAGGGGTTAAAGGGGTTGATTCTTCTCTTCTTATAGATGATTTTACTGATGCTATTTCAAATAGTGGTGATAACTCAAATAGTAGTCCACTTCAAAGAATTATTAATACAGGACAAAGACAGACTGTTAGTGCTGCTGGAGTAAGTTTGAATCGTATAAATAATAATGCAAATATTTCTTCTAAGTCTTTAGCTACATCTATTTCAAATAAGAATATAATATCTTCAAAAAATATAACTGATAGCTTAGGAACTGTTGGAGTAGCTGGATCATTAATTCCTGCAGTTAATTTAAAATCTATTGATACTAATATAGATGGAAATATTGCAAAGAATATCACTTCTTCAATGGATAATAATCTATCTAAGAATGTGTCTGTTAAAGGTATTGGTGGTAATGTAGATTTAGACATTAATACTAAGGGTGTTTCATTAAAAAATACTAATTTAGATATTAATACTAAGAATATTAGTACTGATGTTAACTTAAAGAATGTTGATTCTAATATAAGTACTAAGAATGTAGATGCAAATATAAAGAATACTGATGTTAAAGTTAAAGATGTAGCAGATTCATCT
>OCVV011349906.1_pt1 | contig 11843 bp, 8 predicted proteins | sample 1539721 | NCBI WGS metagenome assembly OCVV01 (sample SAMN02144230, study PRJEB22623) | gut metagenome | biome: sheep rumen | host: Ovis aries | place: New Zealand | reverse complement strand
GCCATTTTCAGCCGGGTGACGGAAAACAGCCTCACGGAGGAGGAACGGCAGGTTTTCCGGGACGCCGTGCAGGCGGTCCGCCGGAGCGGCCAGATCAGCTGCACCGGCTGCGGATACTGCCAGCCCTGCCCGAAGGGAGTGGATATTCCCACCTGCTTTGCCATCTACAATCACTCCAGGTCCGATTCCTATGTGAACGCCCTGAAGGAATACATGATGTGCACCACCCTCCGGAACGTCAGGACCAATGCCGGCCAGTGCATCGGCTGCGGGAAGTGTGAGCAGCACTGTCCGCAGCACCTGGAAATCCGGGAGGAGCTGAAGAAGGTCCGGAAGCGGCTGGAAACCCCCGTCTACAAAATCGGAGCCCTGTTCCTTCCCCGGTTCATGAAATATTGATTTTTTATCCGCCGGAGCGTTCCGAAGGCGGATTTATGCTTTTCTTTTTCGGCACAAGCTGATAAAATCGCACTGGTTTCCTTTCGTCCTGTCCGGGAAGAGCCGGGGAGCGGAAGCCAGCCGCGGGAGATGATTGATCATGGATATTATTGAATTTCTGAAAATGACGGGGGCGACCCTGGGGTACGTGGCCGTTACGGCTGTCCTGTGGATTTTTTACAGGAAAAAAGAGGAGCACAGCTTCCGGGAAAAGGTTCTGGTGGGCCTGATCTACGGGGCGTGTTCCGTACTTGCGAATCATTTCGGAATTGCACGGGGGCAGATGCTGGTCCTGAACGTGCGGGATATCGGCCCCCTGTCCGCCGGCCTTTTTTTCAGCCCCATCAGCGGCCTGATAGCAGGAACCATCGGCGGCGCGGAGCGGATCATGGCCGGCGAGATCTGGGGAATCGGGAAGTTCACGGAGCTTGCCTGCGGGATGAGCACCTTCCTGGCGGGCGTACTGTCCGCGCTTTTGAAACGCCATGTCTACGGGAAAAACCGTCCTTCCATGCCCCAGTCCTTTATCCTGGGCGCGCTGATGGAAGTGTTCCATATGTACGCGGTCCTTTTCACGAACCGGAGCGCCATCAATTCCGCCTATTACGTTGTCAAGTCTGTTTCCATACCGATGATCCTCTTCACGGCGGTGGGAATGGCCCTGTGCTCCATGACGGTCATGAAAATCTCCGGGGAGTTTTTCGGCCTGGGCCTGCGGGATCCGGAGGAAAGGATTCCCCTGGCCGTTCTTTTCCAGCGGTCCCTGCTGGTGGTGTTCACTGTTCTTTTCGCCTTCAACTTCGGTACCTCCTACAGCCTGCAGCACCGGCTGATGACGGAGGACGCCTCCATGGACCTGTGGCTTGCCGGCGAACACCAGAAGGATGTCTATGAAGGGAGCGGAAATAATGTCGAGGCGCTGAAAAAAAGCGTCTCGGAACAGTCGATTATGCTGGATTACCTCTATCTCCTCACGGACCGGGAATTCAATGTGCTGGCCTGGAACAACCCCGCCAATACTCCCGAGATTTCGGAGGAGATGATGACCCTGTTCCGGGAGAACCTGGACGGGGACGCATTCAACTTCATCATGCATGACGTTGTGGACATTGAGTTCATGGGCACCGTCATTTCCATTTCGCCGGAGTATTACCTGGTTACCTACCGGTCGATGGCCGGCATATACGACGCCCTGACATCCCGCCTGTATGAAAACACCCTGTCCGATATCCTGCTCTTCGCCGTGCTGTATATCCTGGTGGTCTGGCTGGCGGAGCGCCTGGTGGTGCAGAACCTGCACCGGGTCAACAGATCCCTGGCAAAAATCACCGGCGGCGACCTGAAGGAAACGGTCTGGGTGCATACCAGTGCCGAGTTCACGGACCTGAGCGAGGATATCAACCAGACGGTTGCGACCCTGCGGGGGTATATCAGCGAGGCGGAGGAGCGGATGAAGGAGGAGCTGAAGCTGGCCGCCGCCATCCAGGATTCCGCCCTTCCGAAGAATTTCGCGCTGCCCTCCGAAAACATTGAGCTGCACGCCCTGATGACGCCGGCGAAGACGGTGGGCGGTGATTTCTACGATTTCTTCTATATCGGCCACGACCAGCTCTGCCTGGTCATCGCGGACGTCAGCGGCAAGGGGGTTCCAGCCTCCCTGTTCATGATGCGGTCCAAAACGGCCATCAAGAACTACGCCCGCAACGGCATGAGCCCTTCGGAAGTGCTGGCCCGGGTCAATCATACCCTGTGCGAGGGAAATGAAGCCGGTATGTTTGTGACGGTGTGGCTGGGCATCCTGGATCTGAAAACCGGCCTGATGCAGTGCGCCAACGCCGGGCATGAGTATCCCGTGCTCATGCGTGCCGGCGGGAATTATGAACTGCTGAAGGATAAGCACGGACTGGTGCTGGCGGCCATGGACGGCGTAAAAATCCCCGAATACGAAATCCGGTTGAATCCGGGAGACCGGATCTTCGTTTACACGGACGGGGTGCCGGAAGCCATCAATGAAAAGAACGAAGCCTATGGCACGGAGCGGCTGACGGAGCGGCTGAACCGGGTGAAGAACAACTCCGAAGCCCATATCCTGGAGGATATCCTGCAGGATATCCGGAACTTCGCGGGTGCCGCGGAGCAGTTCGACGATATCACAATGCTCGGCCTCAGCTTCCTGGATATCCGGAAGTAACCGGACTGAAAAACCCCGCGGCTGCGGGGTTTTTTCAGTGATCCGGGGAAATGCCGCCTGCCGGCGGAACCGGACGGGCCCTATCCCCTCCGCCGGACGGACCGGAAATTGCCGATGGTTTCGCTGACGGTGGAAACGCAGGCGAAGGTATCCGGGAAGCGGCGGAGGATTTCTTCCATGCGGGCGATCTGGTGGTAGTTGATGACGCAGATCAGCATGGTTTTTCCCGCGTGGGAGAAGCCGCCTTCCGCCCGGAGGACGGTGGTGGAATGATGCAGCTCGTTGATGACGGCCTGTGTAACCTCCTCCGGATGGGCGGTGATCATTTCCACCTTCCAGGCCCGCTTTCCGGAGCGCACAAAGCGGTCGGACACAACGGTGGTGATCAGGCAGTAGATGATGCACAGGGCCACCGGCTCGATGTTGTAATCGTAGACAAAGTAGGACAGCACGGCGATCAGTACGTTCACGGAAAAGGTGACGTGCATCATGGAATAGCTGCTGTTCCGCTTATGGACGAATTCCCCGATAAAATCCGTTCCGCCGGTGGATCCTCCCCGGCGGATGACCACTCCGTAAATGAATCCGTTGACGGCGCCGGAAACCACCGGGGCCAGCAGGGTGGACCGGCCGTCTTCCGTATGGTAAATGAAGCGGCTCATATCCACGGCCTCCTGCATCACCAGCAGGGCAGTGGAAAAGACCAGGGTGAAGAGCAGGGTGCGGAAGGCAAACCGGCGGTTGACCCACAGGGCGCAGGCGACGGCCAGCGGCACATTGATGATCAGGGAAACATAGCCCACGCTGAAATGGAACAGGTACTGGATCATGGTGGCCAGACCGTTGAGGCCGGAAGGCGCGAAGGCGTTGCTCAGGATGAAAACCTGGTAATTGAGGGCCATGAGCACTGCCATGGCCGCGATGACGGCGCAGTCAAGCATCAGGGCCGCCGTTCGTTTCCGCGGAACGAACAAGGAAGATCACCTCCGGTGCTGCATATGGAAAGATGCTGATTCTTCCGCGAGTATAGTATAAAATACAGCCGAATTCAACCCGCTGAAAAAAGAGGACCGTTCCCAAGGAACGGTCCTCCGAAGAGACCTTTGCTTATTTCCCGAAATACCGGTCCAGCAGGCCCTTGAAGGCTTTGCCGTGTACCTTATTTTGCGGCTTTCTTTGCCTGCAGATAGCCTGCGACACCACAGGCGGCACAGATGACCAGATCGATGATGATATTTCCGGTACCGCCTATCTCTTTCTTAAATGAAGTCCCGTTGATCAGGCTCATAACAAAGTTGAACAACGCTAGACCGGCAGCACCCAGGACGAAGGACAGGATAGCGTTTACGATAGGTTTCTTGGACAGCAATGTCTTAACCCTCCTCGAGTTTCTTCTCTGTCTGTAATCGGTTTTGCGGCAGATTGATATTACTTCCCGAAGTACCGATCCAGCAGCCCCTTGAAAGCCTTGCCGTGCCGGGCTTCGTCGCGCGCCATTTCATGCACGGTGTCATGGATGGCATCCAAACCAAGTTCCTTGGCTTTCTTTGCCAGGTCGGTCTTGCCCTGGGTGGCGCCGTTCTCGGCTTCCACGCGGACGCGCAGGTTTTCCTTGGTGCTGGCGGAGACGACCTCGCCCAGGAGCTCGGCAAACTTGGCGGCGTGCTCGGCTTCTTCAAAAGCAGCGGTCTTCCAGTATTCCGCGATCTCCGGGTAGCCTTCCCGGGCGGCGGCGCGGCCCATGGCCAGGTACATGCCGACTTCGGTGCATTCGCCTTCAAAATTGGCGCGCAGACCGGCCTTGATCTCTTCCGGCACATCCTTGGCAATGCCGATGACATGCTCGGCAGCCCAGGTCATTTCGCCTTCCTGTTTGATGAATTTGGAACCGGGAACCTTGCAGACCGGGCACTTTTCCGGCGGTTCGGGTCCTTCATGTACGTAACCACAGACGGGGCATACCCACTTCATAATTCTTACCTCCATATTCGTTTTTCAATTCGGCTTTCTGCCTGGAACGATTATAACAGAGCGGCGGAAGAAAAGCAAAGGGAAATAGATGGAAAGGGAAGCGGCCTCAGGAACGGGACTTCTTCCAGGCTTCCTTGTAGAGGCGTTCCAGGGCTTTCTCGCCGCCGGGACGGTTGTTCCGGGAAAGGTAAGCGTCAATATCCCCCTGCACCTGCTGCACCTCCCGGCGGAATTCCCGGGCGGAGGTGCGCATGGCTTCGTTGCCGGCGGCGATCAGCTGTTCCGGACGGTCGGAGGTAACCACCCGGATCCGGGCGCGGCCCCGGGCGAGCAGGGTGGTTTTTTCAATATAGGCGTCGGCGGTCTGGGCCTCCCGGGTGTAAACCACGAAGATATTCCGGTATTTTTCCACGGAGCCGGCGCCGCCCTTTACCCGGTAGGCGTCAAAGACCAGGATCACATCCTTGCCGGTCATGCCGGCATAATCGCACAGGAGCTCGGAAAGCTGGAAACGGGCGGTGTCAAAGTCCTCCTGTACCCGGCCTTTCCATTCGTCCCAGGCAAAGAGGACGTTGTAGCCGTCCACCAGCAGGATTTCCCGGTCCGGAAGGGTTGCCCGGGGTTCCGGGGCGGGGGCGGGAGCCCGGTCCTCCCGGGGAGCGGGAGGCATCAGCTGCCGGGCTTTCACGGGGCCGTAGGTGCGCTCAAAGATGACCCGCAGGGCTTCGTCCTCCTCCCGGGAGTAAACTGCCGGGGCGGCGGAGGGGGAAGGACGGAATACCGGCGCGTCGGAAGGCTTTTTTTCCGTGCCGCGCAGGGGAAGGTGCATATACTGCTCCACCTGGTCCCAGGGGACGATGAAACCGGCGCCGTGGGAACAGAAAACGGAATCCGGGGAGTTCATCACATCCCGGAGGGGATCGTACCCCTTTTCCGCCACGATCCGGTCCTGATCCGCGCAGGGAAGCCAGGCGTGAAAGGCGGAGGTCATGGAGCCCAGGCCCCGGGTCTGGGTCCGGAGAAGCCGGGCGTAACCGGAGCAGGCGGAGGCGGGAGCCACAGCCCGGATCCGCCCGGAGCCCTCCCCGGCGCTCTCCGGAGGCTCAGGCTTTCCGCCCATCAGGGACAGGTCGTTCATGATCCGCCCCATGAATTCCGCGGGAGCGGTGATTTCCAGGGACAGCCAGGGTTCCAGCAGGACGCTCCGGGTTTTCATAAGCCCGTTGCGGACGGCCCGGTAGGTGGCCTGGCGGAAATCCCCGCCCTCGGTATGCTTGAGATGGGCGCGGCCGCTGACCAGGGTGATGCGCAGGTCGGTGAGGGGAGAGCCGGTGAGGACGCCCCGGTGCACCTTTTCCCGCAGATGGGTGAGGATGAGGCGCTGCCAGTTCAGGGCCAGGTCATCCACGGACACATCCGAGGCGAAGACCAGGCCGCTGCCGGCGGGGAGCGGCTCCAGCAGGAGGTGCACTTCCGCGTAGTGGCGGAGCGGTTCGTAATGCCCCACTCCTTCCGCCGGCGCGGCAATGGTCTCCCGGTAGAGGACGGAGGTTTCACCGAAGGAGACATGGAAGCCGAACCGATCCTCCAGGCGGCGCTGAAGCACCTCCAGGTAGACATCGCCCATGGACTGGACGCGGATTTCCCGGCGGGCTTCCAGGTAATCCACCTGCAGCAGGGGCTCCTCCTCCGACAGGAGGGTGAGGGCGTCCAGCAGGCGGTGGGGATCCTCCCCGGGGCCGGGAATGACCCGGCAGGCATAGCAGGGGCGGAGGGTCTGCCCCCCGGAGGCGGTTTCCTTTCCGAGACCGTCCCCGGGCATGGCCCTGGAAAGACCGGTGACGCAGCAGAGCTCGCCGGCGGAAACCCGGGGAACGGACGTGAAGCGGGCGCCGGAATACAGGCGGATCTCCGCGGCCTTCTCCGTCCAGGCGTCGTCCCCTTCGCCGCCGCTGAGGGAATCCCGGACCCTGAGCTCGCCGCCGGTGACCTTCAGGAAGGTGAGGCGGGCGCCCTGGGGATCCCGGGCTATTTTGTAGACCCGGGCACCGAAGTCCGCCGGGTATTCGGTTTCCCCGGCAAAGCCGGAGAGAAAATCCAGGAGCGGTTCCACGCCTTCATTGCGCAGGGCGGCTCCGAAAAAGCAGGGAAAGAGACCGCGGGAGCGGACCAGGGAACGGATTCTTTTCCCCGGAATGGTTCCTTCCCGCAGGTAGAGGTCCAGGCAGGTTTCATCGCAGAGGGCGGCCTTTTCCAGCGGATCGGAAGCGGCATCCGGGGAGAAATCCGCGATGCGGTCCGAAAGCTCCTCCAGGGAGGAGAGGAGGGCCTGCCGGTCTCCGGCAAAACGGTCGGTTTTGTTGATGAACAGGACAACGGGAACGCGGAAGCGCTCCAGCAGGGACCAGAGGGTCCGGGTGTGGGACTGGATGCCCTCCGGGGCGGATATGATCAGCACCGCCAGGTCCATGACGCTGAGGGCGCGCTCAGCCTCCCCGGCAAAATCCGTATGCCCGGGGGTATCGATCAGGGTCACGGGGGTTTTCTTCCAGAGAAGGCGGGCCTCCTTGGAGAAGATGGTGATGCCCCGTTCCTTCTCCATCCGGTCCGTGTCCAGGAAGGTATCCCCGTGGTCCACCCGGCCCTGCCGGCGCAGGGCGCCGCTGAGGAACAGCATGGATTCGGACAGGGTGGTTTTCCCGGCATCCACATGGGCTGCCAGGCCGACGGCAAGGCCGGACGTCATGCTTCATTCCTCCTTTTTTTCCTGAATACGGGGCTCAGTATATCAGCAAACGGAACGGATGTCCATTCGGCGGAGGGAAAGCGGCAAAAGGGAAAAACGGGGTTTTAAAGGGGAAAAAGGCATGATATAATCTTCATACTTTTTTCCGGCATCCCCGGATGCCGATGACAGGGAAAGGGATTACCATGCAGGCAGCAACCCGGCAGAACCCGCCGCAGCAGTCCGAGCGCCAGAGAATGATCCGCAAGGCTATCTCCGTCGCCTGGCCGGCCATGGCGGAGAGCTTTTTCGTGACCCTGGCGGGCATGATCGACACGATGATGGTTTCCGCCATGGGCAGCTATGCCGTCGCGGCGGTGGGACTGACCAACCAGCCGAAATTCATCGGGCTGACGCTTTTCTTCGGGGTGAATATCGCGGTTTCCGCGCTGATCGCCCGGAGAAAGGGAGAGCAGCGACGGGAGAACGCCAATGAAATCATGCTGACGGGCATGCTCCTGACGGCGGCGCTGTGCGTGGCGATTTCCCTGCTTTTTGTGGTCTTCGCGCCGCAGATCATGACGGCGGCGGGGAGCAACGCGGATACCCATGAGGCCGCGGTGGAGTATTTCCGGATTATCATGGGCGGAACCTTTTTCAACGTGCTGACGATGATTATCAACGCCGCGCAGCGGGGAAGCGGAAACACCCGGCTGTCCATGGTCACCAACCTGACCAGCAGCGTTGTGAACGTGTTTTTCAATTACCTGCTGATCGGCGGGAACCTGGGCTTTCCGAAGCTGGGAATCCGGGGAGCGGCCATCGCCACGGTGCTGGGAACGGTGGTATCCGCGGCCATGGCGGTGTATTCCCTGTTCCGGCCGAACAGCTATATACGGATTCCGGACATGATCCGCAACCGGATCCGGGCCACAAAGGAAAGCCTGAAATCCATCTGGAACCTGGCGTACAATTCCTCCATGGAGAACATCGCCATGCGGGTCGGATTCGTGGCCACGGCGCTGCTGGCCGCGCGGCTGGGGACGGACGAATTCGCGGCGCACAATATCGGCATGAACATCCTGGGACTCGGATTCTCCTTCGCGGACGGCATGCAGGTGGCAGCGGTGGCGCTGACCGGGGAGGCCCTGGGCGCCGGCAGGAAGCAGGAAGCCCGGGAATACGGAAGCATCTGCCAGCGGATCGGATTCCTGATCTCCATCGGGCTCGCGGTGCTGCTGCTGGTCGGCGGAAGATGGTTCTACAGCCTGTATTTTTCGGAAGCGCATATCCTGGACATGGGGGTGCTGATCACCCGGTATACGATGGTGATCGTGCTGCTGCAGATTTCCCAGATTATCTATACCGGATGCCTGCGGGCGGCGGGAGATGTCCGGTACACGCTGGTGGTCGCGCTGATCAGCGTGACGGTGATCCGCACCGTGATGACGCTGCTGCTGGTGGCCGTGTTCAACCTGGGGCTGCACGGCATCTGGCTGGGGGTGCTTTCCGACCAGTTGTCCCGGTTCCTCCTGATGCGCCGGCGGTTCCGGCAGGGGAAGTGGGTGGACCTGCGGATCTGAGCCGGCGGGCGCGATTCTTGACAGAAAATGGCGGGGGGAACTATAATTTTTCAGCAATGTGTAAGGCGCTGAAGCCCTTTGTAAATATGAAGGAGGAATTCCCATGAAGAGGTTTTTTGCTGTACTGACCTGCCTTTGCCTGCTGGGATCCTGCGCGGCGGCGGCCGGGGCGGAGGACGGACTGCTGCGGACGGCGGTCAAGTATGATATCACCACGATGGATGTGGCGAAGACATCGGATGATTACCTGATTCCGATGAACGTCTTTGACCGGCTGTTCGAAACCCGGCTGGTGAACGGAAACCCTTCCGTGGAGAAGAGCCTCTGCACCGACTACACCGTCAGCGCGGACGGACTGACCTACGATTTCACGATCCGCGGGGGCGTCGTTTTCTCCAACGGCAGCGCCCTGACGGCGTCGGATGTCCAGTATACCTTTGAGCGCCTGCTGAAAATCAACAAGCAGAACACGGATATCGCCGTGGAGGTTTCGGGGAGCGACAAGGTGCTGAAGGGAGAGGCGGAGACCCTTTCCGGATTCACGGTCAAAGACGATACCCATTTTTCCGTGACGCTTACGGAGCCCAACGCCGGCTTCCCGGCGGAGCTTTCCTCCCCGGCCATGTCCATCGTGGACAGGGAAACCATGTCGGCGGGATTCGGCACGGTACCCGCGGAGACCATCGGCTCCGGGCCCTATGTTGTGAAGGAATGGGCGGTCAACGACCATTATACCCTGGAGTACAACAGCAAATACTGGGGCACCGCGCCTTCCGTGAAGAAGCTGGTCGTCAGCGTGGTGGCGGATGACAGCGTGCAGAATATGAAGTTCCTCAGCGGCGAGCTGGATATGATCGATCTGCAGAACCAGGACAGCGCCATCGTTGCATCCACCTACAAGATGGATCCGAAATACTCCTCCCGCATCGTCAGTACCCGGAAGGTGGGAATGTATTTCCTGGCGCTGAACAATACCTCCGGCGCCCTCTCCAACGCCAAGGTCCGCCGGGCCGTGGCCATGGCCGTGGATGTGGACGATTTGATCCGGAACCTGTACAACGGGGACGCCATCCGGGAGACCGGCGCGATTCCCACAGGCATCTGGGGACACAACGCGGACCTGAAGCCCGTGGCCTTCGATCCGGAAGGGGCGAAGGCCCTGCTGAAGGAAGCGGGATACAGCGAGGGACAGATCCGGTTTGAAATCGCCCTGGACAGCAGCGTCCCCTCCACGGTCGCGAACATGTGCTACGCGGTCAGCAGCCGGCTCAAGGCAGTGGGCATTGCGGCGGAGGTAAAGACCTACGAGCACGCGGCGTGGCTGGAGAAGCGTTCCTCCGGGACGATGGAGTGCTTCGTGGCGCGCTGGGGCATGGACTACAATGATCCGGCCAACATCCTGTATACCTTCTTCGGCACGGAGGAAAAGACCCGGCAGCGCAGCATCAACTACCAGGACAAGGACATCATCGCCCGGGTGGCCAAAGCCCGTGCCATCGTGGACGACAGCGCGCGCCTGGCTGAATACAGGGCGCTGGAAAACAAGCTGATCGGAGAGGACATGGCCTGGGTTCCGCTGCTGCAGGATATGCACCTGTACTGCCTGGGGGACCGGGTGGAATCCTTTACGCCCCACTGGGCGGGATTCGCCGATTTCTACGCGGCGGATGTCGTACTGAAGAAATAATACAATGAAAAAGAAACTGTTAAGCCGGCTGGGACAGTCGCTGATCGCACTGCTGGGCGTTGCCCTGCTGCTTTTCCTGATGCTCCGCGTGATGCCGGGGAACCCGGCGGCGGTGATGATGGGGGAGCACGGGGACAACGCGGCGATCGCGCGCATGACGGCGGAGCTGGGTCTGGATCAGCCGATCCTGACCCAGTTTTTCCGGTATATCGGGGACTGCTTCACCGGCAATTTCGGCACCAGCTATTCCCTCAGCAAACCGGTGGCGGAGCTGATGGGAGGAGCGTTCCTCAACACGCTCTGGCTCGCGCTGGCCGCGGTGCTGTTCGCCTGGATCCTCGGGATCGCCTGCGGCGTCATCGCGGCGGTGCGCAAAAACGGAATACTGGATCACCTTTTTATGGGCGTTTCCCTGATGGGAGTGTCCATTCCCGTGTTCCTGACGGCCATGATCCTGCAGTATTTCATCGCCTTCAGGCTTCACTGGCTGCCGATTGCCGGCATGGACGGGTGGAAAAGCTTCATCCTGCCGGCCATCGCGCTGGGATGGAATTCCGCCGGCAGCGTGGCGCGGCTGGTGCGTTCCACGCTGCTGGACATCCTGCAGGAGGACTATATTGACACCGCCCGGGCCAAGGGACGGAGCCAGCTGGGAGTGCTGGTGTTCCACGCGCTGCGCAACGCGATGCTCCCGGTGGTTACGATGATGGCGCTGCAGCTTTCGGGACTGCTGTCGGGGGCCGTGATCACGGAGACCATGTTTTCCATCAACGGGATCGGCCGGCTGGCGGTCCAGGCCATTTCCGGCCGGGATATTCCCCTGCTGCAGGGGACGGTCCTGTTTTCCACGGCGGTTGTGATCCTCGGAAACCTGGGGGCGGACCTGCTTTACACGGTGCTGGATCCCCGGATCCGGAAGGGGGGCGGGCCGCAGTGAAAAACAGGCAGAAGGAGCTGGCGGAGCTTCATCAGCGCCGGCTTGAAGACGGGAACGGCCCGGTGAACGCCTTCCGGGCGGACCTTTTCCGGATGTTCCGGAAAAACAGGGCGGCGGCGCTTTCGGTGCTGGTCATCCTGCTGCTGATCCTCGCGGCGGTGTTCGCGCCGGTGCTGACCCCCTATTCCTATGACGATATGGACCTGGGCAACCGGCTTTCCCCGCCGTCCGCAGCGCATCTCCTGGGCACGGACGAAGGGGGCAGGGATATCCTGACCCGGCTGCTGTACGGAGCGAGGATCTCCCTGCTG
>OCVV011346884.1_pt1 | contig 11845 bp, 14 predicted proteins | sample 1539721 | NCBI WGS metagenome assembly OCVV01 (sample SAMN02144230, study PRJEB22623) | gut metagenome | biome: sheep rumen | host: Ovis aries | place: New Zealand | reverse complement strand
CCTGCTCGCCGCCGACCTCGTGCGTGCCAAGGACAAGCTTCGCCTCAAGGGCGTCAATGTCAGCCGCCATCTTTGCGGCGCCCGTGGTGTCGCTCTTGATCCAGTCAGCGATTTCCTTCAACGTGTCATAGCTCTCGTCAGCACCGGCGACGATCTTCGCGACCTCCTCAGCGGAAATCGTGCGGACCGACTTCGCGTTGTCGCCCGCAACGTTACCGACGAGGGTATCAATCGAGGTCTGTTCAGCCTTAGCGTTGAGGGTGGCAGCAAGCGCGGCAGACAGATCGGCAGCGCTGACCTCAGCCTTGAAAGCGAGGGCGGCCAATCCGGCCACGGAAACGTCGGTGCCGTTGACCTTAATAGAGCCGTTGGTATCACCGGTAGCAATCAGCACATCGACCATCTTATTCGCAATGGCAAGCGCCGTACCGTTGACCTTCACGCCCTCAAGGACATTGGCCTCTGCACCGACGTCTTCCAAGGCTTTAATGCGGGTCTCCGCGGCGCTCAGCGACGTTTTCGTAGCATAACGAGATTTAATTTCGTCAACCAGCGTACCAAGGTTGGGAAGGGTGATAAGTTTCATAGCATCGTTCGGCATAGTAAATTCCTCCAATACTGTTAATAAAATTTTTTACCGGATTGGTTTTTCAGAAGCTTGGTACCGGCCCCCGTGCTTCCGCCATTCAAAAAAGCAGCTTTTAATCTCCCGTCGTGTCCGTGTCTCCGCCGACATCGGCTTCAACGGTGGCGTCGTCGAAGAGCGCCAAAATCTCCGCTTCCGTGGCGTAGTTCATGCCCGGGATTTCACTCTTTTTCGCAAAGTCCTGTTTGATCTTGCCGATAGCAACACCAAGCCCATCTAAGTCAACGGTTTTTTTCGCGTCAGCCACTATGCGTTTCCCTCCTTCTGTCAATGATCATTTTGCTCGTTATTTGCGTCGTAGACGTCCAAGACTTCCTCGGAGGTGGCAGCATCAATCGAAATGTTGCCCTCCAAATCAATGCTCAAACCGGAGCCTTCTTTGACTTTCACGCCGCCAAGAATCGAGCCCGTTGCTGTCGGAAGTCTCGCGGGGTTCGCTCCAGCGTCGAAGAACAGCGTGATCGTCCCCTTGATTTCCTCCGAAGGATAATTTATCGCCCACAGCCTTACGAAACCGTCAAATGCTTGAATGGTAGAGCATAATACGGCGTCGCGCGCAGCGGCGAGCGAGGCTATATCCAAAGCGACCATCGGCGACGCCTTCGCCGTGGAGCGAGGCACCGCGACGTCCGCTTGCAGGCCGTAACCTGAAGTATTGTTTTCCGTCTCTTCCCACGCATCAGCGGGAATCGTGAAGATATGCGCGCCAGCGCCTCCATTGAGCGGAGCCGAAAGAATCGTAAGCACGCCTTCAAGGTCCTCCGAGGGCACTCGTTTCGCCCACAATCTCACATAACCGTCAAATGCCTTAATGCTCGGGCAGAAAACGGCTTCGCTTGCGATTGCAAGGGACGATATCGAGAGCGATAAAAGCGGGAACATCGTTTCGTCGACCTTTTCAACGGGGATATCGATTTGCACATTGTAAATTTCACCGACGGTCTCTGTGCAGGGTTGCCACCCGGTGACAGGAATCGTTATCTCTTTGACAAATACGCAGCTCTCGCCCGGGTCGACCTGACCCTCATCGTTTGTCGTGAGAACATATCGTTTGACGATCCACGAAATAGTGCCGTCTATGTATGTATCCCCGCAAGCGTACCCGGAAAGGTCCACGAGCGTCGCGGCTGTCGTCCCGTCCGTTTGCGCTTCCAGCACAAGGCCATGTGGAAGCGTTGAAGCGGTCACGATGGAGCCCGCCTTGTACCGCGTATTCCGCAAAATTGCGTGTGTCGCGGCACGCAGCATATCCACGTCGACAATGCCCGCCGGGTCAACCTCGGCGTCAATGATCGTACCGTTGGCAATGGCAATATTCAGACAGTATGTGATTGTCAGCTCCGTCGGGGAATGCGCCGGAATCCAATCCGGTTTTTCGTCGACCAAAACCGCGTACAGAATTTCGCCCTCGTCGGGATCGTCGGCAAATATTCCCCACTCGCGGCAATAAAAGCCGTGCTCGAGGTTCGCTGTGTTCAATACCCCGCGAACGACACAAACCTCACCGTTAGCGTAAGCCTCACTGATTGCCAGCTCCGTTTCAACCGAAACAAGGTCGACCAAGGTATCCACTTCGTCAATGGTTTCTTGTCCGCTGCCGAGTTTCATACGTGTCAGCGCAAGCGTCAGCCCAGCCTCCACCTTGGCTTGCAGCCGTCTCCCGGCGGCAGTCAATACGTGTGGCGTCCATTCAGACATATTTCCTCACTCCTTCTGTTATTCTTATATGCACACCGACTTTCCCGCCTATGCGGGGTGTCGCTCGCGCCTCGTTTATTTGATTGACGCGCGGGCCCGCCGTAAAGCGCTGATAAATTGCGGGCTTCGTGACGGTGTAAACGGTGGCCGAAATATCCGTATCCGCCGCCTGTTTCGGCCCGGCAATATATCGCTTATGCAAACCGGGAAGCGCACAAGCATAAACCGTAGCTTCCGCTCTGCGCAGAAAATTGATACCGTCGAGCCAGCTTCGCACATTTTTCGTCGCGTAAATTGCCCGCAGGACGTTCCGAAGTACCTCTTCGTCAACGTGCGCTGCTGTCACATTGACGACACGGAAATGATAGGGCTCGCCGCCATAATCAAACCATTCCTCGACGTTGCACCCTTCCCATGCCGCTTCCACCATCTTTTGAACGGCGGCCGCGGTGCCCTTGATCCGGTGCCAAGCAATCGAATTTATGATCAGCTTTCGCTTTGTCTCGACGTCCATTCCCAAGGGCTCGTAAAAGTCCACGTGCCACTGCCACGCCAAGAGGTCGAGAACGGGCTCCGGTAATTCGTTTATACGCGCGATCAAAAGCGTCTCAAGCGTCGCCGCCGTCGCCTTCGAAAGCTCCGTATCCAGCGCCCGCGCCGTCGCGTTTATCTGCTTGTCGGCGAGCAGATTGTCCGGCAGGAGGTCGAGGAGTGATACCGTTTGCGCGCTCTTAATCATCTTCCAGCCCTCCGAAAACCACGTTGACGGTATCCGCCAGCGCCACCTCGTTCTTGGCCGTCGCCCGGAAGACCGGCGTCCTGATCTCGACGCGCTTCACGCCGGCCGCACGCATTCGATAATAAAGCTCGGTCGGGTTGATATCCCGTCCGAGCTTTTCTTTCTGCCATGCTATATATTCAGATACCGCCGCTTCGGCTGCTGCCGAAATCGCCGCCGCGTTTGTCGCCTTGGTGCGGCTTATGAAATATGTGCAATCTATGTTATAGGAGGCCGCCGTCGGCGCTTCTACCGTCACGCGATCCGTCAGCGGCCGCACATCGTCCGCGCTCAAGGTTTCCTTTACAAGGGAAAGCATTTCCTCCTCGGGAAGCACTCCTCCAGCCAAGAGCGGATACACGACAACGTCGCCCGGCTCGGGGCTGTCCACGGCCACATCTGAGATAAGCGCCGACGCGCTTTTGGCGTAATACTGATATGCGCCCTCGGGGCCAGCGGAGGAGAATTTTTCCGGCGCTTCCTGTATGCGTTCGCGGAAATTCTCGTCTTCTTCGATATCCGCTCCGCCTTCGCTTTTCGTGACGTTCACAACCGCCGAGAAGAACGGGACCGGGTCCACGATCCGATTGATCTCGCCCGCGATAAATCCGTTTCCAGTCTCGCCGACTTCCGTGCAGGTGGCCGCCGCATCCGTGGAGAGCTCCCCGGCGTTGATCACGGCGTCCGCGTCCAGCGCGAAATATACGGCCCCGTCGGGCGTCGCCCTTGTTCCGGCCGGAATGATCGTTGCCGTCTCGCGTATAGCCGAGAGGGAAAGCCGAAGCGTCGTCGTCGCCGCTGTCGCCGGAAGTCTTTCGACGCCGACAAGGGCACCGATATGGTCGAGATAGTCCCCTTCGGCAAAGGCGAGAAGGTTCATTTTCGCGCTCTTGTCAATGAGGAGCCGTTGCTGGATAATGATTGCTTCCACGCCGAGCAAAAACAGACGAAGCGGATCGGCGCGCTCCAATTTCCTTTTCAAATACCCTTCCACCGTGGAGAGTATATTCAGCTCCATTTCGGCGGGGTCGGCCGCCGCGAATGTAATATCAGGCAAATTATCAAGCCGCATCAATACTCACCCTCACTTTTGCCCTTAAAAGGCCCTCCTCTTCGCTGCCCTCGTAAAAGACGCGCTCGACGCGCGCCCGGGGCTCGTACTTCGCCACCGCCGACACGATCTCAGACGAAAGGCGCGCTTGCGCGACGGCCGACGGAAGGTCCACCGCGTCGCCGTCGATACCGAAAGCGCGGTCCATGGGCACGCTGCCCTTGCGCGTCGTCAATATCGTTTTCACGTTTTGCAGCACTTCCTCCAGCACGCTTCCCGGTGCGAAGTCCACGCCGTCAAGTTCCGCTGCTACGTCGATTATCATTGTCGCGCCTCCCAAGCCATGACGGGAACGTACTCTTTCAGCGTCACGTCGATTTTGTTTTGTATGATCCGGCCCATGTTGTCGATCACGGCCTCATTTTCCCCGACGCTCACAATTACCCAAGGATTTTCGCCTATGACGACGCCGCCGAGCACAAAATAATTCGTTTCGCCCGTCGCACACATACGGCGCACCCTATCCGCTTCCCCTGCCGGGTTCACGCCACGATCCGCCCGAAACTGCATCGCAAAGGAAATTTCGTCGCCGTCGGGGCCGAGGTATTCGAGTCTCGGCTTTTGGCCGATTATTTCATGGGACGCATACCGGGCCCGCGTTTCGCGCTTGTAATCCTTGAACGTCAGCACGTGCCGCGAAGACACTTCGAAGACGATACTGCCAAATGAGCCGAGCGGCATCGAAAGGCCGAAAGCGGAAAGCTGACCTCGCGCCACGCTCAAAAGATTTTTTACCGCGTTTTGCGCTGCCGTCGCCGCTTGCTTTTTATAGGTATCCGCCACACTGGAAAGAAAAGACATATAATCACCCGCCTATAAAAACGTCTCCGCTGCCTTCCATAACGTTTCCTCCACAACTCACCGGGTCCCCGATCCGGCCAGCCGCCCGCCCGTTTATGAAAACCGTCGAGCTGCCCGCCGCAATCACGCCCGTATGAGGCGGGTGGACGGGGCACCCATGGGCTACGTAATCGTCACCCACACGGCCGGCGCCGCGCCCGTTAATATTCACATCAGGACTATGCCCGGAAAGCGGGCGCGGAGGACAAGCATCGTGCCCGGTATCATTATCGTTCATTCGTGTCGCCGCGGGCATTCCCTTCGCCTCCATATCCACAATTATTAGCATTATTACAATTATCACTGGTGTTAATTGTGTTAATTGTGTTAATTGTGTTAATTGTGTTAATTGTGTTAATTGATATTGACCGTCGCGCCTTTGATATTGATTGTCCCGACGCAATTTATATTGAGCGTATGGGAAGAGCGATCATATTCGATAAAAGTGCCGTCCGCAAAGTCAAGACGACGGACGTCTTCGCTGCCCGCTTGCGGCGGATTTCCCCGATTGAAGAACGTGCCGAGAATCCAGCCGGAGGAAAGGTTTTTGTCGTTTTGCGCGAAGAGGCAGACAACCGGATCACCGACGTCAGGCGACCAATAATCCTTATTCTTCGCCGCGCATCGGTTTATGATTGAAAGCTCTTTTGATACGTTGTTGTCGTTATCCTCGAACATCACCCGCGCCGTCATGCGCTCCGGGTAAACGCTGGATACCACACCCGCGCGGACGATCCCGCGAAGGCCCCGACGAAGCTCCTCAGTATTCATCAAGGCACCTCCTCAAATCGACCTTCACCGTGTAGGCTGAGCCGATATCGTGCACCGCGCGCGTGATCATATACTTGCCATCGTAAAAATGGAATCCGGCCAGCTCGATCGTGTTTCCGGCGGAAAGCGCGAAGTTTCCCGGTGTAGTAAGGCTCACCGTCACCTCGCCCCGGTTCTTTTCCCGTAAGCGCTTTTTGGCGAGCTTTTCCGCCTCCTCCAGTGTCTCCACCTTCTCATTGACTTCGAGCGTTTGGCCTTCCTTGTCCTTCTTGTCGGGCGCTTCGTAGGTATACTCGATATATTCGTCCTTCTCTTGATGCTTGTACTTCACGTGACACGCCTTATAGATATTCCGTATCGTTGCGCGTGCCGAGAAGGAGAGTATCGCGCTTTCGCCCTTCGTGAAGACGATCACGGCGTCCTTTTTCTCGTACTCCGCCTCGTCGAAAATGACGATCTTCTTGTCCGTCACCTTCAAGGCCAGCCCCGCGTCCTTCGCCAGCTTGAGCAAGAATTGCAGGTCGGTCTCCTCTGTTTGCTCCGCGCGCTCCAAAAGCGGATCGTCTTTCGTGTCATAAAAATATTCCATGCCCGCCCCTTCGGCCACGTCTTTTAAGATTTCCGATAGGCGCGCCTTTTCCCATGACCGGGATTTTTGCACGCTTCGGATATTCGCGTTGTTTGGAACGGAAACAAGTTTTATTTTTGCTTCTCGGGGCGGCATGGAATTTTCAATCTCGTCGATCTCGAATTTGCCGAGCGGCATCTCTTGCACATCCATCGGAGAATCCCAGTCCGAAAGCAAAATGGAAAGCTCCATCATGGCGCCCCGGTCCGGTATCCAATCGCCGATCCACAGCTCCGGCAAATCGTGAAGGGTTATCGACGCGCCGTCGGCTTCGCCGGAAAGCGCATCGGTGAAGGAAAACGCCTTGAAAAAGGCGCTGACGTCCACCGAAATATCGGTGCCCTCATAAATCGCCTTGATCGTTGCCCGTCTTGCCTTCATGCTCTTTTCCTCCATGGCGGCAATACGGACGGCGTCTCCTTCGAAATCTCAGGCAGGATCAAAACGACACCCGCCGAAAATATCGTTGTGTCGAGGTATTGCCGGTTCGCGTTCATAAGCGCTTCCACATAATTGCAGCTCCCGAGCTCCTTATAGGCGATCATATCCCATACGTCGCCGCTCCGTGTTGTGTACGTGTTAGGCAAAGGAGAGCCGCCCCCTTTCGTGCATGAAGCGCTCCATCATATCCTCGAAATTCGCCTGAGCTTCCGTCGCCGCGTCCAAAACCGCACGCCGCACACCTTCCGGCTCCGTGTTGCCGTTAATCGTGAGGCTGATATTGATCGGAGGCGCTGAAACCGTCGGTACTGACGTCGGCCTTCCAATATTGATAGCCGGTTCGGAGTCCCGCCCGACGCCGAGGATTTCCCCGGCTTTTTGCCAAAGGCCGAGAGCCCGCCGCGATCCGTCCAAAGGTATCGCCGCTTCCGGGCCGTCCTCGGCAAAAGTCGTTAGGAATGCGCCTTTCCGATAAATTCCACCGGTGGCGTTCTCGCTGATCGGCTCGCCTCCGGTATTCGCCCCGCCGAGCGAAAGAAGACCCGAAACGCCGCTCACGATTCCGTTGACCGTACTCGATACCCCGGTCAAAATGCTGTCCGCGAATTTCTTGATACCGCCGAAAATACTCTCAAATATCTTCACGATACCTTCCCAAGCCCGGCTCCAGTCCCCGGCAAAAGCGCCGGTAATAAATTCGATGATTCCGGTCATGACGCCGATCAGGGACGTGATCACGCCGGAAATGATCCCGACCGCCGTCGTTATGACACCGGCCATGACATTCGCCGCGACAATAAACGCGCCGACCACGGCACCGCCGAGGAATTGCGCCACGGTCCCGAAGGCCGTCATAAGAAGGTCAATCGTTCCGCTGTTTTCTTCCATCGCCGTTTGAATTGCTTGCCATGCGCTGACGAGCTGCTGTCCAACGACGACCCATAAAGTCCACAAGGCCGTTTGCAAAGCCATGATTGCAGGTTGCATCGTCGCCCATGCGTCGCTCAGTGCCTTTTGAATACGGCCCCACAGCTCCATGAAGAACGGCCCGACTTTATCCCAGTTTTTATAGAGCAGATACGCCGCGCCGGCAATCGCCATGATTGCGATACCCATGGGCGAGAACACCGCCGAAAGCATCGCACTCATACCCGAGGCCATGCTGGCGAACATTCCCTTGAGGGAAAACGCTTTCATTTGTGCCGTGGCCGCGCCGCCCATGTTCCCGAAGGCCGCGCTTATGGCGGAAGCCTTTTGCGAAATCAGCCCCGGCAGCCCCATGATTGACGCCTTAATACTGCCCGCCGTAGAAATAGCCGAGGCTTTCAGCGCCGTCAGATATTGCGCGGCCGCCGTTGTCCCGCTCTTGACGCCGTTCTTGATTCCGGTCCCGACGTCCGCCCACGTAATCGCCCGTACACGATTGAACGCGTTGACGGCGCCATCGCTCCACGCCTTCCACATATCGGCGTTGAAAACCTGACGCAAGGCGTTCTTCGCATTACTTGCCGCGTCCGCGGCCCCAGAAAGGATTTTCTGTCCCGCGTCCGTATTCCTCAAAGTCTCGGTCAATAGCCGATAATTTGACGTCAGCACTTCCACGCCGGTCGAAAGCGTATTATAAACGTGGTATCCGACATAAGACGCGCCAAGCGCTGCGGCCACCGCTTCGATCGTTTGGACAAGGCCCTGATTTTCGCCGGCCCAGCGCGCAAGCCCGCCCGCAAACTCGGCCGCTTTTCCTGCCGCGGCTGCGATTCCCGGAAGGAGCGCGCTTCCAATACTGATCGAGAGCGATTCCATGGCGGAACGAAGCCGTGTCGCCGCGCCTTGGGCGTTGTTTTCCATCGTACCGGCCATGCGATCGGCGGTGCCGTCGCAATTATTCAGCGCCGCAACAAACTGATCCAGCGCCTCGGGTCCCGCGTTTATGACATTAAGCCAGCCGGAAGCTGCCGTCGTCCCGAAAATTGCTTGAAGGGCTGCGAGCTTTTGTTCATCGGCCAAGCCGCTCGTTTTATCGGAGAGCTGGCGGATCACCGCGACCATTTTTTGCTGAGGCGGCAGGGAGTCGTCCATTTCAATACCCAAGCTCCGCAAAGTGGCCTGAGTCTCTTCCATTTCCCGCTGAGCGTCCGAAAGGTTGATCCCGAGCGCTTCAAGCTCTTTTGCAGCCTTTCGCGGCGGACCAGCCAAACGCAAAAAGCCCTGTCTGAGGGACGTACCGGCTTGACTGCCTTTGATACCGGCATTCGCCATCAGTCCCGTCAGCGCGGCGGTCTCTTCCATTGTCGCCCCGAAAGCCTTTGCCACCGGTGCGGCATACTTCATCGTCTCGCCCATAAGCTCGACGGTCGTATTGGAATTTGTGACAGTATAGGCGAATACGTCCGCCATGTGCGCCGCGTCTTCCGCCGTCAGTCCGAAAGCCGTCAAATCATCGGAAAGAATATCCGCCGTCCGGGCGAGGTCCGTCCCGCCGGCAGCCGCGAGGGAAAGCATGGGTCCCATACCGGCGAGAATCTGCTCCGTCTTCCAGCCAGCCATACCGAGGTACGTCATGGCCTCCGCCGATTGCGTCGCCGTGAAGCGCGTCGTCTCGCCGAGCTCCCGAGCCTTTGCCGTGAGTCGTGCCGTATCCTCGGCCGTCGCGTTCGAAATCGCCTGTACTCGTGACATAGCGGCCTCGAAGGTCATGGCCGTTTGCGTCATTCCGATTAAAGGCGCCGAGAGCATTCCGACGGTCGTCACCGCACTTATAAGCCCATTCCGGGCGGCGGCGAAATTCGCGCCGGCGGTCATGCGTGCGGCTTGCGCCTCTTGCATTCGCTGCGTTGCTGCCTGAGTCCGCTCAAGCTCCCCCTGCAATCTTTGCAAGTGCCCGCGGTACTCCTCGACGCTCATACCGGCCGCGCGCATCTTTTGCGAGAGCTGCGTGATTCCCATTTGATAAGTGCTTTCGGAAATCTTGCCCTTTTCGAATTGCGACCGAAGCCTTTGCATCTGATCGGAGTATCCGCGAAGCTCCCGCTGCGAAGCTTTCCACAAGCCATCGAGGCGGCGCTGCTCCGCATTGAGGAACTTCGTCTCGTCGCCGAGCTTCTTCATGACCGACGCGCCTTGATTCATCGCCGTTGAAAAGCTTGCACCAAGGGACGCGTTTATGGCGAAGGATATCGCGAAAATTTTTCCGGCTGCCATACTTTCCCCTCCTTTCTGTGATATAATTCAAGAAAAAACGGAGGTGATTTCCGTGATCTCTCTTTTGTACTTCATCGGCCTTTTGATATGGGCCGTTGTTTTCATCGTTTTTCTTGCATGGATCGCCGTGAAAGGAACCCTCGGCCTTTTGTTCCTCTTGGCCCGCATCTATGGAATATGGCTCCATATCACGGGAAGGAAAAGCCAAAGCGAATTTGCATAAGCCCCGCCTTGCGCGGGGCTTATCTTTTCTCCGCTTCCTCTTTCATGACGTCCAACCAGCAAATCAATTCCCGGAGGCTTTGCCCTTGCCAATATTCAAGGCTGCCCGCCTCGCGGAGGGCGAAAATGATCTTCCTCAGTTGTTGCGCTGGAGAACTTCCTCGCCCAAAGTTTTCAGCAAAAAATTGAGCACCCGCGAAATGATCGCCACATATTCCGGCAGCTTCAAGCTGCTGATATCATCGTAGGATACCTTGAAGGCTTTCGCTGCAAGCCGCGCACGGAACGACGCGCTATACATAATATCCGGTGTCGGATCGGCGGCCATGCGGCACTCGCGTTCAGCTTCGATAAAAGCGTTTGAATCCAGCTCCATGAGCTTGTCTTCAAGTGTCGAAAGGTCGAACTTCTTCGCATTGTTGCTCGTTTCTTTGTCTGCCATTCTATGCTACCTCCTAAAACATTAGGCCGCCTTTCCGGGCGGCCTTCTCATTTTCAATTACAGCCCAAGCGCCGCTTTCACGCCCTCGAGGTAATCGGTCCCGTTGACATAGTGGATATAGTTGAGCTTGTCAATCTCCACCTTTTTCTCGCCGTCGATCGTGACTTTGAGATAAAGGAGCTCCAGCGTCGTCTCGGCATCGCTTTTCGCCGAAGGCTCGAACTTGCCGAGGTTGCCGCTCTTCGGAACGCCGCGCACGTTGATCTTGACCGGCTGCACCCGGAATTTACCGGTACCCGCGTCATAGTGCTGATTCGCGCCGCGAAGCTCCAAATCATGCGCTTCCTGCTTCAAGAGCTCCGTCACATCGCCGTTGATAGTACGCCAGTTGATTTGAAGCTCCATGCTGTCAGTCTGACCGAGCGTCGGCATATCAATCTCGCCGCCGATACCGGCACCGGAAAGAGAATCCGTTTTGTAGCTGATCTCGGGCAGCGTAATATCGGCCATACCGAGCTTGCGATTCCCGCCAACAAACACTTCGTAATTAACAAGCTTGTCTCGTACTTCATTGATCGCCATTTCTCACACCTCCTCACGCCGCAAAGAGCGTCGCGATATAAGCCGGGTCGTATTCTTGCACGAACTCGATCTCCCGCGCGGGCGAGGGCGGCGTCATAAAGACGTGGAACTTGATCTTCCCGTCCATGAGGTCCGTCGTTGTGTTCTCGTCGTTGCGGAACTCCACGCGGCCACCGAGGAGGGCGCCTTTCGCGGTCAGGCCGTTAAGCCAAATGTTCGCGCTGTCCATGATCGTTTCGATCAGGCGCTTGTTCATCGGATCGTCGATCTTGCTCCAGAACGTCGTAACAAGAGTATTCAGCACCCAGTTAAACATACGCCGGATCGGAATGAAGTTGTCCTTCACGTCCGTATTCGACGGGTACGCCGTGGTCCGGTTGCCCCACGATTTCCAACCGCCGATAAAATTCAGCGCCGTTACAATGCCCTGTCCGTTAAGATACGCGGCCTGAGCGCTGGAGAGGAAAATTTCCTGCCCGTCCTCG
>OCVV011292520.1_pt1 | contig 11845 bp, 10 predicted proteins | sample 1539721 | NCBI WGS metagenome assembly OCVV01 (sample SAMN02144230, study PRJEB22623) | gut metagenome | biome: sheep rumen | host: Ovis aries | place: New Zealand | reverse complement strand
GTTCTTGGCTTTGTGATGTAGTAAAGTCCAAGCACCATATCCTGCGAAGGCACTGTGATAGGCGCTCCGTTGGCTGGGTTAAGGATGTTGTGGCTCTCGAGCATCAGCAACTGAGCCTCGAGTACAGCCTCGTTGCTCAATGGCAAGTGAACGGCCATCTGGTCACCATCGAAGTCGGCGTTGAACGCTGTACATGCCAATGGGTGCAACTGTATGGCCTTTCCCTCGATCATGTGAGGCTGGAATGCCTGGATACCAAGTCTGTGAAGTGTAGGAGCACGGTTCAGCAGAACTGGGTGACCCTTCATCACATATTCAAGGATGTCCCATATAACTGGGTCTTTTCTGTCTATTATCTTCTTTGCTGACTTAACGGTCTTGACAATGCCACGCTCGATAAGCTTTCTTATGATGAATGGCTTGTAAAGCTCGGCTGCCATGTACTTAGGCAGACCGCACTCGCCCATCTTCAACTCTGGACCTACGACGATTACCGAACGTCCTGAGTAGTCAACACGCTTTCCTAACAAGTTCTGACGGAAACGTCCCTGCTTTCCCTTCAAAGAGTCTGAGAGAGACTTCAACGGACGGTTTGCATCCGACTTAACCGCGCTTGACTTTCTACTGTTGTCAAAGAGTGAGTCAACTGCCTCTTGAAGCATACGCTTCTCGTTACGGAGGATAACCTCAGGAGCCTTGATCTCGATAAGTCTCTTAAGACGGTTGTTTCTGATGATAACACGACGATACAAATCGTTCAGATCCGAAGTCGCGAATCGTCCACCATCCAGTGGCACAAGCGGACGGAGATCTGGCGGAATCACAGGGATAATCTTCATGATCATCCACTCTGGACGATTCTTGCCCTTAGAAGCACGGAACGACTCAACAACCTGAAGTCTCTTCAATGCCTCGTTCTTTCTCTGTTGGCTTGTGTCTGTGTCAGCCTTATGTCTGAGTTCGTAAGACAATGAGTCAAGATCTATCTTCTGAAGCAAGTCATAGATAGCCTCGGCACCCATCTTAGCGATGAACTTGTTTGGATCTGAGTCGTCAAGATTGTGGTTAGATGGATCGAGCTTCTTCTCTACAATGTCAAGATACTCGTCCTCTGTCAACAATCCGCCCTCTTCGATACCTTCCTCGCCTTCAAGAACACCTGTTTGTATTATCACATATTTCTCATAATATATGATGGCGTCAAGCTTCTTGCTTGGCATTCCCAGCAGATAGCCGATCTTGTTAGGCAAAGAACGGAAGTACCAGATGTGAGCCACAGGAACAACCAAGTTGATATGTCCCATTCTCTCGCGGCGCACCTTCTTCTCTGTTACCTCGACACCGCAACGGTCGCAGACAATACCTTTGTAACGTATTCTCTTGTACTTTCCGCAGTGGCATTCGTAATCCTTAGTAGGACCGAAGATTCTCTCGCAAAACAGACCGTCTCTTTCTGGCTTGTATGTACGATAATTGATAGTTTCAGGCTTCAAAACCTCACCAAATGAATGCTCCAGTATTTCTTCTGGAGAAGCCAAACCAATGGAGATTTTGGTGAAACCATTGCTTTTGGATTTATTTTCTTTTCTGAAAGGCATATGCTTTTCCTATTTATCGTTGTTTATTCCAAATTAACACTAAGACCCAAACCTCTCAACTCATGCAACAGCACGTTGAATGACTCTGGGATGCCAGGAGCTGGCATTGGATCACCCTTGACTATCGCCTCATAAGCTCTTGCACGACCCATAACATCATCAGACTTGATTGTAAGGATCTCTTGAAGAATATGAGTTGCACCGAATGCCTCGATAGCCCAGACCTCCATCTCTCCGAATCTCTGTCCTCCGAACTGAGCCTTACCTCCAAGAGGCTGCTGAGTAATCAATGAGTAAGGACCGATAGAACGAGCGTGCATCTTGTCGTCAACCATGTGGCCGAGCTTAAGCATGTAGATCACACCTACTGTAGCTGGCTGGTCGAAACGCTTTCCTGTTCCGCCGTCATATACGTAAGTTCTACCGTATCTTGGGAGTCCGGCCTTGTCTGTCCACGAGTTGATGTCATCGAGGCTCGCACCGTCGAAGATGTTTGTAGCGAACTTCTCGCCGAGCTTCTTGCCTGCCCATCCGAGAACAGTCTCGAAGATCTGTCCAAGGTTCATACGAGAAGGCACACCCAGAGGGTTCAGCACTATATCAACAGGTGTTCCGTCCTCAAGGAATGGCATATCCTCTTGACGTACGATGTTAGAAACGATACCCTTGTTTCCGTGTCGTCCTGCCATCTTGTCACCCACGCGGATCTTTCTCTTCTTAGCGATGTAAACCTTTGCCAACTGGATTGTTCCTGCTGGAAGCTCGTCACCGATAGTAAGAGCGTACTTCTTACGCTTGATCTGCGCGTCGATTTCCTTGTATTTCTTGATGTAATTGACAATGACGTCCTTTATCATCTCGTTCTTGTGGGCATCAGTTGTCCACTTAGAAACGTGAACAGAAGTATAGTCAAGGTCATTCAAAGCCTTCTGAGTGAACTTAGTGCCCTTAGCGATTACTTCCTCGCCAAGATAGTTCTTGACACCCTGTGAAGTCTTGCCGTTAGTCAGAGTCATGAGCTTCTCAATCAAGATCTTGCGCAACTCGCCAGTTCTTGCCTCGAACTCCTCGTCTATCTTTGGCAATATCACCTTGTCCTGAGCCTTCTTGGTCTTTGTCTTCATCACCTTAGAGAAGAGCTGCTTGCCTACAACAACACCATTCAATGATGGAGTTGCCTTCAAAGAAGCATCCTTAACGTCTCCTGCCTTGTCGCCGAAGATAGCTCTCAAAAGCTTCTCTTCTGGAGAAGGGTCAGACTCTCCCTTAGGAGTGATCTTTCCTATCAGGATGTCACCTGGTCCTACGTGAGCACCGATTCTGATGATACCGTTCTCATCAAGATCCTTAGTGGCTTCATCACTGACATTTGGTATATCTGGAGTAAGTTCCTCTAATCCTCTCTTAGTCTCTCTAACCTCCAAAGCATACTCGTCAACATGCACAGAAGTGAACAAATCCTCCTTCACAGCACGCTCGTTAAGCACGATAGCGTCCTCGTAGTTGTAACCCTTCCAAGGCATGAACGCAACCAAAAGGTTTCTTCCCAATGCGAGCTCGCCGCCTTCTGTTGCATATCCTTCAGTCATTATCTGACCTGGAGTTACCCTCTGTCCTCTCTTCACGATAGGACGAAGGTCTATAGTTGTGCTCTGGTTAGTCTTTCTGAACTTAGGCAGATTGTAAGTCACGATGTCATCATCGAAGCTTACGAATCTCTCATCGTCAGTTCTGTCATATTTCACCTTGATGCATGTAGCGTCAACGAATACTACCTCACCGTCCTTCTCTGCTGCAATCTGAGTTCTAGAATCCTCAGCCAACTGCTGCTCGATACCAGTACCTACGATAGGAGCCTCGTTGTGCAGCAATGGAACTGCCTGACGCATCATGTTTGATCCCATCAGCGCACGGTTTGCGTCGTCATGCTCCAGGAACGGAATCAAAGACGCTGCGATAGAAGCTATCTGGGTTGGACTTACGTCCATATATGAAACCTCAGATGGAGCTACCACTGGGAAATCAGCACCCTGACGTGTCTTGACTTTGGATTCTGTGAATGTTCCATCCTCAGCCATAGGCACATTTCCTTGAGCTATGATCTTGCCCTCTTCCTCCTCTGCAGTCAGATAAACAAGACCGTCCTTTGAAAGATCAGCCTTTCCGTTCTCTACCTTTCTGTAAGGAGTCTCGATGAATCCGAGGTCATCAATCTTCGCGTATACACACAAAGAAGAAATCAAACCGATGTTTGGACCTTCTGGAGTCTCGATTGGACACAAACGGCCGTAGTGAGTATAGTGCACGTCACGAACCTCGAAACCTGCACGCTCTCTTGACAAACCGCCAGGACCGAGAGCAGACATTCTTCGCTTGTGAGTTATCTCAGCAAGTGGGTTTGTCTGATCCATGAACTGCGACAATGCGTTAGTACCAAAGAATGTATTGATAACTGACGAAATTGTCTTGGCATTGATAAGGTCAACAGGAGCGAACACCTCGTTGTCTCTAACGTTCATTCTCTCTCTGATAGTACGAGCCATTCTCGCCAAACCGACACCGAACTGGTTATGCAACTGCTCACCTACTGTTCTTACTCTACGGTTGCTCAAGTGGTCGATATCGTCAACCTCTGCCTTTGAGTTTATCAACTGTATCAAATACTTGATAATCTCAATAATATCTTCCTTAGTCAGAACCTTGACATTCATATCTGTCTTAAGTCCCAACTTCTTGTTGATTCTGTAACGACCTACATCGCCCAAGTCATATCTCTTGTCCGAGAAGAACAGGCCATTGATAGCCTCGCGAGCTGTCGCATCATCGGCTGGGTCTGCGTTTCTCAACTGCTTGTAGATATACAGTACAGCCTCCTTCTCAGAGTTACTTGGGTCTTTCTGCAGTGTGTTATATATAATTGCGTAGTCACTGAGGCTCTGATCATCCTTATGGAGAAGGATTGTCTGCACTCCTGACTCAATTATCTTGTCAACATCATCAGACTCGATAACGGTCTCACGGTCAACAACAACCTCATTTCTCTCAATTGTTGTCACCTCACCGGTATCCTCGTCAACAAAGTCTTCCATCCATGTCTTCAATACTCTTGCAGCCAATTTACGACCTACAGCCTTCTTAAGGTTTGTCTTGTTGACCTTAAGCTCCTCAGCCAAGTCGAATATGTCAAGAATATCCTTATCGCTCTCGAAACCGATAGCTCTGAGCAATGTAGTTACAGGCAATTTCTTCTTACGGTCGATGTAAGCATACATGACATTGTTGATGTCTGTAGCAAACTCTATCCAAGAACCCTTGAATGGGATTATTCTTGCTGAATAAAGCTTTGTTCCATTGGCATGGATGCTTGAGCCAAAGAATACGCCTGGAGAACGGTGAAGCTGAGAAACAACAACACGTTCAGCACCGTTTATCACAAAAGTTCCCTTGGCTGTCATATAAGGAATAGGACCAAGATAAACGTCTTGTATTACGGTGTCAAAATCCTCGTGCTCTGGGTCGTTGCAAGAAAGTTTCAGTTTTGCCTTGAGAGGTACGCTGTATGTCAGACCTCTTTCAATACACTCGTCTATGCTGTATCTTGGAGGATCAACATAATAATCAAGGAACTCTAACTTGAAGTTGTTACGAGTATCCTCAACAGGGAAATTCTCTGAAAATACTTTATATAAACCTTCATTCTTGCGTTTGTCAGCTGGTGTGTCCAACTGGAAAAAGTCACGGAATGATTTTAATTGCACCTCCAGAAAATCCGGATACTTAACCGGATTCTTTATAGTAGAAAAGTTTACTCTTTGTTTTTTAGTAAGAGAAGACATTGGATATGTATTTATATGAACTAAATAGGAATTCTATACACAAAAAGGTTTAGAGTCCCGTACTAACGGGATTCTAAACCATAACTCCTTGATTAGGAGTATTTTCTCTTATTTAAGTTCAACTTCAGCGCCCTGCTCCTCAAGTTTAGCCTTCAGAGACTCAGCCTCTTCCTTGCTAGCACCTTCTTTAACTGCCTTAGGAGCTCCGTCTACCAAGTCCTTAGCCTCCTTCAGACCAAGACCTGTAAGCTCTTTTACAGCCTTAACAACTGCAAGTTTCTGTGCACCTGCTGACTTAAGGATTACGTCGAATGAAGACTTCTCCTCTGCTGCAGCACCACCTGCTGCTGGACCTGCTGCTACTGCAACTGCTGCAGCTGCTGGTTCGATACCATACTCGTCCTTGAGGATCTGAGCCAACTCGTTTACTTCCTTAACTGTCAAGTTTACTAACTCTTCTGCAAAAGCTTTTAAATCTGCCATTTTATTCTAATTTAATTAAGTTTATACAATATGATTTTTCTTGACCTTACGGTCTGTTTTTAACGCTTACTAAGTGTTTCAAGCTCTCCTAATATCTTGTCTCCAGCAGATGCCTTCAAACCAGATATTACATTCTTTGCTGGTGACTGCAGCAGTGCAACGATGTCTGCTATCAACTCGTTCTTGCTCTTCAAAGATACAAGTGCGTCAAGCTGATCAGCTCCATAATAGCTCTGCTCAACGAATGCTCCCTTCAATACAGGCTTCTTGTTGTCCTTAGAAAATGACTTGATCAATTTCGCAGGAGCGTTGCCTGTGTTAGAAAGCATGATTGATGTCGAACCTACAAGAGAATCGTAAGCCTGAGAATAATCTGCGTCAAGCGACTCGAAAGCCTTCTTAAGCAGAGTATTCTTAACAACCATCAATTTGATTCCGTTGTTGAAACACTCTCTTCTCAAGTTACTTGTTTGAACTGAGTCCAAACCAGCTATATCTGCCAGATATACGTGAGCATATTCACCTATAGTAGACTTAAGCTGGTCAATTACAGCTACTTTTTCTTCCTTTTTCATTTCAATTCTCCTTTATTTTAAAGTTCGTCTACTGCCTTAAGGTCAATCTTGATACCTGGGCTCATTGTACTTGAAAGATAGATGCTCTTAACATAAGTTCCCTTCAGAGAAGCAGGCTTCAACTTCAAAAGAGTCGAAATGAACTCCTTCGCGTTCTCAGCAATCTGCTCAGCTGTGAATGATACCTTACCTATTGAAGTGTGCACGATACCAAACTTGTCAACTTTGAAGTCTATCTTTCCTTGTTTTACGTCTTTAACAGCCTGACCAATCTCGTTAGTAACGGTACCGCTCTTAGGGTTTGGCATAAGACCACGAGGTCCCAACACTCTACCCAGAGCACCAATCTTACCCATAACTGATGGCATAGTGATGATAACATCAACGTCGGTCCAACCGCCCTTGATCTTGTCAATATACTCATCAAGTCCTACGTAATCAGCACCAGCTGCCTTTGCTTCAGCTTCTTTATCCGAAGTACAAAGCGCCAAAACACGTGTCTGCTTTCCTGTTCCGTTAGGAAGAGATGCAACGCCACGTACCATTTGGTTAGCCTTGCGAGGATCGACACCTAAGCGCACGTCAACATCAACTGATGAATCAAACTTTGTAGTTGTGATTTCCTTTACCAAGTTTGATGCTTCTGCTATGCTATAGCTCTTTCCTTCCTCAATTTTCTCTGAAGCCAACTTCTGATTCTTTGTTAGTTTACTCATTTCTTCTGTCTTGCTTAATTGTTTTCAGGAAATGCGCCTTTGATGGCAATACCCATACTTCTTGCAGTACCAGCTACAAGTCTCATTGCAGACTCTACTGTGAAACAGTTCAAATCTGGCATCTTGTCCTGGGCGATTGCCTTAACTTGATCCCAAGTTATCTCGGCAACTTTCTTACGGTTTGGCTCAGCACTTCCGCTCTTTTTCTTAGCTGCTTCAAGTAATTGAACTGCTACAGGTGGAGTCTTTACTATGAAATCAAAAGACTTGTCAGTATATGCTGTAATTACTACTGGCAATACCTTTCCTGCTTTGTCTTGAGTTCTAGCATTGAACTGCTTGCAGAAATCCATGATGTTAATACCCTTTGAACCCAATGCAGGTCCTACTGGTGGTGATGGATTTGCTGCTCCTCCCTTAATCTGTAACTTAATAAATCCAGCTACTTCTTTTGCCATGGTTTGTTTTTATTATTTAGTTAATTCTCACGAGACATTGCAAGGCTATACTCGTAACCGTTTCGCCTTACTCCTTCTCAACTTGCGTATAACCCAACTCTAAAGGGGTCTTACGCCCGAAGATCTTCACCATTACCTTCAGTTTCTTCTGACCGGCGTTAACTTCCTCAATTGTGCCGCTGAAACCGTTGAAAGGACCGAAAATCACCTTCACCGACTCTCCGACAGTATACTGAAGATTCAGCATCTCCTCTTCCTCGTTCTGGCGAGCATCGACAGTTCCCAAGATTCTATTAACCTCGGACTGACGCAAAGGTGTTGGTTTAGAAGGGTCATCTGCCAAGAAACCGATAACGTTAGGAGAATTGCTCAGTCTGTGAGCAATATCACCAACAAGATTAGCTTCAACCAAAACGTATCCAGGCAAATAAGCGCGCTCCTTAGTGACCTTCTTGCCATTAGGACGCACTGTTGTGATCTTCTCCATAGGGATCAGAACCTGTCCAACATTTTGACCGAAAAGTGATTTCTTAATCTCAGACTCCAGATACTCCTTAACCTGATTCTCCTTGCCACTAATAGCTCGGAGAACATACCACTGCATTTTTGACTCTGCCATTTCGCCTAACTGAGATATTAAAGAATACTGTAAATTAACTTCATCAGACCTTCGAAACCAAAGTCTATTACCATTACTATCAGCGCAATAATCACGGAAGCTAATAATACGACTACTGCACTATTGGCGAGTTCCTGCTTTGTAGGCCAAGAAACTTTATAGGCAAGTTCCGAATAAGATTCTTTGATATAGTTTACGATCTTCATTTTTCTTTTATTGTTAGCACGGAACGAGAGGCTCGAACTCCCGACACCCGGTTTTGGAGACCGGTGCTCTACCAACTGAGCTAGTTCCGTAAATTGCGGTGTCACTGCAACGTGACACCGCTTTATTTCAAATCAAATTGATTAGTCAAGAATCTCAGTGATCTGACCTGCGCCTACAGTTCTACCACCCTCACGGATAGCGAAACGAAGACCGTTGTCACATGCTACTGGCTCGATCAACTCAACTGTGATAGTTACGTTGTCACCAGGCATTACCATTTCAGTTCCTTCTGGGAGAGAGATCTCACCAGTTACATCCAATGTACGGATGTAGAACTGAGGACGGTACTTGTTGTGGAATGGAGTGTGACGTCCACCTTCTTCCTTCTTCAAGATATAAACCTCAGCCTTGAACTTTGAATGAGGTTTTACCTGTCCAGGGTGGCAAAGGATCATACCTCTCTTAACCTCGTTCTTGTCGATACCACGGAGAAGAAGACCTACGTTATCACCAGCCTCACCCTGATCAAGAGTCTTACGGAACATCTCAACGCCAGTTACTACTGCGTTCTTCTCCTGACCAAGACCAAGAAGTTCAACCTCGTCACCTACCTTAACAACACCTGTCTCGATACGACCTGTTGCTACAGTACCACGACCTGTGATTGAGAAGATATCCTCGATAGGCATCAAGAATGGCTTATCAACCTCACGCTTTGGAGTTGGGATCCAAGAGTCAACAGCAGCCATAAGCTCCATTACCTTGTCTTCCCACTCTGCCTTGCCGTTCAATGCGCCAAGAGCAGAACCACGGATGATAGGAGTATTGTCACCATCATAGTCATAGAAGCTCAAAAGCTCACGCATATCCATCTCAACGAGCTCAAGCATTTCCTCGTCCTCGACCATATCGCACTTGTTCAAGAATACAACGAGTCTAGGAACGTTTACCTGACGAGCCAAAAGGATGTGCTCACGAGTCTGAGGCATAGCACCATCAGTTGCAGCAACTACGATGATAGCACCGTCCATCTGAGCAGCACCAGTTACCATGTTCTTTACATAGTCGGCGTGTCCTGGACAGTCAACGTGTGCGTAGTGACGGTTCTCAGTTTCGTACTCAACGTGTGAAGAGTTGATAGTGATACCACGTTCTTTCTCTTCTGGAGCGTTGTCGATAGATGCGAAATCTCTAACAACGTTTACTTCTGATGGAAGCCTCTTTGAGAGTACAGTTGTGATAGCTGCAGTCAAAGTTGTTTTACCGTGGTCTACGTGACCGATTGTACCAATGTTTACATGGGGCTTGGTACGCTTAAATTCCTCTTTTGCCATTATTCAAGAATATTAATTAATAAAATAATACACTATTTAGAAGGATTGCTCCTTTTTTTCAAAAATCTAATGAGCTGTTGACGGGAGTTGGACCCGTGACCTCTTCCTTACCAAGGAAGTGCTCTACCACTGAGCTACAACAGCATTTGAGCGGAAAACGGGACTCAAACCCGCGACCCTCAGCTTGGAAGGCTGATGCTCTAATCAACTGAGCTACTTCCGCAGTTTTTAGTGGGTAGTGATGGATTCGAACCACCGAAGTCGAGAGACAGCAGATTTACAGTCTGCCCCATTTGGCCACTCTGGAAACTACCCGGTGCCTTAAAAGCGGTGCAAAGATAGGAATTACTTTTTGTTTTTGCAAGCAAAATCTGCCATTTTGATGGCGGTCACTGCGGCTTCGTCACCCTTGTTGCCCAGTTTGCCTCCTGAGCGTGCGACTGACTGCTCCTTGTTGTTGTCGGTCAGCACTCCGAAGATGAATGGGATGCCGTATTTGATGTTCAGCTGCGTGAATCCCTGCGCTACGCCTTGCGCGATGAAGTCGAAGTGCGGAGTCTCGCCTCTGATGATGCAGCCCAGTCCTATCACTGCGTCAACGTTTCCTCTCTCGGCGATTGTTTTTGCGCCGAATGTCAGTTCAAATGCGCCTGGAACGTGGCTCACAGATATGTTCTCCTCTTTCACGCCGTTGCTTATGAGCGTGTTGACTGCACCGTTCAGCAGGTTGTCTGTGATGTCGCTGTTCCACTCTGAAACAACAATGCCTATACGCATGTTGCTTGCGTTAGGCATTGTGTCTTTGTCGTATTCCGACAGATTATGGTTTATCGTAGCCATGTTGTTACTTAGAAAGTGTGGCTCTTTCGATGTATTTCTCTATGTCCTGAGCTTCTCCGCTTTGTGGGAACTCGTTCTTGATTTTGTTGTAAAGCTCTATTGCCTTGTCGAAGTTCTTCTCAGCCTCGTAAACCTCGCCGTCCTTTTTCAGATAAAGCGCAGCGAAAGCCTCGTTGTTGGTCTCGTATGCCTTAGCGAAGTATTTGTGAGCGTCGGCATATTGGTTGAGGTTCACGTATGAGTCTCCGATAAGTCCGTTTATCACAACAGAGAGGTTGATGTCGCCGTTGCCGTCGAACTCTTTTCCGAACTCTATTGCCTCAGAGTATTTTCCAAGCTTGTAGTTGCAGATGGCTGCGTATGCGTTAGCCGCGTTGCCGGACTTTGTGAGGCTGTACTCGTCTGCTATTTCTGCGAATCCGATGTAGTCCTTGCCGTCGCCCTCGAGTGCTTCCTTGAACATGTCAGCCTCGAAGTACTCCTGGCCTTTGAGCATCTGGTTCTGTGCGTCATTGTTTCTTGGCTGCACATAGTATTTGTTGAACAGGAATACAAGGCATGCTACAAGCACAATGCCGATTATTACATATACGATAACCTTTTTGTACTTCTCGATGAAGAGCTCAGTCTTGCTTATCGCTTCCTGGATTTCGCTTATGCCGTCGTTTTTTTCTTTTTCTGCCATTTTGTTTATTGTTTTCTAATGTGTTTTACAGAGTTGCAAAAGTAATACTTTCTGCTGACAAATGAAATTTAGAAGTCTGTAATTTCGTACCTCGGTGGAAATAAACTAACTTTGTTGCTGTTGCTTAAATGCAGTCCAGTTTATATGTATATCCGCAAACTTTCGTTGGTTAATTTCAAAAATATAAGGCAGGCTGAGATAAATTTCTCGCCTAAGATTAACTGCTTTATAGGAGCCAACGGAGCGGGGAAAACCAATATCCTTGACGCGGTGTATTTCCTTTCGTACTGCAAGAGCCACAGCAACAATATCGACTCGCAGAACATAACTCATGGACAGGATTTTTTTGTTATACAGGGTGACTACTCGATGTCGGACGACCGTGAGGAAAACATCTATTGCGGCCTGAAAAGGAACAAGAAAAAGCAGTTCAAGCGTAATCAGAAAGAGTACACAAGGCTTTCGGACCATGTCGGGCTGATACCGCTTGTCAT
>OCVV011173056.1_pt1 | contig 11847 bp, 6 predicted proteins | sample 1539721 | NCBI WGS metagenome assembly OCVV01 (sample SAMN02144230, study PRJEB22623) | gut metagenome | biome: sheep rumen | host: Ovis aries | place: New Zealand | reverse complement strand
AGGTATGGTGTTCTCATAAGGTATTGCAGTCGGATTCAATACCCTTTATTTCGACGCAGAGCATCGGGGTATTGAACCCTCCGCACGAATCAACAATCCGCCTGAAAATCATCTTCCTGAAAGAGTCTTTTTCCATCGTGCCAGAGCCTGAAGTGCCGCCATCGGAGTCATATTATCCACGTTTGCAGAAAGAATCTCGTCCAAAATCATCTCTTCATCGCTGAAAAGCGCCCCGGTCCAGGACTGCCCACCCTTCTTCGGTTCGGGAGATTTTTCAGTTTTTTGTTCAGCCGGAGGATTTTCAGTTCTCACGATTGTTTCAAAATTCTCCGCCGGAATAATCGGCTTTACCGCAGCATCATGCTGTATTTTGTCCAAAATCACTTTGGCACGCTCAATCACAGGTTCGGGAACTCCCGCAAGACCGGCTACGTGTATACCGTAACTGTTGGCGGCCGCCCCAGGAATCACCTTTCGAAGGAAAGTCACGGTGTCGCCCTGTTCATCCACAGCCATGCAGAGTTTCGTCAAAAGAGAATGTTCCATTCTGGTCAACTCGTGGTAATGAGTCGCAAAAAGAGTCTTGCACTTGATACGGTTGAGAAGATACTCGCTCACGGCCCATGCGATTGAAAGTCCGTCTTCAGTGCTGGTTCCACGCCCCACTTCATCCATAATCACAAGGGAATCTTCCGTGGCGGATCTAAGGATATGCGCCGTTTCCGTCATTTCCACAAGAAAAGTGGATTCTCCCCGGGCAAGATTGTCGGATGCACCCACACGGCAGAAAATGCGGTCCACGATTCCAAGTTCGGCATAAGAACAGGGGACAAAGCTTCCGGTCTGAGCAAGAAGGACAATCAGGGCATTCTGGCGCAGGAAAGTGCTTTTACCCGCCATGTTCGGACCGGTAATCAGAGCAAAGATGGAAGGATTTGATTCAGAGGCCATGACAATGTCATTCGGAACAAACTCTCCGGTGGGAAGATGGGATTCAACCACGGGATGCCTGCCGTCGCGGATTTCAAGTTTTCTATCAGCGGAAAAAACAGGTCTTACCCACGAGTGCGTGATTGCCGCCTGCGCAAGAGACGACGCAACATCGGCATATGCAATTTCCTGTGAAGTCTGCTGAAGATAAGGCACGAATTCCTTGAGCCTGTTGCGGATTTCCACGAAAAGATCCCTTTCAAGTTCCAGTATGCGCGCCCCGGACTCATTGAGGTTTTCCTCAAGTTCCCGCAAACGGGGGGTCGTGTAACGGTCCGCATTCACAAGAGCCTTTCGAAGGATAAAATGCGATGGAACACGCTCGGTCTTTCCACGTGTCACTTCTATATAATAGCCCATGTTTCCACTGCTTTTAATCCGCAGATTCTGGATTCCGGTGGCGTTTTTCTCCTCTTCAAGATACTCTTCAAGGACCGCATTGAAATTTGTGCGCATTGACCGCCAGTGATCAAGCTCCTCAGACCAGCCTGATTTGATGATTCCGCCGTCAGTGAGAGAAGTTGCCGGATCGTCAAGGATTGAATCATGAATAAGATTGATTATGTGCTCGGCCTTTTCGGAAGAAAGCATGGCAAAATCAAATGAACCGAGAGTTTCCCGGGCCTTGAGCCAGAGGACAAGGGATGCCCGGAGAGCCTGAAGATCCTTGGCATGAGCCCTGTCCATTGCAATGCGCCCCGCAAGACGCTCGATGTCCAGTATTCCGTCAAGCATTTCCCTCAGCCGGCGTAAAAGCGATCTGTCGTCAACAAAAAGCTGCACATGATCCTGACGCGAAGTGATGGCCTTAACATCGGTAAGCGGGAACATAAGCCATTCACGGATAAGGCGGCTTCCCATTGCGGTTCGGGTGTAATTGACACATTCCAAGAGACTGAACTGGGAACTTCCGTCGCGTATGTTTGAAAGAATCTCAAGATTGCGTCTGGAGGAATCGTCCATCACAAGATAATCTGTGTCATGGTAAACGGAAATTCCGCTCACGTGGGGACTCTGCGTGTTCGTCGTCTTTTCAAGATAGTCAAGCAGAAATCCGGCGGGAGGCACTTCGGGAGAATCCTCTGAAAGTGAAAAAGACCGTAGATTTGCAGTTCCGAATTGTTTTGTAAGATGATTGTATGCAAGTTCCGCATTGAAATTCCAGTCGGGATACCAGGAAACAGAAATCGACGGGAAGGCCCCGCATACATCCCTTACCGTGGGATTTTCTTTCAGACTGTTCGGTAGAATCAGTTCACGGGGATTGCATCTCCCCACTTCCTTCGGCAGATTTTCCGGGAGGGTACTGGAAGCAAAACTCGTGGCGCGGAATTCACCTGTGGTCACATCAATAAATGCAAATCCGCACTGACCCCGCGTCACAAAAAGAGAGGCAAGAAAATTGTTGATTCCACCGTCGAGATACTCGCTTTCAACCGCCGTACCTGGAGTCACAATCTCTATGACCTTGCGCTCCGTAAGACCTTTTCCTGAAGGCACATCGCCAATCTGCTCTGCAATGGCGATTTTCTTTCCAAGACGGAGCAGACGCGCAATATAGACTTTTGAGGCATGGTAAGGAATGCCGCACATCTTATGGTCTGTCTTGTGGGTCAGGGTAAGATTCAAAAGCCGGGAGATTTCTTCAGCCTCGGAATCGAACATCTCGTAAAAATCCCCGACTCTGAAAAACAGAACCTCATTCTGATGCTGAGCCTTGATGCTCTGGTACTGAGAAAAAAGCGGTGTATCTTCGGCCATGGTTAGTTATTGAGCCCCAAAGTCCTTATTACATCATCAGTGATGTCCACGGAAGAACTGTACCACAAAATAGCGTTGTTCTGCTGAAGACTTAGAACCATACTGTATCCGCCGCTTTCAGCAATGTCTTCTATAATGGCATAGAGCTTTTTGTAGAAGGCATCGTTGTTCTGAAGATTCTGCTTCATATTCTGCAGCTCTGCGTTCTTTGTCTTTGTGTACTCAGTAAGGTATGCGGTCTTCTGCTCAATCTGAGTCTGAAGTTTCTGGGCATTCACGGAGTCTCCTGACTTGTCGTATTCAAGCTTGCGATTGTAGAGAGTCTGAATTTCCTGAGTCGCTTTGTCAATCTCTGCCTGGAATTCCTCGCGCTTTTTCTCATAGTTGCGAACTGCGTTGGACTTTCTGAAAAAGGCCTGATACACCCGGGATGTGTCGACAACGGCAAATTTTGTAATCTGCTGGGCAAACACTGAACCTGTCATGCCGGTAAGGGCAAGGACCAAAATCAAAATCAATTTCTTAACACTCTTCATAACGTTACTCCTTTTACTAGAGAAGTTCATACCGCATCTGCGGATTTTATTCATGCGAAGGATTCAATATCCCACGCCGATTGAAACTTTGTTGCGAATCCACATCGAAATAATTGGAACTCCATTATCTGTTCGTAATATTGAATGAAAGCACGAAATGCCATGCTCCTGCCCATGTAGTCGGATCTCCCGTGGCAGTCTCACACACGAACTGTCCGTCTTTTATCTGGAAGGTATTCACGAACAGAAGACGCAGGGGGAACTGCTGAATACAGAATCTCACGCTCGGACCGTAACTGAAGTACCAGTCGTTGCTATTGAACAGGTCGGTAAAGAAATCACCAGGGGTCTTTTTGAGCACGGAGGCATCAAAGAAGAGATCCACGGCAAGGATTCCGGGGACAACAGGCATACGGAGCTCAACTGTATTGTTCCACAAGGCACGTCCGTATCCTGCCGAGGTACCGGTCATCGTCCATCCGCGGGCATTGAATCTTCCGTCCATATAAAGCTGGTTGGACTGCTTGATTGCCGTACCTTCCACCGGGAACTGGAATGAAAGACCGGAGTACAACATCAGTATAAGCTGGAGGGACCACTTTTCGCTGAACGGATGATTTACAAGTGTGAAATATCTTTCAGCCTTTGTGTCAGTGCGCAGATAGAATTCCGTTTCGCCCCACTGTCCGCCGAACATTTCACGGGGTACAAGTCCGTACCATCCGAGTCTCTGGCTTACAAACCAACCGTCCGTCGGGTCGTAGTTGATGTTGCGTCCGTCCATTGAGAAAGCGGCAAACAGGGAGTTTTTCGGCTCGAATTTTGCATTGTAGTTGCTCACGGTTGTGGAATACGGAGTATATATGGAAGAATCATACACATTGTTAATAAGACTTGATGAAAGTCCTCCTGTGAGTGTGAGAATTGCCCAGTCCGGAGTCCAGCGGTGTCCCAAAGATGCCGTGAAGTTGAACTCATGGCTTTCGTATTCCATATAGAATCCGTTATTTACTTCACCATCGGGGGTTACGTAAGACCTCAAATCATTGTTGGTTGAGTGGGAATAGCTCAAAGAAAGGCTTGTGCTTATGGGAAGACCGAACATCCAGTTCTGACCGTAGCCCAGGGAGACGGACTGATCCGTTGTGGCAAGGTTCAAGCCGATTGATGCAGTGCGGCCCGTGCCGAAGAGGTTCGAGTCCTGCAGCTTGGCATAAAGTGAAATGGGGAACTGGTCAGGATCGTTCACACCTGAGAAATTGAGACCGAATTCAATGGATGTTGTGCTCTGTTCCTCCACGTTGAAGACAATGTCTATAAGATCTTCCTCTGAACCTGGGGAAACCTCAGGATAAATGCTGTTCGGAGAGAAATACTGGAGATTGTAAAGATTGCGCAGAGCCGTGTTGATTTTTGCACTTGAGAATATGTCGCCGCTTTCAACAGGAATTTCACGCGTAATCACTTCGTCCTTTGTCTTTGTGTTTCCACGGATGATGATGTTCTCAATGTGGCTTCTGGAATTTTCCTGAATCACAATGTTGTATCCTATGGTCTTTGCATCGGAATCCTTTACCATCTGTGACTGGAACTGATTCGAAGTGTAGCCGTTGTCATAATACTTGAACTGCACGGCCATTGCGGTTTCCTGATAGCGGGTCTCGTTGTATGTTTCTCCGGGCTTCTGGCGGACAAGGGCACTCAATTCCTCAGTAGAGAATACTTTGTTTCCCTCGAAAGTGACGCCGGAGAACATATATTTCGAACCTTCCTGAATGTTGAAGCAGATTGTGAGTTCGCGGCGGTTCTTTTCCTCGTTGTAGGCGGTGTCAACCGTATAATTCACGACCCTGGCATCAACATATCCGTGGTCCTTGTAATATGCGACTATGGCTTTTGAATCCTGTTCAAGCTGCGATTCCTGGAAAGAGCCTTTCTGGAAAAGCCCCACTTCCTTGAGAGAAAGCTTTCCCTTCAATGTTGCGGCACTGACCACCGTGTTTCCCGTGAAAGTGATTTCCTTTACGACAGTCTTCTGGCCTTCGTTTATTTCATAGGTCACGATGTAGCCGTCTGCGTTCTGCTCTGCCTTTGAGCTGATTTTTATTTCGGTGAATCCCTTTTCTATGTACAAATCGCGCAGTGCCCTTTCGTCCATAAAGCGCTTTGCCTCGTTGTAGACGGATTTTTCGGCACTTGAAATTGCATCTTTCAAATCTGCAAGGCGAATCTGATGGTAGCCGGTAAAACGTATGCGCGTAATCACGGGATATTCCTCGACCACAAGAATCACATCTATGGAGCGGCATGTCTCAAAGGTGCCGTCTGCGGGTGTTACACGGATATCCTTCAGGTTTTCAAAATAGTCCAACGCAAAAGTGCGGTTCAAAATATCCTCATACACTTCGTCTGAAAACGGCTTTCCTATGAATCCGCTTGTAATGCCTTCCAAATCGGAGCTTTTTACATTTTTAAGACCTTCAAACGACACTGTGCGTATGGCCTTTCCGTAGTACCAATCAGCCGGAGCTTCCTGGGAAAATGCAGGAAACGACGAAATGGCGGCTAACGCCAAGGCAATAACAAGAAACACAGAGCAATGCTTAGTACGCATAACAATCCTCTTTTTAAAAATTAATCCGCCACGAAAGCGAAATTGATGTCGCCGGAACCCAGGACTTTTGCAAGGATCCCATATCCGGCGCAAACTGCCAACGTATATTGGCAAACGGAGCCGTAAGCTCAAATCCGATTTCAGGCTTGAAAACCAGACCGGAAAGAGGCCCGTCCCCTTCAACCACGGAGTTTTCATCATATGTCCACTGCAGCTGGGCGTCGGCATACACATCGTCTCCGAAGTATTTTCCTATATAAACAGTCGAATTATCAAAATAGTTACCGATAGATTGTGCTTTTGCGGAAGAATTTCCGTTCAATCCCTGGGTCAGAATATTCTGAAGAACCGTTGTTCGTATAGAGAATATATCAAAATTGCACAAATCACGCAATGCATTTTCCAATTTTCTTACAAAAAGCGTCTGAGCGACCCAATCCCCCGTGGTCACAAGCACGTCCGAGAACGATGATGAGTCTCCGGAGGCAATCTGACCGATAAGAGCATAAATTTCAGACTCTGATTTCGCCGGTGAAGATGAAAGACTCGGGGAGAATTTTGAAAGAGGCTGCTGGAGGGCCTGAAGTGAAATGGTCACCGAATCCCCGTTACTGTCACGCTCACGGGTTTCCGCACGCACGGTAAGCACAGGATCGAAACTGTTCTGGGTCTCATTCAGCACAAGCCGTCCCTCTTTCAGGTAGAAGTTGCGGCTCAGATAGAACACTTCCCCACCCTTGAGGACTATGTCGCCGGTGATTGCCCACAGTGAGTTTGCCGTATCCATTGAAAGATGAACAGGTGTGGCGGGAGCAAGAAGCGTCCGCATAATGGGATTCACGACAATCATCACCTTCTGTCCGATAAGGAAGTCCATATCCACGTTTATGCCAAGCCTTGAGGTATCGGTCTTTGTTTTTCCGGTAAGTGACGAGAAATCCAACTCCGTTATGCTGTCAAGGATAGACACGGTTGCATTGTTCAATGTGGCCTCTCCCGAAAGCACCACCGAATCCTCTGTATATTTGAGTTCCGCCTCAAGTCCAAGCTGTCCCTTCAGATCCATAAGCGGCACATCCACATCTATGGGAATATCGCCGGAATTCGTGCTTAAAGTGGCTGTAATCTCTTCAGGCTCCCATCTTCCCATGCGGGCATGAGCTCCCACGCTCAGAACATTGTTTCCAATTGAAAAATCGGTTACCGGAATATCGAATTCATCCTGAACCATGGAAAGTTCGACTCGTCTGGCAGTGAGATGCTCGGAAATGAAATCGGGGGAATTAAAATCAAGGTTCTCGAAAGCAAGGAAACCCTCGAATACAGGATCCCTCAAAAGACCGGAGATGTCCATAAATCCCTTTACCTGGCCTTTATAAATAGAAAGAAGGTCGGAGTTTATGATGTAGTCGAAACTGGGCAAATCAATCTGCAGATTCTGGAAATGCAGGTCCATCATGCTTTTCACGATGCTTCCGTTCATATCAAAATGGAAGGGTTTGGATTTGTCCACGGTAAATGCCATCTCACCCGAATCCTTCACCATGCCGCTTATGCCAAGGTACTCGTCGGAAGTGATGACTGTGACTCCGGGGCTGTGCTGGGCAACGAAATGCAGGGGTATGTCTTTTTTGAGAATGCCGCCGGAAAGAGGGTCTGCATCTATGTAAAGCGTTATTTCGCTCGGCAGTCCAAGAAGCGATGTGAATCCGGCCTTTTCTTCAGGGGGAGTTTTGTTGCTTGTCACGGTAAACACCATCGGAGCCGTGAAAGGTTCGGCACTTCCTATTTTGGCGGAAAAATCGGACTGAACAAGACCGTCGAAAGATGAAAGATCGAATGTGCCCATTATGTTGTCAAGGCGGAAATACCTCCAGTCGGCCTCGATGTGTGAGATATTTATGTTTTCTTCTATAATTGATGCCTCTCCCTTTGCGTGCACGGGTGCTCCCTTCACCTGCATCGAGAGGGAATCAAGCACGAGGTTCACGTAAGGATTGTCAACCGTTCCGTTTGCGGAAATTCTGGCCGTGAGAGTGTCATCGTCATGCTGATTCTTGAAAAGGGAACCCATGGGAAAATCTTCAATCAGTGCCTCAACGCTGAAGAAAAAATCGCTCTTCGCATTCTGCACAGAAAGCGGCGACTGCAGCGGATTCGAGACATTTCCCGTAACGTCTATGTGTTCCTGCGACATCTGACTTGCAACCTGGAAACCGAAATTCAAGGAATCGAACACGCCTTCTTCGGTGAAGATCCATTCGGCTCCCCCTTCGCCTTCAAGTTCAGAGGCAGTGTCAATGTAAATGATGTCCGTAAGCTCAAGGGAGTCGTTGTCTATGGTTCCGGCCACTGAAATCTTCGGGGCAAGTCCGATTTTTCCACCTATTTCCTCTATCTGGAAATTCTCAATGTTCACGTGGATTCCTTCAAGCGCGGAGTAGGAAAAAGAAGTCTGTGTGGAAAACGCCAAAAGCATGGAGCCGACCGCGACCGGGAAATCGGAAAACTGCAGAGCACCGTTGAGAGGATCGTTGAGATTCACGAAAACCTCAAGATTGTAGTCTCCTGAAATGTTAAGCCATTCTCCCATCGTGTAAACCCCCGTGAATTCATAGGGGATATGGTTCACATTGCAGATTGTGGAAAAGAGCACCTGGCGGTCTTCGGCTGAAATGTCCGCATTGACGGTGGCCTGCACCGACTGGTTTCCATACACAAGATCCAGCTGCGTAACCTGCACCGACTCCTGGTTTCCGTCAAACGAAAGAAGAAGCATCTGACGGTCCTTCTGTGTGTTTGCAACGACCACATACGGCGAGTTGTAGGTTATATTCTTCAGATCAGTGGAGACGAAAAGCTCGCAGGAAGTGATGAAGGGCTCAAGTTTCGGAAGAAGCGCCGTGACTTTTCCCTGTGTCTCTTCGGGAAGAAAGAACGAGCCGGCCTTTGCAATCGTGTCTATGTAAAAACGGTCCACCGCGACATGGGCCTGTATATCCTTTGTCTTAAGCACAACACTGCCGTCCACGCGGATTTCTCCCGGAGCCTCCTCTTCCTGATGCGAGTAATCGTTTACCTTGAGGGAAAAATCCAGAGAACCCGGTGTCGGAAAAACATCGACCTGAAGTGCGGTAAGGGCCTGTTCCCCGAGATAAAGCTGCGGCATGAAACAGGTGAATCCGTCGTCGATGGGATCCACGTACATCTCACCGCTTACAAGCCCGCCGTTGGGAAGCTTGAAATGCTCGAGAACCACTTCGCCGCTGGGGATTTTCTTCGGTATATTGAATGTGCCTGTGACTTTCGCCCCCACCATGGGACCATAGGCATTGATATATCCGATACGCAGAAGATTTTTGTCGCCGCTCAGATTGAACGAAACAGTCTCTCCCTCGGGAGTGATTTTTCTGGGCAGGGAGAGAGAGCCTTTTGCCTTCCAGTCGTATGCACCGTTGAGGATGTTCAGATTCGCAGAGGCGTCGGTGGAAATGCGCACACCCTTCGCATAGGAAAGAGCTCCTTTAAGCGGAGGCATCTTCACAAGGCTGAAGGGATCAAGGTTTTTCGTTGAAAGATCCAGGGCGACATCCCCGGAGGAAAGATTGCATTCAGCGGAGATTGCGTATGGAGACGAACGCTGGGTTGTCTTGAGCATGGCAGAGCCTTCGTTGTAACGCAAAAGGAATTCCGTGCTCTTAAGAGAATAATCGGCCTTGGAATACTGATCCAAAGCAACAATCGCCGAACTACCCGAAATCTCCGGCATGAAATTTCCCTTCACTGAAAAACGGGTTCCGACAGTCTGCTTTTTAAGTGCATCAAGCGTCGCAAAGGCATATCCGTTCAGATTCGCAGAAATTGACACAGAGTTTTCCCTGCTGAGCGCAAGAGATTTTATCCCGGCCAGAAGATCTATGCCGCTTTGTCTGTAATGCACGTTTATGTTCTTGAACTGGATTGCAAATGGAAGGGCCGTAAGCACTTTATGGATTTTCTCAAGAGTCTCCGTTCCCAAAAGCCTGAGTTCGGAAGCCCCTTCTGGACTTATTTTCACATTGTTCTTTCCTTCATCTTTTTTTTCATTGGTTCCCATAAGAAGCTGTATTTTTTCCAGGATCCGTGAATATTTGTCCCTGTCGAATTCGATTGTCACATCGTTTATGAGCAGTTTGGAAAAAGCGTTGTCAAAATCACCCTTCAGGACAGACTTGAGGCTGTAGCTGATTACGGCATTTCTTATGGTGAGCATCTCCTCTCCTGTTTCCTCATCGAACACAGTGATGCCGTTTATGTGGATTCCTGTAAGAAGAGACGGAGAGAGTTTCCTGTATGAGATTCCGAGACCTGTTTTTTTCCTGAGCATGTCACTGACTTCCGCTTCGTATTCCGCGACCACACCGTTGATAAATTTATAGACGGGCCGCAATGCAGAAAACACTGCCCACATCAGCAAGATGAAGAGAACAATTCCTATGAAGTTCTTTATCCACCGTTTCATCCCAAGAAAACTTCAATCCGACCGATTGAAAAAGCCCTCCGAATATGCAATACTTAGGACCGTAAGGGGATAGGCCGCATGGCAAAAAAGCAAAATCCGGCGAATCTCCAGACACCCCCTACATTGTAACAAATTTTTGCAATTTATAGAAGGATTTTTTATGGTATTACAAAATTTTATAGTCCTTGAAGGCATCGACGGTTCAGGCACATCAACCCAGCTGGACTGCATAAAAAACAACACAAAGGGAAAAAAGTTTCTGTTCACAGAGGAGCCGACATCATCGGCAACAGGCAGATTCCTGCGCTCAATGCTTAAAGGAGACGTTCCGGTGAGCAATGAAACGGCGGCATACCTTTTTGCGGCCGACAGAAACGAACACATAAACGGACCCCTCGTGATTGACGGAGACAGGCATCTTGTCACAGGCGTGCGCGAGGCATGCTCACAGGGATACAAAGTCGTGAGCGACCGCTATCTTTTTTCAAGCCTCGCATACCAGAGCATTTCCTGTCCTCCCGAAATTCCGCGTCTCGTGAACTCAAAGTTTCCGCTTCCCCGTCTTCTCATTTATTTCGACATAGATCCCCGCGTGTCCCTTAAAAGAATCGGCGGCCGCGATGTGACCGAAATATACGAAAAAGAGGATTTTCTCTCAAAAACAGTGACACAGTACAAAAAAGTGCTCGATGAATACAGGGCAAAAGGCGAAGGTATGGACATCGTGACCATTGACGCCTCATCTTCAAAAGAAAAAGTGCAGAACATCATCGAGGAAATCATACAGAAAGAGATTTGGCGTGACATTGAGAAATTCCGTTAAAAACAGTTTAAAAATGCAATACGGCACTTGAAACGCACAAAACTAGAGTGTAATATTAGGGAGCAGTCTAAAAAGTCGCTGCAAAACGATTTTTTCAGCGATGCCCATTTGTTCATAAACAGCGAGGTGTAAAATGCGATGTCCTTCCTGCGGCAGTCTCGATGACAAAGTAATAGAATCCAGAACAATGGTAAACGGAGAAAGCATACGCCGACGACGTGAGTGCAATAATTGCCACTACCGTTTCACCAGCTATGAACGCATAGAGGAAAAACCCTTTATGGTTGTAAAACGTGACGGAAGACGGGAGCCGTTCGACCAGGACAAATTGTGGAGGGGCATAGAACGTGCGCTTGAAAAAAGGCCGGTCTCGACTTCAATGGTCGAACAGATTGTAACCGAAATCGAGGATGAGGCCTACGCCGTGGGAAAAGTGAGCCGCGAAATTTCCACCGCGGATTTGGGAGAGATAGTCCTGAACCGCCTTTACACAGTGGACAAAGTGGCATACATACGGTTTGCAAGCGTTTACAGGCACTTCAATGATTTGGATGAATTCATTACCGAAGTAAAAAAACTAGGTGAACAGGATACCGGTGATGCGGACGACGGAAAATAATCC
>OCVV011204421.1_pt1 | contig 11849 bp, 31 predicted proteins | sample 1539721 | NCBI WGS metagenome assembly OCVV01 (sample SAMN02144230, study PRJEB22623) | gut metagenome | biome: sheep rumen | host: Ovis aries | place: New Zealand | reverse complement strand
GCATCTATGTATCTACTCATCTACGATCACGCTCCCTACTTTCCACACTTGCTCATCATCGTCATAGTATTTAATCTGCTTGGTTTTGATGGTTGGTGCAGAGTCGAGTGCTTCGAATGGAATTGCATACTCATCGTCATCGTAGTATCCAAGACTATATGCTTTTACGGCATCATCAACCCAATCACCCTCTATGTCCACATATCTACTCATCGTCTGCTCCTTTTGCTATTTGTTTCGATAACTCTATCAAGTCCTCTTTAATCGCCAAACTCGTGTTGTCATCATAAACAATTTCGCTTTCACCTTTGCCTTGTATTACGCAATATATGCGGTCTGCATTTATAAGCATCGGTATATCGTTTTTATCTATCACCTTCAAGAACATCGTCTGCCCCTTTCCACTCGTCGCAAATTTCATCATCCCAAACGTATTTATCGTAGTATGGGCTGTTTTTGTTGTCGCAGTATGCAGTAATTGGAATTTCATTAAATTGAATTTTCAGCTTGGATTGTCTGCGATATTCACAGTTGCCGCAACACTTCATCGTCTGCTCCTTTCATTGACGCCCTACATATAGTCCGAGAAAATAGGCAAACCATATGGCACCTAAAACGCATATCTTATCAATCATACTCATTGTCTGCTCCTCTCCTTTTCTACGAAGTCAGCTATCGCTTCAAAGTCAATGTGCCAAAAAACTTCTATCCATGACTTCAGAGCATCTAATCTATCTTCAAGCCGTTTTGTGTATGCATAATTCGTAATAATCCCCACAAGGATAATTAGACTTAATATCGCATCAATTTTCTCACTCATCGTCTGCTCCTTTCAACGGACACCAATCGGGAGTTTCATCAAACCATTGGAATGTATCTCCAAGCCCGCCAAACTCAAAATCATCACCTATATCGGGGTGCTCGCATGTCTCTCCAAAGTAGTATTTACAATCATCGCAGGCTCTCATCGTCCGCTCCTCCCGACTAATCGCATCACTCCGTCTGATCAAATCTTCCATATCTCACCTCTTCTGCTTTCTCCAGTAACACGCAAGCCGTTACAAGTCCGAATGACAGCAGGGCAAGCGGGATTATTATGATTATGTATTTAAGCATTTGTTTACTCCTTTCACATACTCCCGTTTTCGGGGTCGTAAGTCGGCTCGTTCATAATTGTGCCGTTCACAGCACTTGTCACACTCTTCCTTTGACTCGCCACCATCGCAGGACTCGCACCACGGATAGTCAATCTCATCGAACGGCTCTTTATCACTGTACCAGCTCATTGCTTGCTCCTCTCTATCTGATTAAAGCGGGCAAAGGTTGAACACACTGCTCTGAAAGATTTTCCTTTCTCTTAATCTCCTATAGCTAAACTCTGCCCGCTATTACCAGCTATATATACCTAAACCCTACAGCCTGCCAGCCTGCCTGCACTGGTGCCAGCCCGCAGTCCTGTACTATGGTTACTACAAAACTTTTGCCGTTGATCCTGTGCGCTACTGGCTTGCCGTCCTTGTACACTAAAAACTGGATAATGTCGCCAGCCTTTATGCGTTCCTTGTTTGATCTGAATATGTGATGCAGTTTATTGCCCATGATATGGTCAGCCTCTACCCTGCTTGTTCTTATTGTCCTCACTGTCATTACTTCTCACCTATTAGCCCTTTCTTTTCCATGCCCGCTATTTTTACTTTCTTCAGTTCATTGTTGCCCTTTGCCCTGCACCTGTAGCACATGTACCTTGTGCGCCTGTATGCAAGCACAGGGTAAAGGTCATATTCGTGGCACTCATTGCCACAGTAGTCACATTTCCTCATAGTATTCTTCGGGTGCCAGTATATACACCTTGCGACCCCTTTCCAGCCTTATCCAGTCTTTACAGCCTGCGGGCTTGTAGAACGGGCAGTGTGTGCTGTTGCATGCACTGGTCGACACTGCGCACCCGCCTTTCAGTTCTGCAAAACATGGCTCCTTGCAATCAGTAATCTCTACCATTTTTCTGCCACCCTGCTTTCTCTGCGTAGCCTATAACGTAGGCGTAGGCGTTTTGCAGTACCGTCTGCTTCAGTTTTACTTGCTCATAAACAGCCTGTATTAAGTCACCTGCATCAACGTAGGTTTCATACAGGTTGTCCACTTGATCTGCAGTTAATACCTTCCATACGTTTGTCCATTCGCCACTACTACAACTATTCTTATCTATACTTATCTTATCTATACTTGTCTGTGTATACGGCTTGTATACATCCTGTATACATTTTGTATCCGAGAGCGTGTAGGCCTTGTTTGGCTTTTCTGCCAGCAGTGCTTTTTCTTCTACATACACCGTAGGCGTGTAGCGGTCTTTCTGAATGTAGTTGTTCATCTTCCAGTGCTTAATAACAACCACGCCACTCTCAAAGGCTATAATGAACCTCTTCGCTATCAGCAGTTTAAGGTCATCATCATTAGCGCCTATCACACGCTGTATTCGTTTCGGGCTGTTCACAAAACCATCATCGTCCGCATTCATGCCTAAATGAAAGTACAGCGCCTGTGCTGATAAAGGCATGTCCAAGAATGCGTCCGACTCTGTGATCTGTTGTGAAAACATCCTCTTTTTAGCCATTGCTACTGTTCCACTCCCTTTCTATTTGTTTCTCTACCAGCTTTAGCTGTAGCTTTACCGCCATGATGTGCTCTGTGTTTGCCCTGTATACGGCCTCTGCCACATCACGCTTAAACCTTGCCTCTGCCACAGATGGTATGCCGTAGCATGTTTTATCTATCATGCCTACAGCCATGCCCTCGTCACGCAGTTTTAAGCACTCTTGCCGTAGCAGTATCTTGTAATTTTTTTCTGCCTGCGCATATGCAGTGCCATTTGTGCGCAGTAGCCGTATGCTTTGTGTCAGCTCACTGCTCAAGGCCTGCATGCTGTTCATCAAGTCTTGCATATGCCTGCTCCTTTCGCATGCCCGCACACGGCCTAAATTTTTGATTTAAGCCGTGTTTAACTTTAACTTAAGTTATCGGGCATTATAAATAATTTCTTCCAAACAGTGCCACAAAATCACTGTTTTCGTACACCTCATTAAATCGTTGCTGTGCCATGCGTTTCAGCTTCAAGTCCAGCTCCTTATTCCCGCCGTGCACGCCTGTTTGCATGCGCCTATGATGATAATAGCACAGTCCGCACTTAAGGCCATAGCGTTCAGCCAGCTTTCTGTTGTTTCCTTTGCCATACAGCACATGATGCACCTCGGTGCCATACCTGCCACACTCTATGCAGTAGTCTGTATCAACCTGCAGTATGCTTTTCATCTGATGCTCCTCTGCGGGTCTTTGCGCGCACTGATCCGCGCACTGCTCATAAGTCTGTCGCGGTCACGGCTTTTGAGGTAGTTTGTTTTAATGTACACCCTGTACCTGTTTTTATAGTTGTACACCTTTTCTACCTGCTCCAGCGCTTGCTCAAGGTTAGATACAGGCTCTACCATTGATGCGTACTTTGTCAGCTTGTCCACCAGCATGCCGTTGTCTACCTCGCCGTCTTTGTAGCACCATATAACAGCGCACTCTACGAGGTTCTGCTTTCCGTCTATTCTGCGTATTACATCCAGCAGTGGTCTTAAATAGTCCAGCGCCTGCATAGCATCGTTGTAGTCTTTTTCACTGCAGTGGAATGTGCCCTGCGGTATGCTTTTACTTACTGCACCCACCAGTCCAGTGATAGCAAAGGCTATAACGCTCAATTTCATGTCGGGGTATGCCTTAAGCAGTTCATAAAGGTATTTGTAGTTGATGTCGCCACCGCTGGCGTATGATCTTATCCAGTCCATCGTTGTCCAGTTGCTTTGATTGATGTTCAGCGCCCTGCAGTGCTCTATCCTTGCTCCCTCTACGATAATGTAGTCTACTGGCATGCCCAGCTTCTTAAGTGCTTCAAGTCTGTTCTGCCCGTCTATAACTTCCATGCGCTCGTTCACGATAATAGGGTTCGTGATATAGCCTACAGCGTTTATGCTGTCGATGATCTTGTTAGTTGTGCGGGTCTTAACATCCCTGTTTTCTATCATTGTCTTGAACATATCGTACTTGCTTGTTGTGTAAATCTTTTTCATTGTCCTTGCTCCTTTACCTACTGCCTAAAAAGGCATCCCGTCATCTACTGCGTTAAATGCTGGTGCAAACGTATCTTCTTCCCAGCGTGGCCTTTCCTGTGGCCTTGCCTGCTCCTGTTTTGGCTGTTTAGGCTCACCGCCTAAAAACTCTACTCGGTCTGCTACTACATCAGTGGTATATACCGTAACGCCCTCGCGGTTTTTGTATGATCCCGTCTGTATTCTGCCCCACACTGCGCACTGCCTGCCTTTAGCGAGGAACCTGTCGCAGTTTTCGGCCTGCTTGCCCCATACTGTTATTCTGATAAAGTCAGCGCCCTGCTCCTGTCCGTCACGGCGTGGCCTGTCCACCGCCAGTGTAAATGTAGTTTTAGCTGTGTTTGTGTTCTGCGTGTATGCCATGCTGGTGTCAGTCGCCAGCCTGCCGATGAGTATTACTGCGTTCATACCGTTGTACCTACCTTTCCTTTAGTTGTTGACCACACTATCATGTCGGGTCTGCCTTTTACCTTTTGCGCTATATCCAGCGCTTCGATCTTGCCGTTCACCGTTTCTATGCGTGATACATACATGCCGTAGGTGTCGCGCATGTTGTGCACTTTGTACTTGTTGTTGCCTATATGGTCTGTCGCCATATCTAAATAGATGCGAGGGCTGGTATACAGCTCTATGCCTATACCCCATCTAAACCCCGCTCGCTTAAACGCATCGCTGGCTTCGCCTTTTTCCTTTTCAGTCTGCGATTCGGTACCGCAGTCCCATTTCCATACCCACTGCTGGCTTTGATCGTTCCACACGCCTATGCCACAGTACATGTTCCCCTTTAGTTCCTTGTAGTCGCACTGCCAGTTAAATGCGCCATAGGTTTCATCCAGCATCTGCCTGTCTACACGTGCGTCCTTGTACAGCAGTAGTGATATGTACCCGTCGCCTACCTGCCCGATGCGCACATCTATGTCCTCTGCTTTTAACGGTCTCATTATTTGCTCCTTTCCCTGCAGTAGTTGTGCAGTACCTTTGCCAGCTCCTCGGCTTCGGTATCAGTGAGCGTCAGCCCTTTGCTCATCTTTTCGTGATTGTATGTCCACTCCCTTATGTCCAGCTTCGGGTCGCGCCCGTTCCAGCTTACAAGGTTCACCTCTTTAGTCCAGCCTACCCCGTTGTGGTCGATCCGCTCGGATATAATGCCCAGTGTTGCCACTACATCATACTTAAAAGTGTCATATGCCATTAGTTTGTGCTCCTTTCTTGTTACTGTTTAAATGTTACTCGTTGATGTGTCCGCATTAGCGTACTCGATAAATGTGATCTGCTCAGCCATACGCACCTGCTCCTTGTATTTGCTACCGCGCAGGTCTTCGCGCTCGGCCTGCAGTTTGCGCCTGCACCTGCCGATGCTTTCCTGTGATGGTATGTCCTTGTCGCGCATTACTTCGCCGTATGGCGCCCACGGGTTTATGCCGTAGTAATCTGTATGGATTGCCAGCGTCAGCTCCCTGTCATCGTCACGGGTGCGGGGCTTGTTCAGCAGTTCCTGTAGAACCATGTGCTCCAGCTTAAATAGTCTGTTTTTCATCTGTCTGTATCACTCCTGTCATCATTAAACATGTACCAGCCTGCATCCACGCCAGTAGCGTCCTCAAACTGCTCTATCTCCCTGCGCTCTGTTACCCTGTCATAGTAGTCAAGGTAGTCGGCCATGCGCTCGATGCTTTCCATGCCCTCGTCCATATAGTCGATCCCGCCATACCAGTCGCAGAAGCCACGCAGTGGGCACTTTTCGCATTCCTCTGTGCAGTAGTCCAGTACGGCCTGCATATTAGCTTTGATAGCCTGCACATGCTCTATCAAGTTTTCGGCTCTTGCTGTCAGCGTTACCATATCGTCACCTCACTGCTTGCTACGGCTATAACCATGCCCACAGCCAGCGCCATATACGCCAGCATCACCAGCGCCCAGCCTACTGCTGTCTTGATTCTGTTAAACATACTTGCACTTCCTTTCCTGTTTGATCTGCCAGCAGTACCGCCAGCAATTCTGTAATCTGCTCTTTCATTGCCTTTAACTTTAACTAAAGTCTTACTGCATAATAATATGGTCATTAGCCTTTAGCCCCAGCGCCTGTCTTAACGCTTTCATATCGTCCACTGTCGGGCTGGTATAGCCCTTTTCCCAGTTGAGTATGGTATTGGCCGTCTTGCCTATCTTTTCGCCCAGTGCGGGCTGTGATAGGCCACGCAGGCCACGCCACTGCTTAATTGTCGCCTTCATGTTTTCTCCTTTCCACCTCTGCCTTGCAGAAGTTATAAATGTACTCTGCTCTGCTCTGTTCTACATCGTCCAGCATGTTCATAAAATACATAGCCCTTGCCAGCCCCTGCTGATCCTTGAGCATCCAGTGCTCATCCTTGTGATGCTCAAAGCCGTGCGCCCAGTCCTCGTCTGTGAGCCAGTATTTAACTATGCGCCCGCACTCATCATTGAAGATGTCCACCAGCATTGCGATGTCCTCTGTTTCAGCCTGTACAGTGATACCGCTGTACCCGTACTTCATTTCTTTTGCCATAATTTACGCTCCTTTACTTTAAACTTGAGTGATACCTTACCCTACCATTATACAACTTTAACTTAAGCATTGCCACAATATCTTTAAGTTATCTTTAAAGATACAAGGCCGAACAACGGCAGGGCTTTACGCCCCGCCTTACCGTTCGCGCCTGTACATATCAATTATGTCTTGCTGGTACCAGCCATATGAGGTTTCTTCGTAGTAGTCATCCAGCCATGCCTGCCTGCGTTCTTCCTCGCCCCTGTACCAGTCGCGCTCCGCTTCATCTATTGCCTGCCGTACCTCGGCCTTTACCTGCTGTGCCAGCTCTTCGTAGTGCTGTTCTACATACACAGCACCGTACTTCATTGTGAGTTCACCCCACGCCCGTGTGCTTGCATCACACGCTACTTCGATTCTGATTTCCTCGGGCATCGCTATCTCCTTTCTACTGCACCGCCATTCTTATGGCATCCTCTACGCAGGCCATAGCATACTGCGTTACCCTGTCAAGGTTCTCATGCGCCCACTCAAGGCCGTACCAGTCTGCCATAGTGTGCTGTGCGTCAATAGCTACGTCTACCGCCAGCGCGATGATCTGTTCCATGTCCATGTCATGCTCCTTTCCATTCCAGCTTGCACCTTGTCAGTGCTGTCTGCTTTTCGTCCCTGTACTCTTTATGCTCTTTTACTGTGCCAGTAACCTGCACCAGCTCGCCCTCTTCGTGATGTAGCCACTCGCCGTTTTCCAGCCATGTGCCCAGCGCCGTAGCTGTTTTCCATATCAGCTTGTTGCCATCTGCATCCTTAAACATGTGGATGTGCATGGTGTCGGTGCCGTAGCCTGTAAAGCTCTTAACCTCGAAGCTGGCACTGCCTATGTAGGTAGCCTGCACCGTCATGCGCTTGCCTGTTTCACCTACGTACTGGCTGATGGCCTTTTCCGCCTTGATCTTTGCTTCACGCTCTGCCTGCTCGGCCTTGCGCTTTGCTTCAGCTTCAGCCTGTTTGCGCTCCCATTCTGCACGCTTTTTAGCGTCCTCTTCGGCCTTTGCCTTGCGCTTTGCTTCACGCCTTGCATCCAGCTTTGCTTGATACTCGGGAGTGCGCTCTATCCACTTGCCCAGCACCTTGCCAGTGCCACCGCACTTCCAGCATACGCCACCATCGAGCGGGGAGAGCACGGGTGCGCCGTTGCATATTGCTATGGCGTAGTACCCTGCGCCACCGCATCTGTCACAGGTTATTTCGCCCTGCCAGTGCTTGCTACCGTTGCGGTCTATCTTAAGTAATTTCGGTTCCATGCTTGCTCCTTTCTATGCGTTGATAACGTTGTCCGTTATCGTATCTACTGCGCTGTCGATGCTGTCTATAGCATCTTCCATTTCGTATATGAAGCCGTCCATAGCTTCACCCCTGTCGCTGTACTGCAGGCTTTCGGGCAGGTTATCGTATGCGTCCTGTTCCTCGTCCCTGCAGGCTTCAATAATGCTCTTTGCCTGCTCCAGCAGGTCTACTGCCTTCTGCAGTTCCTTGCGTCTGATCCTGTTCACTGTTAGCTCCTTTCTGTTCTGCAGGGCTTGCCACCTGCCATCGGCTACATTACCAGCCCCGTAGGGCTGTGGCTCTGTATTCTATGCGTTAGGTTTGATGCCCAGCCCACTCGGGAGCATCATGTGTCCTGTATCGTTCTGCTCAAAGCCCCTCGCCTTGAGTATGCTGTACGCTACCTCGCCCTGCTTTGCTGTAAGGTTTATCCACAGGTAGCCTGCCCACCATATAGGGTGCTTATCATCCGCGTAGCTAATAACGTTCTTAAATGCCTTAAAATCTGATGCTTTCATGTCTGTGCTCCTTTCTATCTAATTGCCTTTATTACTCTTGCATGCGCTCTATCCTCTGCGCTTGCTGTAAAGCTGGTAAAGTTTATCCCTGCTGTCATTGTTTCATTTGGTACCTCTGCCAGCAGTTTGTTGAGTGGCTTGTAGTACACTCTCGTCAGCCCGCTGTCGCAGTCGTCAAAACGTACCGTGTAGTCACTGCCCAGTACGGTCTGCAGTTCAGTTGCTATCATGGCCTGCTTGATTCTGTTGTCCATGTTTAACTCCTTTACTTAATCAACAATAACTATCAAAGCAAGTATATAACTTTAACTTCAAGAATACAACAAAATCTTTAAACTTTATTTAAACATTTTGTAAGAAATATTGCACGGCTTGAACTTGCTCTTTAATATACCCTTAAGGCAACACTATCCACGCAGAAAGGGGGAGCGACCATGAAAACCATGAACGAGATATTTAGCCGTAACCTGCGGAACATGCTGTATGCAAAGAACCGCACGCAGGTAGAACTGGCAAAGGCTGTAAAAGTATCAGAAACCAGCGTCAGCCACTGGGTGAACGGTGATGTAGTGCCACGGCCTAAAAAGGTTGACGAGATATGTGCATACCTAAAATGCTCACGCGAAGAGTTGACCGCCGACCATGAGCAGGTTGCTGAACTGGCACCCGAAGATGTGATGGCGGAAGAGTTGCGGAACAATCCAAAACTGTTTCGGCTGATGATATACGCCATGCGCCTGTCGCCCGACAGACTGGATGATCTGATTAAAAAGGCAGGTGAGTTGAAGTGAAAGTATTTCTGTATGCCCGCGTATCATCGGAAGAGCAGGCGAAACATGGCTACAGCCTTGATGCACAGGAAGATGCACTGCAGGCATTTTGCAAGCAAAACAATCATATTATAGTAGGAACTTACAGGGATGAGGGTATCAGTGGCAGAAAGCCGTACACGAAAAGGCCTGCTATGATGCAGTTGCTTTCGGACATTGCTACAGTAAAGCCCGACATGGTTTTATTCACGAAGCTCGACCGCTGGTTTCGCAATGTAAAAGAGTATTACAAGGTTCAAGACATACTGGACAGTTCTAAGGTAGACTGGAAAGCTATAAACGAAGAATACGATACCAGCACCGCCAGTGGCAGACTGTATGTCAACATCAAGTTAAGTATTGCACAGGATGAAGCTGACCGCACCAGCGAACGTATCAAAGATGTACAGGAACAATTAGTTATGCAAGGCCGTGTGCTTGGCGGGTCGGTGCCTATGGGCTATGCGATAAAAGACAAGCGCGTTGTATTTGGCGACAATATAGACTTGGTGCGCAAAGCGCTAGACCATTATATGCTCCACCAGTCAGCGCACGCCACAGCGCGATATATTAACGACATAAGCGGGCTGAATCTCACACATACCCACTTGATTAGATTGTTCAGAAGCACCCTTTTAAAAGGCGAATATAGGCGGAACAAGGCATATTGCCAGCCCCTGCTCACGCCAGCACAGTGGGACGCACTGCAGGCAGTTATTGACAAGAACATAAAGCATGCATCCAGCAGGCGTGTCTATCTGTTCACGGGGCTTATCAAGTGCCCTGTATGCGGTCACAGAATGGCAGGTGTGTATGATGGGTCTGCAAAGCGCTACAGGTGCCCTAATCACTACTACGGCACATGCGGTATGGAGCACAACGTAAACGAGAAGAAAACAGAAGCGTGGCTGTTAGAGAATATTGAGCAGGACTTCAAGGTGCACGTAACCATGCGCCCAAAAGAGCGCAGAGAGAACCCGAAAAAATACCGTCAGCGCCTTGAACGGCTCAATGATATGTACTTGATGGGAAATATAGAAAAAAGCGCTTATACGGCGAAATCTGCCGATCTACAGCGCAAAATAGCGGAGCTGGAGCGCAAGCCCGAACCAAAACAGCACAAGTTTACTGCAGGCTGGAAAGATGTTTATATGCGGTTAGACGATGAGCACAGGCGTAGCTTTTGGCGTGGCTTGATTGCAGGCGTTGATATAACTGCCGATGGGCACCCTGCGAAGATCCTGTACTAACTTAATGCCACAGTCGGGTTGAATATAGTTAGTACAGCATGATACAATTACCTTGTCATTGTTAGGCATCACTTTCTTTTTTCATTGACCTTTCAAGAAAGGGCGGGCATTAGCCTGCTTTTTCTGTGTCTAAAATATCATGTTTGCACGCAATAAAAAGACCCCTGCAGTTATGATCTGCAGGGATTCTTCTATTGGAGGACACCGACTGTCACGGCAGGCTTGCCCGAATGCCTGTGATGGATTCCACACCGTTATTAATCAGTTGTTTCTATATCTTTGCACTCATCATAGAGTTTAGATATTTCGCCGTTGCCATCAAGCGCTTTGTACCCTGTATACAGATTGTCTATGGTTTCCCACTCGCTTGCAGGGCGTACATCTGCATGTTTCCAGTCACACAGCAATACATACAGCCTGTCTGCGCCCAGCGCCTTGAGCATCAGCCTTTCGGGCGATACCTTTTTCTTGTCATGCCTTTCTATTAAATATTTAATCAATTCTATTACCGCCTGTGATGTAGCCAGCGCTATTATTGCTTGTGTTATGGTCATTATTTCCACCGCCTTCTTATGCCTTCAATCTTTAGGCCATAGAGTGGGAGATCGCTCACGCAGACCTTTTTCCCGCCAGTTGCATGGCAGACTCTGCCGTTACCTATGTATATGCCATGATGTGAAATTTTGCCCGTTTTTTTATTTTTAAATGTAATAATGTCGCCAGCCTTTGCCTTTTTTATATCGGTTCCTATAGACTTGCCCCAGTCCTTGAGGTACTCTGATAACTTGATCCCGCACAGTCTGTATATCTCTTGTACGAAGCCAGTGCAGTCAACGGCTTTTTTTATATTTTTACCACCCTTTTTATATGGTACCTTGCCCACGTACTCGACTGCAGTATTTGCTATCTGTTGTCCCTTATTTTGGGGATGCACCTCATTACTGCACCAGCGCTGGAGCGCCTTGCATGATTCATTGCCGAACAGACCGTCAGCTTTTACGCCCAGCTTTTTCTGCATAGTTTTAGAGGTTTTCTCACCCCATGCGCCGTCTTTGGCTACGCCAGCCCAAGCCTGTACCGCTTTCACAGTGCCTTTGCCCATAATGGCATCAATATCGCCACCATAGTAGCCAAGCTTTTTCAGTGCGGTCTGTAGCATTGCAATCGAGTTGTAGCCAAACAGACCATCGATTTCCAATGGCTTGCTGATGTCGAATTTCGCAGGGAAGTGAGGTCTGTATATACCCTGTATGTAGTCAACAGACCTTGTTTTCTGCGCTACGATTCCACCA
>OCVV011344175.1_pt1 | contig 11853 bp, 9 predicted proteins | sample 1539721 | NCBI WGS metagenome assembly OCVV01 (sample SAMN02144230, study PRJEB22623) | gut metagenome | biome: sheep rumen | host: Ovis aries | place: New Zealand | reverse complement strand
CCTGCCTGTCGAGCCCCGAGAGCATCGGCGGCCAGAACGCCGTCTGCCTGTTCATCAGCTACCTCATCTCCATCGCCGTCTTCGGTCTCTTCCAGGCCATGTTCATGGCCAACGCCGGCGGCGCCTGGGACAACGCCAAGAAGGTGGTCGAGGTGGACATGCAGGCCAAGGGTACCGACCTGCACGACGCCTCCGTGGTGGGCGACACCGTCGGCGACCCCTTCAAGGACACCTCCTCGGTGGCCCTCAACCCGATCATCAAGTTCACCACCCTCTTCGGTGTGCTGGCCATGGAAATCGCCATCAGCGAAGGCTTCCGCGGCATGGCCCCGTGGTTCGGCGTGGCCTTCTTGGTGATCGCCCTGGTGTTCGTCTACCGCTCGTTCTACAAGATGCGCATCAAGTAACATACCTACCTGATAGCCAGATAACAAAAGGCACCGTCACCCCCGACGGTGCCTTTTTTGGCAACTTTTATTTGGCAGAACGGATTTTATTTCTTACCTTTGCAGTGTTAGACTATTGCCTTCTCCATAGACAATGGCCTGATTGTTAGCAGGTAATATTTTAAAAATGTATTCAAAATATATCTTAACAAATAAAACTATGAAAAGGAAAATACTGTTGGCAAGCCTAATGGCTACGGTGCTCCTTGCGGCGTCATGCAGCAAGGACGACCTGGAACTGCTGAAGCACCCCTACCGCGTGCAGGGCACACTGGACCCCTCGTACGGTCTGCCCATCATCAGCAGCGATACCTTGAATTTGAACGACTTGCTGATGGCGTTCGACGGCACCTTCTCGGGTATCATCACGAACGACAACACCATCACATTCCACTACGACACGTCGATCCGCGAGACCATCGAGATCGGTGGCATGATCGGCAAAACAGCGCCGCGTGTCGCCGGCAAGGCCAAGCGGGGCGTGGGCGCCAAGATGTCGAATCCTCCCTTCATCTCGCGCGACACCGTCATCGAATACTCGATCCCGATCGACCTCTTCGACAAGGCTGACATGCAGTCAATCGTCGACGGCGACATCGCCATCAACGAGCTGATGCTCAACCTCGACGTCTATGTCCAGGGCGGTTGCCCCGCCAATGTGGAGCAGGCCCTGCGCGACTATGTGCAGGCCCGCATCGATCAGGTGACCATTCGCTACGTGGGCCACAACAATCAGGCGCACACCTTCACGGGATTTGCCGCCCAGTCGTTGGTGATGGACGACATCATCGACGGCGGAACGGTGGAGTTTGACAGTATCAACATGGCCGAGATCGTGAACAGCATGCCGCGCTACATCACCGCCGGCTTCCACATGCACATCGAGGTGGACTCCGCCATCGTCTACGACAACTTGGGCGATGCCCTCAGCAATCCCGACGCTATCAATAACTTCCAGACCCTGCTGGACAGCCTGAAGATGACCTACCTCACCTTCGGTGCCGACCTGAGCGTCGACCTCCCCTTCGAGATCCACATCGGTCAGCTGCCCTACAGCTACACCCTCGACATCAAGGGTGACAGCGAAGGCAACAACGCCTCGGTGATGGATGCGCTCGACTCGGTGCTCACCAGCATCCTGGGCGAGGGCGCCGTCAGCATCGACTCGTCGAAGGTGACCGCCATCCTGGTGCTCAAGAACGGCATCCCGCTGGACATGACCCTCGACGGTATCTTCCTGGACCAGAACGGCCTGCCCACAGGGGATCCTCTTTTCACGAACAAGAAGGTGGCCTCTGCCATCACGGCTCCGGTAGCGGGGCGCCCGGGGGTGTCTGAAGCCGTCGCCGACTCGACGACAAGGATCGAGATCCCGCTCACCGTGGAGGGTCTTGAGAACATGCTGAACGCCTCGAAACTCAAACTCAACCTGAAGCTGGCCACCGCCGGATCGGACTACAAGGTGATCAAACGTACCGACTACCTGAAGATCAAACTGCTCGTGAAGCTCGACCCCTCAATCAACATCGACATGGAGATATTCGATCCGACCACATTCCCGATCGTGGGCGACATACTGGACAAGATTGGTAACTGATAAACATGGAGGACAAAACAATGAAACACAAGATAACCATATTGGCAGCGTTCTTCATGCTTGCCGCCGGAAGCGTACACGCTCAGTACAGCGAGACCAACAACCTCTTCTACTTCACGCAGCGCACCCCCCAGAGCAACATGCTCAACCCGGCCTTCTTCCCGTCGGCCTTCTACCTGCAGCTGCCCGGCATCAACGGCGTTCAGTTGGGCCTGCCTCTTTCCATCGGCGACGTGGTGCACTACGACGCTGAACAACAGGCCAACATCATCGACCTCAACAACGTTCTGAACACCCTCGGTGAGGACAACCACTTCCGCGTGGGAGCCGACGTCAACATCCTCGGCCTTGGCCTTCGCATCGGGAGCGTCTTTGTCGATGCCAACATGCAGTTGAAGACCAACTTCAACCTGGGGCTTCCGATGGATGCCATCAACTTTGTGCTGAACGGAAACGTACAGCCGGACGGTACGGCCTACCCCGAGATGCCCATTCTGGACGGGGACTTCTTCAACATGCAGATGTACCTCGAGACCAGCGTCGGTGCCGGTCTGCGCGTGCCGCTGACCAACCTGACGGTTGGCGCCCATGTGAAGCTGCTGTCGGGCCTGGTGAACCTGAATACCGACAACACCAAGGTCACCTTCGAGACCGACCCCGACTACGAGTCGGTGAGAGCCAAGCTATACTACGAGATCATGGGGTCGTCGGTCATCCCGATCGATACCGCGAGTAACATGAAGATTCAAGACATGGTCAAGAATCTGGAGGTAAACGACATCCTTCAGAGTGTGCTTGACATCAACGGTGGCAACACCGGACTTGCCTTCGACATCGGAGCCAAGTACGACCTGGGGCCCTTCACCATCTCGGCCTCGCTGAATGACATCTCGACCGGTATCCACTGGCAGAAGAACGTCATCAGCATGGTGCCCAAAGGCGGTCAGGCCACCATCAGCTTCAACGGTATGGAGATCACGAACCTGCTTGACCGCGGCAGTGTCAACTTCGACACCCTGACGACCTACCTCAACGAGCAGTTGAACAACATGGCTCCCGAGATCAAGACGAACGGTGGCGACTACTGGTACACCATCCCCACCAAACTCAACGTGGCGGCCACCGTCAACCTGGGCCTCCTGAAGGCCGGCATCCTGATGCACGGCCAGTGGGATCGCGGCCTGTTGGCCCGCAAGACCATCAACAGCGCCAGCGACCTGTCGCTCGATCTGGGCGAGGATGGCATCGAGGGTCTGAAGAACACTTTCCGGTTCAACACCACCGTATCGGCCGGCGTCAACCTCTTCAACTGGGTGGAGCTGGTGGTCGGTTCCTCGATGATCTACGACGGTCACAGCAAGATCACCCTCGACAATTTCCTCAATCCCGGCGTGGGTCTCATCCTTACCCCCGCCACCCTCGTGCAGGCCTACGTCATGATGGACTATGCCAGCAGCATGTACTTCACCCAGATGAAGGCCTTTAACTTCAAGATGGGCTTCAACCTGCTCGTGGGCAGCAACCGGAGCAAGACTAGAATACTCTAATACTCAGAATGAACATCATCGCCATTGTGGGGCGGCCCAATGTGGGCAAGTCCACTCTTTTCAACCGCTTGACGGAATCGCGTAACGCCATTGTCGACGAGACCAGCGGCGTTACGCGCGACCGTCAATACGGCCATGCCGACTGGAACGGCAAGCATTTCTCCGTCATCGACACCGGTGGCTACGTCATGGGTGGCGACGACGAGTTCGAACTCGAGATCCGCAAACAAGTTTCTTTGGCCATCGAGGAGGCCGACATCATCCTCTTTGTCGTCGACGCGCGCGAGGGCCTCACCCCGATGGACGAGGACGTGGCCGAGATGCTGCGCAAATGCCCCAAACCCGTGGTGCTGGCGGCCAACAAGGTCGACAACTCAGCACAGATGGAGGGGCTGGCCGAATTCTACAGTCTGGGACTGGGCGAACCCTACCCTATCGCCGGCATCACCGGCAGCGGCACGGGCGACCTGCTCGACGTGCTGGTGGCCGACTTCGACGAGGGCGAGGACGACCCCACCGACGGCCTGCCGCGCATCGCCGTCGTCGGGCGGCCCAACGTGGGCAAGAGCTCGTTCATCAACATGATCACCGGCCAGCAGCGCTCGGTGGTGACCCCCATCGCGGGCACCACGCGCGACTCCATCTACACGCGTTACAACCTCTTCGGCTTCGACTTCAACTTCGTCGACACCGCCGGTCTGCGCAAGAAGAGCAAAGTCAGCGAGGATCTGGAGTTCTACTCCGTCATGCGGTCGGTGCGTGCCATCGAGGCATCGGACGTCTGTATCCTGATGCTCGACGCCAGCCAGGGGCTGGAACAGCAGGATCTCAACATCTTCTCGCTCATACAGCGCAACCACAAAGGCGTGGTGATCGTGGTGAACAAGTGGGACCTGGTGGAGAAAACGACCAATACACACCGCGACTTCGAGCTGATGATCCGCGAGCGCATCGCCCCCTTCGACGACGTGCCGATCGTCTTCACGTCGGTCATCAACAAGCAGCGCATCTTCAAGGTACTGGAGACCGCCCGCGCGGTGTACGAGGCACGCAGCCGCCGCATCGGTACCGCCGAGCTGAACGACACCCTGCTGCCCATCGTCAAGGAGCAGAACCCGCCGCCCAGCGTCAAGGGCAAGTGGATCAAAATCAAATACATCACCCAGCTTCCGACCGCCTACCCGCAGTTTGTCTTCTTCTGCAACCTGCCACAGTACATTCGCGATCCCTACCGTCGGTTTGTGGAGAACCGCATGCGCGAGCTGTGGGACTTCCACGGCGTGCCGATCAACATCTACTTCCGCGCCAAATAGCGGCCCGATGGCACGCTTTTTGCAACAAGAACAGAACCAACAATAAAGTATAACACATAAACAAAAAGAGCAACATGAAAGTCACAGAACAGAACTTCGACGAACTGATGAACAGCGGCATGCCCGTGATGATCGACTTTGGCGCCACCTGGTGCGGCCCCTGCAAAGCACTGGCACCGCGCGTAGAGGAGATCGCCGCCGAGTATGAAGGCCGCGCCGTGGTGGGCACTGCCGACGTCGACGAGTGCAGCGACCTGGCAGCCCGTTTCCGCATCCGCAACGTCCCCACCGTCCTCTTCTTCAAGGGCGGCGAGATGAAGGACAAGAGCGTGGGCCTGGTGGCCAAAGAGACGCTGGCCGAGAAGCTGAACGCCCTGCTCTGACAAGCAGTAGTCAAGCCATCAAGCAGTTGAGACATTGACATCGGAAAGCAGAGGAGTCAAGGCATCGAGAGGTTGAGACGACCGCACCCCGGGTGCAACCGTCTTGACTCCCCGACGTCTTGACTCCTTGTTTTTATCACCCCACCCCCTACTCTCCCCCACCCAACGATGGATCGATCACAGGTTTCGCGCTACACGACACTCGACTTCTTCGCCCGCCAGCTCGTCGAGGGCTTCCTCACCGGACGCCACCGCAGCCCGTTCCACGGCTTCTCGGTCGAGTTCAGCGACTACCGCCAGTACAACGCCGGCGAGAGCACGCGCTACATCGACTGGCACCTCTACGGCCGCACGGACCGCCTGTACGTCAAGCAGTTCGAGGAGGAGACCAACCTGCGCTGCCAGCTGGTCGTCGACCAGAGCGCCTCGATGCTCTTCCCGCTCGAGGGGCAGGGCCATCCAGAGCACCCGAACAAGCTCACCTTCGCCGTCTATGCCGCCGCCGTGCTCATCGAGCTCCTGCACCGCCAGCGCGACGCCTTCGGGCTCACGCTGCTCAGCGACGGCGTCGACCTGCACACGCCCTGCCGCAGCAGCACCGTCCACCAGCGCTACCTGCTCGGCCAGCTCGACGCCCTGCTGCAACCCGTCGACGCCGAGCACCATCCCCAGCGCCCGACGAGCCTGGCCGACGCGCTGCACCTGACGGCCGAACAGCTGCACCGCCGCTCGCTGGTGGTGCTCTTCACCGACGCCTTCGTGCGGCCCGACGAGCAGGAGCCGCTCTTCGACGCCCTGCGCCATCTGCGCCACTGCAAGCACGAGGTTATCCTTTTCCACACCTTCGACCGCGCCCGCGAGCTGGACCTCGACTACGGGTCGCGCCCCTACCGTTTCGTCGACCTCGAGACGGGCCGCAGCCTCCGCCTGCGCCCCTCCGAAGTGGCCGAGGCCTACGGCCGCGAGATGAACCGCCTGCAGGCCGACCTGCAGCGCCGCTCGCTGCAGTACCACGTAGACTACGTGCCGGTCGACGTGGCGCAGGGCTTCCACCAGGTCATCCTGCCCTTCCTGCTCAAACGCAGCAAAGCCTAGCCATCCGACAGGCATCATCCAGGCATCATCTAGGCATCATCCAGGCATCAACTAGGCATCAACTAGGCATCAACTAGGCATCAACTAGGCACAAAACCGACTTTTTTCCCTGCATCATCTCTGCATCCCCTCTGCATCACCTCTGCATCATCTCTGCATTTTCCCCTTTCCGGAGGTGCCGTGGCGGCGGTATGCGGCCCGGAGGCTTCCGAGGGCACCTAATGCTGTCAAGATGTAGCACTTAGACGAAGTGGGTGATATTTTTTTTGTGTGTGATATACGATAGCGTTTTTTTTTGCGTTATGAATGACAAAAATGACTATCAGCAAGATATGAAACTGTCACAATTCAGATTTAACCTACCCAAGGAACTCATAGCCGAGAAGCCCGTGCGCAACCGCGACGAGGCGCGAATGCTGGTGCTGCATCGCGACAGCGGCCAGGTGGAGCATCGGCTGTTCAAGGACTTCATCGAGTATGTGGACACGGACGACGTGGTGGTGGCCAACAACACGCGCGTGTTCCCGTCGCTGCTGGAGGGTGAGAAGGAGAAGACGGGTGCGCGGATCGAGGTGCTGCTGCTGCGCGAGCTGAACGAGGAGATGCGCCTGTGGGACGTGATTGTGGATCCGGCTCGCAAGATCCGTATCGGCAACAAGCTCTACTTTGGCACGAACGATGCGCTGGTGGCCGAGGTGGTGGACAACACGACGAGCCGCGGACGGACGATCCGCTTCCTCTTCGACGGCAGCCACGAGGAGTTCATCAGCATCGTGCGGGGCATGGGTCGTACGCCGCTGCCCGACGAGTTGCGCCGCCTGCGCGACATCGAGAAGAGCGACGCGGAGAACTACCAGACCATCTATGCGAAGAAGGAAGGCAGCGTGGCGGCGCCGATCGCCGGGTTGCACTTCAGCCGCGAGCTGCTGAAACGGATGGAAATCAAGGATGTGAAGTGGGTTGAACTGACGCTGCACACGGGCATGGGCGAATTCAAGGCCATCGAAGTGGAAGACCTCTCGAAGCACCGCATGGACGCCGAGGAGATGCACATGGACCAGAACGTCTGCGACGCCATCATGAACGCCAAGCACACGGGCCACAAGGTGTGCTGCGTGGGCACGACGACGATGCGCGCCGTGGAGAGCGCCGTGACCATTCCGGGCAAGGTATGCCCCTACGACGGGTGGACCAACAAGTTCATCTTCCCGCCCTACGACTTCACGATTGCCGACATGATGGTGACCAATTTCCACCATCCGATGAGCAGTCAGTTCATCATGGTGAGCGCCTTCGCGGGTCCCGAACTGCTGATGGAGACCTACCAAACCGCCATCAAGGAGAAGTACCGCTTCTCGACCTACGGCGACGCGATGCTGATTGTATAAATTAGTGTTCAGTGTTTAGTGTTCAGTGTTTAGTTGGCTGGCGCGGCCACTGAACACTGCACACTGCACACTGCACACTAAACACTTCACACTTCACACTGCACATGACACCACTGGCGGAAACACTGAGGCCCAAGAGCCTCGACGAATACATTGGACAACAGCACTTGGTCGGACCGGGTGCTGTTCTTCGCACGTTGATAGAGAGCGGACAGATTCCGAGCATGATCCTCTGGGGCCCGCCGGGCATCGGCAAGACCACCCTGGCCATGATCATCAGCCAGACACTCCACCGGCCGTTCCACACCCTGAGCGCCATCAGCAGCGGCGTGAAGGAGGTGCGCGACGTGATCAACAAAGCCCAGGAGGAAGAGGGCGCCATTCTCTTCATCGACGAGATCCACCGCTTCAACAAGTCGCAGCAGGACTCGCTGCTCGGCGCCGTGGAGCGGGGCACGATCACACTGATCGGCGCCACCACCGAAAACCCCTCGTTCGAGGTCATCTCGGCCCTGCTGAGCCGCTGCCAGGTGTATGTGCTCAAGGAGTTCGACGAGAGCGACATGCGGCAGCTGATCGGTAGCGCCGTGCGGCACTATGCCGGCCTGGGGGTCAACGTCGAGGTGAAAGAGGACGAGGCCCTGATGCGCATCAGCGGGGGCGACGCCCGCAAACTGCTGAACGCCATGGAACTGGTGGTGAACAAGAGCCTCCCGAAAGACGGTCGCGGGGTGGTGCTGGACAATGCCACGGTGACCGCGGTCATCCAGCAGAACCTGGCCTTCTACGACAAAGGGGGCGAGATGCACTACGACATCATCTCGGCCTTCATCAAGAGCATGCGCGGCAGCGACCCCAACGGGGCGGTCTACTGGCTGGCCCGCATGATCGAAGGGGGCGAGGATCCGCTCTTCATCGCCCGCCGCATGCTGATCTTCGCCAGCGAGGACATCGGCAACGCCAACCCCAACGCGCTGCTGCTGGCCAACGCCACCTTCGACGCGGTGAGCAAGATCGGCTACCCCGAGTGCCGCATCAACCTGTCGCAGTGCGCCTGCTACCTGGCTTGCTCGGCCAAGAGCAACGCCACCTATATGGCCCTGGCCAACGCGCAGGCGGCCGTCAAGCGCTGGGGCGACCTGCCGGTGCCGCTGCACATCAGGAATGCCCCCACCAAGTTGATGAAGAACCTAGGCTACGGCGACGGCTACAAGTACGCCCACGACTTCAACGACGGCGCGGCCCTGGGCGGCTTTGCCGAGCAGGAGTACCTGCCGCAGGGCTTGGAGGGTACGTGTTTCTACCAGCCCGGCACCACGCCGCGCGAGGAGGAGACGCGCCGCAGCCTGCGGGCTCGCTGGGGGACAAAGTACAATTACTAGCGTTTCACCCACTCTTCGGGCGACATCTGCATCACCTGCTGGAAGGAGAGCCTGAAGGCAGCGGTGTCGAGATAGCCGCACGAGTGGGCGAGTTGGGCCATCTGGTCCGGATCGTCGAGGTCGAGGGCGGGTTCGGCTTCGAGGCGGGCTAGGGCGTGCTCGACGCGGAGAGCATTGATGAACTCGTTGAAGGGGGCGCCTTGCAAGCGGTGGATGGCGTCGACCACATCGTCTTGCGACACGCGGAAATGCTCGCTGAGCAGGAAGACCGAGAGGTCGGGATTGAGGAATTGCTTTTCTGTTTCCACGTAGCGAACTATCTCGCGCGAGAGATGGGCGATGTCGGAAGAACGCGGATTCTGGTGGCGTCGCATCTTGGAGTCCAGGCGTTCGGCCCCGTAGGAGGTGCGATAGCTGATCCACCCCATGAGGAGTACTGCGACCGACTGGACGACAACGAAGAGGATGACACCCCAGAGTGGACGCGGCCGGTTGAAGGGGTAGATGATGTAACTGAGCACAATGGCTATACAGTTGACGCTGATGGTGATGTAGAAAAGGATTGTGCCCGGGCGGGTAGCCGCATTGGCAGTGTAGTATTCGTCGAGCTCGTGGCGGAATCGCTGCATGGACACCACCGAGTAGACGGCGACAAAGAACGTCTCGGCCATGAGGACAATCCAGTAGAAGTAGAAGTGCACCGCCACGATAAGGTTGTAGCGCCAGCTGTTGGGATAGAAGGCATCGGCAATGGCGTCGGCGCCGCGTTCGATCCACAGGCGGTACATGTCGGCTCCGCCGATAATTACGGACACAGCCATGAACAGGCCCACGGTGAGCGAGGGGAACACCAGCGTGCGGGCCATGCGGCTGACACCCTGTCGGCGTGTGAGGGAAGTGACGGCCATCTGCGTCATCGGGGGTACCGACAGCGAGAGGAGCATGTATATGATTACCAGCATATACTCGCCCTGAAGGAAGGTATTGAAGAAGGTGCTGTAGACAATGACCGAGAGGCCGAAGAGCATGAGGGCCGTCATCATGAGCCATTGGGCACCCAGCACATCGCGCTTGAAGAAGAGCGTCGTCAACGGCCATACCAAGGCGATCATGCCGAGAACGAAATAAGCGATGGAAATAGCAGTCATAGCAGTCTGTTATGCATTTGTTTTCTTGATGTATTCGGCCAGCGACCGGGCGTCGTAGTCCATGTGGTGGTTAAAGCGGCCGGTGAGAAATTGCAGCACGGTGAGCAGCACGCAGCACACAATGATCCAGTATTTGTAGTAGTGTGGGTGCATGTCGATGGCGTAGACGGCCACGACGGCGAGAACGGGGAAGCACCAAGTGAGAACGACGAGGGGCTTGATGTCGATGGGCTTGGCCTGCAGACCGGCAGCGTAGTAACTGTTGAAGCGGCGCTGGAAGCGGCGCATCTTGACCGTGCTGATGATCAAGAGAATGAAGCTCATGACGATGGTGACAATGGGGAACAGGTAGTGAAACCAGAAGTACATGTAGTTCCATCTGGCGTCGCCGGGGATGAAGTGCGACTCGTTGGCGATGAGCAGGTCGCACATCTCCTCGTAGCGCCGCGGGCCAACGAGGAAAGCCCCGATGGTGAGGCCCGTGATAAAGAGCAGCGGGATGATGAACACACGGCGCTGGGCGAGGGTGACGCCGCGCGGCTCGGTGAGCGAGCAGACGGCCATATAGAACATCGGGCCGCTGACAACGACTGCCGACTCGAAGAGGAAGTCGTAGATGAAGAGCGAGCCCGCACGGTCGCGGAAGTAGATGCCGAGCATCACCATGGCGAAGCCCTCAAAGATGAGCGTGAGGCTCATGAGCAGTTGCGCCCGCGTCAGGTGCCGTTTGAAAAGGGCTGTCGCCAACGCCCATCCTATAGAGACGACGGCCGGCAGGAATAGTATGTAGGACCACCTCATGGGGAATGTGTTTTTGCGTTAGTGTGTTAGTTGGCGGTCGGCTTCGATGAAGCGGACCAGTTCGTCGACGGCGTCCTTCTGGTCGATGTCGCGCTTGACGACCTCTTTGCCTTTATACAGGGTAATCTTGCCTGCGCCGGAACCCACGTAGCCATAATCGGCGTCGGCCATCTCGCCGGGGCCGTTGACGATGCAGCCCATGACGCCTATCTTGACGCCCACGAGGTGCTTGGTCTTGGCCTTGATCTCTTTCAGGGCACGTTGGATGTCGTACTGCGTGCGGCCGCATGAGGGACAGGCGATGTACTCGGTCTGCGTGATGCGTGCGCCGACGGCCTGGAGGATGTCGTAGGCGATGGGCATCTCGGCCTCGGGGTCTTCGGTGAGCGAGACGCGTATGGTGTCGCCGATGCCGTCGAGCAGCAACGCTCCAATGCCGGCAGCACTCTTGAGCCGACCCTGCATGCCGTCGCCGGCTTCGGTGACGCCAAGGTGTATCGGGTAGTCCATGCCGAGGGCATGCATCTTCTGCACGAAGAGGCGCGTGCTGTCAACCATCACCTTCACGTTGCTGGCCTTCATGGAGAAGACGAGGTCGTGGTAGTCCTGCGCCTCGCACACTTGCGCAAACTCCAGCGCGCTCTGGGCCATGCCCTCGGGGGTGTTGCCGTAACGGGACATGATGCGCTCGGAGAGCGAGCCGTGGTTGGTGCCGATGCGCATGGCGGTGTGGTGGCGCTTGCAGATGTCGAT
>OCVV011146566.1_pt1 | contig 11853 bp, 10 predicted proteins | sample 1539721 | NCBI WGS metagenome assembly OCVV01 (sample SAMN02144230, study PRJEB22623) | gut metagenome | biome: sheep rumen | host: Ovis aries | place: New Zealand | reverse complement strand
TTTTTTATAGTAAATAAAAAACGCTTTTCAAAATAGAAAAGCGTTAAATATTCATTTATCTCTAAATAGCACTATACTTAATACTAACGTATCCATCTTCAACGTATACATTACCTTTATAATTAATAATGCTTTCAAAGACTCCACTAACAGTTGGATTACTACTAATAGCCTCACTCATGACTTTAGAGAAATCTAATTGTAATTCATTTTTCTCTACATTAACACCAATCCAATCTATTTCCTCAAATACACCTTCTAAGAATTTCATTAATTTAGTTTTTTCATCATCTGTCAAATCAATTGAACCAATTAAAATGCTTCTAACGCCACAATTGATAACTAATCCTTCTACACTTTCATCAAGTGCATCAGCATCAATTTCAATACACATTCTAAATCCATTGATATTAGCAATCAAATCGATCTTAATTCTTTGATCAATGCATGTTAAAGCGAGAGACTCAATTACTAAATAACCTACATCATTATTATAATTATTAAATGCATATGAAAAACCAACAAATTTCTGAGATTGGAAAATACCATTCAAAAAGTCATCACTTATCATCAATCCACCAGTCATCATTGGTAATATCTCAAGTGCAGTTTTACCTACAAACAATCCACCAATATAACCTTGAACAGATAAATCACTTCTATCGATAATTCCTTCATAAGTTCTATTATTAGTGATACCAATACTGCTGTAATCTATATTAACAATTTTATTTTGAGTTTCTTCCTCAATAAAATCATATCCTCTAACCAAATAATTAAATGTTGGATCAAGTTCATTTACACTAATCTTTTTCTCATTTAATAAACTCTTACACTTATTACTAACATCAGTAAAGTCATATGAATAAGTCAATTCACCATGTTTAGTAATATCATATTTAGTATTCTCTAAATTTAATTTAACACCAAGTAAATCATCTTCCCCAAAATTGAACTTCAAAATATCATTATTCTTAAGGAATATATCAATTAATAGAGAAGCTAAATCAGATGTTCCATCTTCCATCTTATCTGATAGTGTCGCTTCAATTTGACCATAACTCATTGATACCATCAACTTATTCAAATCAACACTAGCATATATTCCACTATCTTCAAGTGACTTAACCAACTTTTCTTCGTTAACAAAACCAACTATCAATTTTCCAATTCCAGTTAAACCTAATTTTCCAAGCTTTACTTCATCAAATTTAATGATAAATGAATCATTCTCATTCTTAAATTCAATTTTTAGTTTTGCAACTGTCTTATAAAAGCCAAGAGCACTACAAGATACCATAATTGAATATTCACTGTTTTTTACATCAAAATTTACACCAGTAAACTCAAATGATGGGTTTTGAATCTTGATACCTTTTAAAATTGGATAAACCAATGATTCTAACTCAACTTCACTAAATAAGACATTTGCTTTAGAAGTCGTTTTAACATCTTTAGTTCCCTCATACAATTCATTATTAATAACTTCTATTGATTCCTTATCACTATTTAAAACATCAGGGTTGTTTATATCACTCTTATCAATAGTGAGTACAAAACAAATACCAACTGCAAATATTAAAACAAATAATAAAATAAATATAAGCTTAATAATTTTTTTCATGGTCTACACGCTTTCTTATTTCAGTTTTAATCCATCTTTAAATGCATTACCAACTACTTCACCAAGTGCAACATATTTATGATGAACTGGATCATAAGTAATTGGAGTAAATTTACTCAAATCAGGAAGACCATCTGCTCCTAGTATATCTTCTCTAGCACAAACATTCTTAATTCTACCAAATAGAGTACAACCCTCAAATGAAACAACTTCACATTCTAAAGTAATCGGAAGCTCACAAATAACAGGTGCATTAACAAATTTGCTTTTTTCAAAGCTAAATCCACTCTTTTCAAACTTCTTAGGTTCTTTTCTACCAGATGCAATTCCCACATAATCACAAGCAACCATATTCTTAACATCACCAATACCTACTGTAAAAGCCTTAGTAATCTTTAAATTATCAGTAGTCTTATGCTCACCTAAACAGATGTGAACCATGTCATCATCAGCCATTCCACCCCAAGCTGCATTCATAACATTTGGGTTCCCCTTTTCATCAAATGTACCAATAATTAATACTGGTTGTGGATAAATGTAAGTTTTAACTCCTAAATTTTTCATAATACTCTCCTACCTATAAAATAAATTTTTTATTTGATTTTTAATTCTTTCAGCTCCATCATTATCTTTTAGAGCTAAACATAAAACCTCAATCTTTTCTAAAGTCTTTATCATACCGCCCTTATTATTCATTCCCTCGTATACATCATATTCTTTCAATCTATACCACTTTGCTTCTTCAAGTTCTCCTTCTTCTTCACAGATACTCGCATAAAAACTTAAGCCTAAAGCAACTTCAGTTCTATCTTTTCTATTTCCATATACCTCTTGCCTAATCTCATTGCAAGTTCTAGCATATTCTTTTGCATCTTTAAACTTTCTAGCTTTAAGAAGCACATTTGCAATTTCATCAAGACCTTCAATCACCGGTTCAGCTTTACTATCAATTTCAAATAATTTTTTTCTTATAATCAGAGCCTTAGAATAATACTCATATGATTTGTCATAATCACCTAACGTTGAATAAATAGAACCCAAATTCTTATAAAGCATTAATTTAATTTCTAAATCATTACATTTATTTACCATATCTAATGCTTTTAATTCTTCATCTAAAGCATCATCAATGAACCCAACATACATATTAGAAGTTGCAAGATTATTATATGCTTCAATTAAGATATTGACATTTTCAACTTCTCCATTAATTGTTTTAGCTATTTTCAATGCCTTTTCGAAATCATCATAAGCTTCACCATAGTTTTTATCACTACATTTTTCTTTTCCACTAGCAATTAATTCTTTAAATTGTACAATCAATTCTTCTATTTTTTTATCCATATTAACTCCAAAAAAAGTCTTCCTAGATTCATTGTAACACAATTATTAAGATTATTAAACTACAAACTAAATCATTTATAAAAAAAGTTCGACTCATAAGAATCGAACTTTACGTTTTTATTGTTTTACCACATCAATCATTAAAACATCACAAGTATTTTGACTATAATCGCTATTAAACATACTAACGCCAAGAGTAACAGTAATTGTATATACTCCATTTTCCTTAACAATGATGTTTTCGTTTTGTCCACAGTCATATAACTTTGGATCAAAAGTATTAGAACCAGAAAATTGATTAAAGCCATAGCCTCCATCATTGAATGTATGATTCTTTACAATCTTAAATGCTTGTTCCGCATTCATTTTAACTTCAATTTCAAAACTAATATTGGCAAATTGACTACTCTTAATCTTTACAAAATCTCTAGTAGTATCATTTGTATTCCAACCATTGAAATCTCCAACTGCTGTTAGAGTAAACATTACTTTCTCAACAGCAATAGTTTTACCCATATCGCGAAGTCTAAGCAACGTTCCATCCTTGTACATATAAGCTGACTTCATTCCATCTCTTTCTGTTACTAAGAAACCATAATTAGCTAAAGATTCAATATAATTAGTTACAATTTCATTTTTATCAATAGATAATCTGATATTATTTCCATATTCAACTTGATATTCATAGTCTCCTTTAAATTCTGGAATCTCAATAGTCTCATCATCAATCAAACTATTAATAACATCAGTTATAGTTTGAGCTGGTTTTTTTGATGCATAAAAGGCAAAATCCATACCTTGATCATAAACTTTAATTTTCAAAATATAATCATCATCAATTCTCTTTGTATAAGTATTATAGTAATAATCCTCTACGAATTCCAATCCTTTTAGCTTTTCTTTATATTTACTAACACTTTGAGGTAAATCGCTACTTGCATCATAGCCAATTCTTCCTTCAAATACAGGAGCATTTTCCTTACCGCCTGAAGAACCACTATAAATACTAACTGTAAATACAACACCCTCTGGACCTTCAAATTCAGGAATCATATCCTTGAAAGGTGAATAAGCATTGATAAATTTAGTTACTTGACTCCACTTATTAAGTAGACTACGAGCAACACTATCATTTTTCAAAGTAACAACTAATTCACTTTGTAATTTTACACTTGGATCACTCTTAAGTGATATATCAAATTCTAATAAAATATCTTGGTAACCATCACCTAAAAATTCTTGACGATAGCCAGATTTAGCTACGAATGTAGAGAATAAATCACTTTCAAGTCCATTTACATCAATCCATTCAGTCTTATCATAAGATTTAGAACGAACCCTAACATTCAAATTATCAAAATTATTATAAGTGGCAACAGTTTCTGTTTCACCATTCTTTAGATAAATTGTAATATAATCCTTTTTACCGCACTTATCACCAAATGTAATATTGCTATTAGGATTAAATAAATTAATAATTTCACAATCTTCAGTAATAACTGGATTATCTTCAGTAGTAGTTAAAGCTCTTAGGAATAGATTTTGGAATTCTTGATGATCACTTTCCCACTTTTCACTTCCTCCAGTATAAACAATACTATTAACAACATCTTTTTTAAAGATGCCACTAAACTTGTTAACTACTTCTGTAATCTTAGAATTAGTAGTACTGCTTGAAGCAAAGAAAGCTTTATAATCAGAAAATGAATTTTGTAAATCTAAACAATCAATAACTGCAGCTTTCAAAGCTTGATTCTTACTATAAGAATTAGTAGTCTTATATTTTTTAGAATCCTTAAAAGCTCTTAAAACTGAATATTTATATGCAAAATCTTCACTTTGATAATTCTCTAAATTTTCAGGAGAACAAATACCAAATTTTCTCCATTCTTTAATCTCATTCTTTTCAACTTTTACATAATCATATTCATCATTACTATATTTTTCATCATTTGCTTCATATTCCAATAAATCTGTATAAGCATTCATTGATAGTTCGTATGTTGGTTTCTTATCATTCATATCATAATCAAGTACCATCTCAACATACATCTTTTCATGATGAGTTTCACTATCATGAGTAAATGTAAGATCAAAACCAACATTAGCAGTAATCAAATCATTGCTATCAATATCTAAAGAAACTGAACAAATAAATGAATAATTTTGTAAGTACTTCTCCTCTTCAGGAGCTGTTCTAGTCTTAAAATCATAATAAACACTTCCAGTAATAGTATCACTATACTTTGTACCAAAAGCAAAATCATCACCAATTGATTCATATAGTGCTTTCAAACATTGGAATTGAATCATTGGTGGTTCATCATATTCAAAGTCTGGGTTATTAGTTTCTTTCTCAACTTCCATAGAATTATAGATTGTAGACAAAGAATCACCACTAATACTATTTGCTAGTCTTTGCACAATTTGCGCACTATCATCATTTGATGATAATCTCTTTGAACCTTTCAAACTGCTTTCAACGCCATTCAAAGCAAACTGCACCTTCTCGTGTGCTGTTCCTGGCAACTTAGTACCAAATGAGCAAGCAGCAAGACCGAACATAACAACTATCATAAGAATGATAGCAAAGATAAATCTAACACTTTTTTTCAAAATAATATACCCCTCTTAACCTAACTTGATTCTTTCGTTTTTTTCGTTTTTTTCGTTTTTCTTTTTTTTCTTTTTTTCTTTAGAACTTATGAAAACGCTATCAAGTATATTCATTATAGCACATATTTCTTAATAAACAATAGTTAATTAAGAAAAATCATCACTAAAAAGTGATGTTTATCTTGATTTTTTATAGCCAATACCATATTCAGTTGTATAATAATCAATTCTTTTACTATTATTATAGATTTTATCATAAATATTATCTTCTGGATTAATGAATGCTAACTTGCAAACTGCATCATGACATTCAATTGTCAATCTCTCTTTTTCTTCTTTAAAAGGTTTACTCAAATCAGGAAAAATAGGTTCTCCAATTGAAACTGTAATACTAGCAGGTGAATTAAATATCTTTCTTCTAATAAAACCATTTTTACGATAAGAAAAAGCAATCGGCAATATTGGCTTATTAGTCTTAATACTATAGTAGGCCGCTCCTTCTTTAAATGGCCTTATCGGTTGATAGAATTCCCACATACTACCTTCAGAATAGACATGTAGCCATCCTTTATTTGAAAGTAACTCCTTAACTGTATTACTCATCTTAATAGATGCTTGCATATCTGTATTAGGAATTGGAATACCACCAATCATTTTAACTAGCTTTTTACTTTCACCAGTCATATTTTTATTCCAAACTAATACATTAGTATTTAAATGCTTCAAAGATAAAACAATCGCTAAATAATCCCACATGTGTATATGATTACTAACTGTAATAACACCATCCTTTAAAACATCTTTATATTTCTTTAAATTCTTTCTTCCAATAATTTTTAAATTTAATCTAATTCTTGTCATTGGAAAAACGATTAAAACTAAAACTATTCTAAAAAAGAATCTTTTAAATCTAAACGATTTTGATTTATCTAAATAACAATAATCCTTATCAAATACTGTGTGATCATCTTTTTTATTTTTAATATAGTGACTACTTGTATCTAATGGATAAGGAAATCTATTTGTCCTTGGATCAAATGGCATTTAATACCTCCTATTATTTTATTTTTAACATCTTTTCTACAACCTCAATTGTTTCTTCAACTTTTCTATTTTCATCTTTTAATAACACTTTAAAACCTGAATTTAAAAACCTATTATAACGCTCAATCGAATTTATTCTCTTTAAACAATTCCTAAAATTGTTCATAGCACTAGCTACATCATCTTCTTCTTGCAACAACCTATAAAGAAATTGTTTATCCCTATCTTCTCGGTCAAAGAACCTATTAACAGAAATATTAGGATCAGCTAGCATTATCAAAACGTGATCTTTATCAGATATTCTGTGTAATGTCTCGATACTTATATTTGTATCGACAAACACCAATTTATCACTATTAGATATTCTATCTAATATCTGTAACTCTAATTTCTCACATTCCCTACTCGTCTCATCAATCCATTTTTCATATTCATCTGGACTTCTTCTTATAAATTCATGCCAATCCTTTAAATCCCTAGTATAACATAGCCCCGGATATTCACTCTTATCTAATGAATCTAGTAAAGCATTGTGATAATTTTCTCCACATTCAATACCATTATACTTCTTTGCAAGCTCTCTAACGATTGTTGACTTACCAGCATAAGCTGTACCATTAAAAAAATACACGTTTTTATATTTCATTTTTTTATTCTACCTTTATTAATTTTACACCAAACATTAGAAAAAACCAAACCAAAAATAAAAACTATTAATAACAACTAATTATGTTAATTATTAATAGTTTTAAGAATCTATTAATTAAATAGTGGAGTTGATAAATATCTCTCACCAGTATCAGGTAATAAAACAACAATTGTTTTACCCTTATTTTCTTCTCTTTGAGCTAGTTTTATAGCAGCAGCTAAAGCAGCACCTGATGATATACCAATTAATAATCCCTCTAAATGAGCAGATAATCTACCCTTTTCAAATGCTTCCTCATTGGAAATTGGCATAATCTCATCATAGATTTTAGTATCTAAAGTTTTAGGAACAAAACCAGCCCCAATTCCTTGAATCTTATGAGGTCCAGCAACTCCTTTTGATAAAACAGGAGAAGTTTCAGGTTCTACAGCCACAACCTTAATACTTGGGTTTTTCTCCTTCAAATATTTACCAGTTCCAGATATTGTTCCCCCTGTTCCAACTCCAGCAACAAAGAAATCAAGTTTACCTTCAATATCTTCATAAATCTCAGGTCCAGTTGTAAGATAATGAGCATTAGGATTAGCCTTATTAGTGAATTGTGAAGGAATAAACGCATTAGGTAATTCCTTAGCTATCTCTTCTGCTTTTTCAATTGCCCCCTTCATACCTTTACTACCATCAGTTAAAACAAGTTCAGCTCCATATGCCTTTAATAAATTTCTTCTCTCAACAGACATTGTTTCTGGCATTGTAAGTATTATCTTCATTCCCATTGATGAAGCAACCATACTTAATCCAATTCCAGTATTACCACTTGTAGGTTCAACTAAAACTGTATCTTTATTGATTAATCCCTTTTCAATAGCATCTAAAATCATCGCCTTTGCAACACGGTCTTTAACACTACCAGCCGGATTAAATGATTCAACCTTTGCAATAATTTTTGTTTCTAACTTATATTCTTTTTCAATATTCTTTAGTTCAACTAAAGGTGTACGTCCTACTGTTTCAATAATACTTCCATAAACTTTCATATTTTTTCTCCTTTTTATAATTTTACTATTCCTATATATTTAATAGGATTACTTGATTTTATCACTATATTTTTAATAATGCAAGAAATATATATAATTTTTTTACTATTCCTATATATTTAATAGGTTTACTTTATTCCACTACTATGATATAATCAAATCATAATATGTAATTGAGAGGTGTAAAAATGAAACTTTCTTCAAAAAGTTTAACAGCTATAAAACTATTCATCGATTTAGGAGAGCACTATAACGAAGGTTTTATATCTATTGTGGACGTTGCAAAAAGAAAAGATTTATCAAAAAAATTCATTGAACAAATTGTCCCTGATTTCAAAAGATCTGGTCTTCTTTTAGTAAATAGAGGCAACCAAGGTGGATATAAATTATCAAAAAGCCCTAGTGAAATCACATTAAAAGACATTGTTTATATTACAGAAAACAATCTAATCGAAAACAAAACTAATGATGAAATATGTGATTATATTCTACTCGGAATCAATAACCTTTTAGATGAATATTTTTCTAATATCACATTGGACAAATTAATTGAAAAACAAATAAGTTCTTATTCAAATAATTATGTTATATAAAAAAGTTTATTGCACCGCAATTTGCAACTCAAATTGCTATTACAATAAACTTTTTATTTTTTTTCTTAACTCTCTTTATTCTCTTTGTTCTCTCTGTTCTCTTTATTCTCTTTATTCTATTTTCTACCTATTCACCAAACAATACTTCTGGTCCATATCTTGTCTCACCCAAATATACTGATTGTAGTGCGTAACATTCATAAAAAACGTATTTTCCAATCTTTTTATTTCCATCTTCTGGAAAATATACATTAACTACACCACTTTTTACAAATGAATTAGTGTACATCGCCCTTACATTTGTTAATTTTACAGTAATTAAATTCGCAGTATTCTCAAAAGCACCTGTTTCAACGATAACGTTACCAGTAATTGATACATCCTTCAAGCGAGCACAATTTAAAAATGCGTGTTTTTCAATCAAATACAATCCATTTCCACCTGTCACTTCAACTAGTCTTGTACAATCTTCAAAAGCAGATACTCCAATTGTTTGCAAAGAATCGGGAAAATATATACTTGAAATAGATGACTTATAAAATGCATGTTTATCTATTCTTTGAATTCCATCATTTAAAACAATAGTTTCAATACTACTAAGCATAAAAGCTTGACTTTCAATTGCTATAATATTTTTTGAAAGAACAATGCTTCTTAAATTAAACGTATTACTAAATGCATTTCTCTTAATCTTAATTACTTTGCCACCTTTAATTGTGTCTTCTAGTATAGCTGTACCATCTCTAAAATCACGCGATATTCCAACTACTTCCCAGCCTCCATCACATTTTTCATATGCAACACCATTTATAATCTTTGTATCAAATACATTAAAACCAGTACGATTTTTCTCAAGAATTCCAAAAATAAAAAATCCCAAAATAATTATTAAGCCTATTAGTAGAAAAGTAACTGTTTGATATGTCTTTAATCTGATAATCGACTTTAAATTTGGGGAAACACTATTCCTAGCATCTTTTTCTTTTTCCTTATCATAATTTAATAATTCATCACAAGTTATTTCAAACACACTTGCTAAAAGACGTATCATTTGTGCATCAGGTTGAGTTTCACCACTTTCCCAACTTGAAATAATGTCACTAGAAATATTTAATTTTTCGCCTAATTCACTTTGTGTATAACCAAATTCTTCTCTCTTTTTAGAAATGAACATTCCCAAAGAATCTTTTCTAATTGAATTATTACCATTCATATTTTTTCCTCACACAATTTTCATATTGATTATACACTTTTTTTAAAAAAAGATAAAGGCTAAATAAGAATTATTATAGTTTAGTTAATTAATCTATATACTTTTTTCCATATTTTTCAATGACATAATCCAAATCCTTATCTCCTCTACCAGATAGGTTAACAAGGATTGATCCATGATGCATCTTCTTTGCGAGTTTAATAGCATATGCTACTGCATGTGAACTTTCAAGTGCAGGAATAATTCCTTCTAATCTAGATAGCTTAAAGAAAGCATCAATCGCTTCTTCATCAGTTATTCCTTCATATTCAATCCTACCTACATCATGTAAGAATGCATGTTCTGGTCCAATTGAAGGATAATCAAGTCCACTAGCAATTGAATAAGCAATTGCAGCTTCACCCTTATCATCTTTAAGCATTATAGAATTAAATCCATGAAGTATTCCCTCACTTCCATAAGTGATACTAGCAGAATTAGCATCTTTTCCCTTTCCGAATGCTTCAACTCCTACAATTCTAACTGGATCATTTAAAAATGGAATAAACAAACCAGCACTATTACTACCTCCACCAACACAAGCAGTAATGACATCAGGTAATTCTCCTGTCATCTCTAAAAATTGCTCTCTAGCCTCAACTCCAACAACGCTTTGGAAATCTCTAACCATCATTGGGAATGGATGAGGACCTACAACAGATCCAATACAATAAATTGCATCTTTGTATTGTTTTAAATAACTATCAAAAGCAGAATCAACTGCTTCTTTTAGTGTTCCCTCTCCATCATATACTTCCACAACCTTAGCACCCAATATTTTCATTCTAGCAACATTTGGCGCTTGCTTTCTAACATCAACAATTCCCATATGAACTTCACATTCAAGTCCAAAATAAGCTGCAGCAGTTGCAATAGCTACGCCGTGTTGACCAGCACCAGTTTCAGCTATCAATTTTTTCTTTCCTAAATATTTTGCGAGCAATCCTTCACCCATACAGTGATTTAATTTATGAGCACCAGTATGATTTAAATCTTCACGTTTCAAATAAATTTGAACTCTTCCTTCTCCAATACTTTGACTCAATCTTTCACAGTGATAAACTGGAGTAGGTCTACCTTGAAATTCTTTTCTAATTCTACGAAGTTCATTTATAAACTTCGCAGATTTGCAGATTGTAAGATAAGCATCGTTGACCTCTCTAAAAGCTTCTTTCAATTCATCAGGAATGAAACTACCACCATATCTGCCAAAAAATCCATCTTTATCAGGATAATTCTTCAAATAAGTCCTAAAATCCACATCTTTTGTTTTCATATTTTCCTCCTTCTGATAGGCCAACAAAAAAAGACCTATCCTTATTATTTAAAGGACAAGTCATTAAACCTGCGGTGCCACCTTTATTAAAGAAAATTTATGTTATAAAAACTTTCTTTCTCTCATTTACGAAAAGCTATCACTTCTCTTGTTTTATAACGTAAACAACCCGTCTCTCATACTCAAGATAAACTCTTTCTGTTTGCCCTCGAAAGCCCACTTGCTAGCTACATCTACCAGGTTTCCACCATCCCTAGCTCTCTATAAAATAAACACCAGTTTAATTTCTTTCTCATCAGTTTACATCATTATAGTTTATATTTATTAATATGTAAACAATATTCACTATAAAATAAATTTTTATATATTGTAAAATGAAAATAGAATTAATATATAAAGAAATAAATCTATATCAAGG
>OCVV011306387.1_pt1 | contig 11855 bp, 12 predicted proteins | sample 1539721 | NCBI WGS metagenome assembly OCVV01 (sample SAMN02144230, study PRJEB22623) | gut metagenome | biome: sheep rumen | host: Ovis aries | place: New Zealand | reverse complement strand
ATCGGTTGCAGTTACTAAATATTCTACTCCACCTGTGTAATCTGTATCTCCCGTTATTTCAATAACTACTTCACCAGTATTAATTGTATCAGTTGCAGCTGTTTCTCTTGCAATTGGAAAAATATTGGTTAAATTAATAGAACCAGCTTCCCCATTTACTTTTTGTATTGTATTAAAGGCAATTCTTCCTACTCTAATAGTATTACTTGCCCCAGTTCTTGTATAGTTAAAAAAGGCATAAGTTACTGTTCCTACTAATATTACTAGCATAAATATACCAATTACTATAAACATTTGTTTTTTTGATTTAATCATATCTTTTTACTCCTCTACTATTGTAATTTAACAAGAAAAAGAAAAAAACGCAACAGTTTGATATTAACTTTATCAAACTTTACGTTTTTTTACAATTTGATTTTTTTAATTTTAATTAATGTTTTTTTCTAAAATTACTAACTTAGATTATTTATAATATATTCATAAACCTCATTGATTGTATTATCAAAGTTATCAAAATCAACATCAAACCATTTAACATCCATTTGATGATTAAAAAATGTATACTGGCGCTTTGCATAATTTCGTGAGTTTTTCTTAATTAAATCAATAGCTTCATCAAAACTTATTTCCCCTCTAAAATATTGATATAATTCTTTATAACCTATTCCCGTTTCAATAGCCTTAGTATCTATATTATTATCAAATAAATCTTTTACTTCACGAAGTAGTCCATCTTTAATCATTTGTTCAACACGATTATCAATTATTTTATAAAGTTGATTCCGTTCTGTAGTAAGACCTATTACAACAATATCATAAAGAGGCTCATTAATATTACTAATGTTATTACTTTTATTTTTGATTTTATTAAGTTCTCGCACTAATCTTTTACGATTATTAATATGAATATCTGGATTATAATGCTTTTTTATTTCGTTAAGTATTTGTTCATTTGATAAATCATTAAACTCTGAATGAAATTTCTCTTTGACTAATTTATAATCATATAATGCCGCTTTAATATAAAGTCCACTACCCCCTACTAATATTGGTGTTTTATTCTTTTTTATGATTTTACTAATAGTATTTCTCGCATCTTTTTGATAATTATAAATTGTATAATTTTTTTGAACATTACAAATATCAAATAAATAATGTGGGATTTTTTCTTTCTCGACCTCCTTAATTTTAGCTGTTCCAATATCTAATCCACGATATACTTGCATACTATCAGCATTTATTATTTCACCTTTTAATTTTTTAGCTAATTTAACACTTAATTTTGTTTTACCAACACCAGTTGGTCCTGTTATTACAATTACTTTTTTCATCAATCTAACGCCCTCTTAAACATTTTTTCTAAATCATATTTACTATAACTAATAATAGTTGGTCTTCCATGTGGACAAGTATATGGATTATCCGTTTGAATAAGCTTATTTAAAAGATATTCCATATCAGGAAGAGTTATGGCATCATTTCCTTTAATACTCATTTTACATGCCATCGTCATACTAACACGATCACTAAACTTCAGTTCTGAAAAATCTTCTTCCGTAATAATGATGTCAATTATTTTTCGAATAGCCTCTTCTTGAGCATATTCAGGTAACCAAGTAGGATGACTTCGTATAATAATGGTATTAATACCAAACTCTTCATAAACAAAACCTAATCGGTCCAAAATATCAAAATGCTTTTTTAAAATAATATACTCATTATTTGGTAATTCAATAGTTATAGGAACTAATAAATCAATAATATTATGTGAATGATTAAGAATACCCTTATAGCATTTTTCATAATTAATACGCTCAGCTGCTGCATGTTGATCAATAATATAAATACCATCTTCGTTTTCTCCGATAATATATGTTCCATGACAAGCTCCAATAGGCTTGATTGGCTTAATATCTACCTTATGTTGAGGAATTAATTCATCTTTTTCATCAAATAATACTTTTTTTTCTTCTTTAATACCACTTTCTAAATAAACTTGATTATCTTCATGCACTTCAAAATTTAGTGTCACTTCTTCATATTTTGGCGCAATATATTCAGGTTTTATTTCAGTATTTTCAATTTGTTCTAATACATGTTCAGTATTAACAAAACCTTCTTGAATTAATAGTGTTTCCTTTAATTTCTTCGTAATAGTACTAGTTATTAATTCTTTTAAATCATCTAATTTAGAAAATTTGACATCCATCTTTGTCGGATGAACATTAACATCTATTAAATATGGATCAGCTATAATATTTAAAACAGTAATAGGATACTTATCTTGAGCCATAAATGTATGATAACATTCATGAATTGTTTTAATAACATCATAGTTTTTTATAACTCGATTATTTACTAAAATGGTAATATTATTTTTATTACTACGATTAACTTCTGGATATGTTGTATATCCTAAAATATGAAAATCATCGCTCATACCATCAATTTCTAGCATTTTCTTAGTGACAGCTAAACCATAAATTGCATTAATTACTTTAAGTAAATTGCCAGAACCATCTGTATTAAGTAACTCTTTATCATTATTAATTAAAATAAACTTAATATTTGGATATGCTAAAGCCATTTTATTAACATAGTCAACAATATTGGCAAGTTCAGCATATAAGCTTTTTAAATACTTTAAACGAACAGGAGTATTGTAAAAGAGATTACTTACAGTAATAATTGTTCCTTTTCGTAAATCACAGTCTTCAACACTTTCAATTTTACCACCATTTATTTTTACTAGTGTTCCATTTTTTCCATTACTTGTTTTTAAGGTAACATTTGATACACTGGCGATTGAAGGAAGAGCTTCGCCACGAAATCCAAGTGATGCAATATTAAATAAATCATTTAAATTATGTAGTTTACTAGTAGCATGACGTGAAAAGCAAAGAACTGCATCTTCTTTGTCCATACCAACTCCATCATCAGTTACACTAATTTCTAATACACCACTATCACGTAACTCTATTTTAATCATTGTTGCTTTTGCATCAATACTATTTTCAACTAATTCTTTGACAACATTCATTGTTTTTTCAACAACTTCACCTGCTGCTATTTTATTTGATAAGTCCTCACTCATCACTTCAATTTTACTCATTTTTCACCTACTCTATTAGTATAACATTTTCATAGAATAAAAACTACTCCAAGAGTAGTTATTTACGTTTTGTTGTATTATTCTTTAAACTTTCGAGCATTACTCTATTTTTTATATCCATAATACCACTTTCGGTAAAATGATAGACTTTTAAATCAGACATTGCCATAATAATATGATATAAAGTAAATGCATCACTATTATCAATTAATACTAAGTTTAATGCCCTTTTAATTAGAATGTTAAGAATATTAATAAAAGCTTCATCCGTTTGATTACTAAAATAAGAACGTAAGGTATCAATTAATGCATCCCATTCTCCCTCACTTATTTTCATTTCAGGTAATTTATATTCTTGATAAAAAATATCAATTGTTTTCATAATTTGTTCTTTAATTGTTTGATTATTATTTTCCATAATATTCTCCATTCATTAATTCATATATTTTTTGGGCAGTTAACTCGCTTTGATTATTTTCATTAACAATAACATAGTCATAGATAGAATTTTCAGCTATTTCCTTTTTAGCTGTTTCGATTCGCGTATTAATTATTTCTTCTGTTTCAGTATTTCGATTTTTTAACCTAGCATATAATTCATCAATGGAAGGCGGCATAATGAAAACGCCGATAGAGTCAGGATAATTCTCTTTAATTTGCTTGTAGCCATTAATATCAATTTCTAAAATGACATCATAGCCATCACGCAAATATTTTAACACCGTACTTTTGGGAGTACCATAGTATTTCCCCGTTCCATAGATATTATACTCTAAAAAATCTCCTTCACGAAGTCGCTTTTTAAACTCTTTTTCATCAATAAAATAATAATTTACACCATCAACTTCTCCCTCTCTCGGACTTCTTGTTGTACAAGAAATCGAAAGATAAAGTTTTTTACTCTGTTCTTGGTATATCTTCTGTAATATATTAACTATTGTTCCCTTACCAACACCACTTGGTCCAGATATTATTAATAATTTACTCATATTTCCTCCTTTATCTCCACGATAGTACAACCAGGATTCATAAAATCAATTTTAAATGATTTAATTCGTCTATCATTTTTTAATAATTCATGAACCGTTTTTTTTAAAATTCCACTGCCAATACCATGGATAATACATAATTTCTTGTTTTTGAGTTTTATATTATCATCAATAAACTCTTGCGTCAAGACTTTTGCACTAAAAGCATATTCCCCATGTAAATCAATTGTAGGATAAATTTTATCATAATTCATAGTGTTTAATTACTTCCTCATACTTTGGCATTGAGTTTTTACTTCCTACATGCATTACTGATAAAGCCCCAGCAATATTAGCATAATGCATTGAATCTAAAAGACTATAACCATGTGCTATAAAATGGGTAAATGCCCCATGATAAATATCACCAGCCCCAGTCGAATCAATACTTTTAACTTTAATTGATGGAACAATTTTAAAATCATCATTTATTTTAGTTAAACTACCAAGATGCTCTAAAGTAATAACTAATTTTCCCTTAAAATCTCGAGCAATTTTGTCATAAACTTGCTCAATAACATTTATATCATGATAATCAAAATTAATATTAGAATATTCTCGAGCAAAGTCGTTAGAACAGACAATATAATCACAGTACTTACTTAATTCAACAATCTCTTCTTTCATAGAACCCGCATCAATAATCTTAATTGCATCTGGGTTATCACGAATAACTTTCAATGACATTTCCAAATTATTACCATCCATAAGAATAACATCAGGTTTTACTTTAATTTCAAAATCTTGACTGAACTGCATATCGCTACTTCTATTAGTAATGATTGTTCTAGTTCCATTTATTTGATTATTAATCACATAACTTGTCGTTGTCTTAACATTTTCTTTTTCTTCAAAATAGTCAATATTAACTCCAACATTTACTAGTTCATCTTTGATTTTTTCTCCATAAATATCTTTGCCAATAGGACTTGCAAGATAAACATCATTATGCCACATAGCTAAAAGATAAGCGGAATTATTTGCCGAGCCACCGCCACATTCATATACCATATTTATTTTATATTTTTTATTTTCTTCCGGATAAGATGATACTGGTATTGTAATATCATAAGCGGATTGCCCTATACATAATATTTTCATTCTTCACCTCTTTCTAGAATAATGGTTACCGGACCAGAATTAATTAAAGATATTTCCATGTCAGCTCCAAAAACACCCTGTTGTACCCCAATTTTTTCCTGTAGTTTTTGATTAAAATAATCATATAGCTTAATGGCTTTTGAACCATTCATCGCTTTAATATAGCTTGGTCGATTACCTTTTTTAGTATCGGCGTAAAGTGTAAACTGTGAAATTGATAATATACTACCTGAAATATCTAAAACACTTTTGTTCATCACACCATTTTCATCATCAAAAATTCGTAAATTAATAATTTTTTCGGCCATTTTATCAATTATTCCTTCATTATCACCATAAGTAAAACCTACTAATAGCATTAAACCATTATTAATATGACCTTTTATTTCTCCATTTACTCTACAACAAGCCTCTTTAACTCTTTGAACTACTACTTTCATATTCTTACCACCTCTTTAACATAACGAAGTTTAGATAAATCACTAATAATTTTGGTAAGAACAGCACAGTTTGTCACATATATATTTATTTTATAACTTATTACATTATCTTTGTATAAGGTATGAACACTATCAACAATAATATTTTTACTTGACATCTTATTTAAAATATCTCCTAGACGATTTTGATTATTTTTTAAACTAATCAAAATGCCTGTTAAATACTTATTCTTTGTCACCTCATTAAAGCGTACATCAACAATTCTATCTTCTAAATGTATGACATTGGAACAATTCTTTCGGTGAACTGTAATACCATTATTTTTAGTAATATATCCAATAATATCATCACCTGGTATTGGCAAACAGCATGAAGCAATATTTACCTTAACATCAGTAATACCTGATACATTAATATCTAATTCATTTTTGGTAATAATATAGTTATTATTTTCAATACTCTCAGTATCTGGCTGAATTAAATTAATTAAATATCGCGGATTATATTTATTACTACCTATTTCAAAATAAATTGTTTCAATATCTTTTTCTTTTGTCTCTTTCAATATTTTCTTTATATTTGCAGTATTTAAAAAATCATTAATAGCAATTTTTCTTTTTCTTAACTCTTTTTCTAATGATTCCCTACCAAAAGTAATCAACTCCTCACGACGTGATTTAGCAAAAAAAGATTTAATTTTATTTTTAGTTTGGGTAAGTCTTACAAATGATAACCAGTCTTCACTAGGACCAGGACTAGATTTACTTGTATTAATTTTAACTACATCACCATCTTGCAATTGATAATTCAATGAAACAATTTGATTGTTAACTAAAGCCCCTATCATCGTATCACCAATTTTAGTATGAACTCGATAGGCAAAATCAACTGGCGTACTTCCTTTTGGTAACTCAATAACATCACCCTTAGGAGTAAAAACATAAATATTATCATCAGAGTTTTCATCTTTAATTACATTATAAATTGCATCATTATTAAAATCATTTTGATTAAGGTCAATTACTGCTTTAAAAAACTCTAATTTTGCATCAGTTCTCGAAAGATTAAAAGCACTTTTATTTTCTTTATATGACCAATGAGCAGCTACACCATTTTCAGCTATTTCATTCATTTCATAGGTTCGTATTTGAATTTCAAATAATTCATTATTAATACCAAAAACCGTTGTATGAAGAGATTCATAGCCATTACTTTTAGGCATAGCAATAAAGTCCTTAAACCGTTTAGCAATTGGTTTAAATTTTGAATGAATAAGTCCTAAAACTAAATAACATTCACTTTCTTCTCGAACTAAAATACGTAAAGCTAATAAATCATAAATATCACTAAATTTACGTCCTTTATCTAACTTATTATAAATACTATAAATACTTTTACTTCGCCCTTTAATTTCATGAAAAATATTGTGTTCAGTTAATAATTCGTCAACAACTCGCATCATTTCATTAATGGTATTATCTCGTTCTAATTTTGTACTGTTTAGTTTTTCTACAATATCATAATAAACATCAGGTTTTAAATATCGCAAAGACAAATCTTCAAGTTCACTTTTAAGTTTATAAACTCCTAAGTGATGGGCTAATGGGGCAAAAATTTCTAATGTCTCCTTGGCAATTCGTTTTGTCTCATCAGGATTATCATTATTGGCTAACATATGCATTAAGTACACACGATCAGCCAAAGCTATAATAATAACTCTAACATCCTCGGTCATTCCTACTATGACTTTTTTATAATATTCTATTAAATAGTCATTTTCGGTTGATAAACTAATTTTCTTTAACTTATTGACATTTGAAGCTAATTTAACAATATTAAAGTCAAACTCTTTTTCTAGTGTACTTCTTTTAATACTATCATTGGAAAAAAGAAAACTTAAAATATTGGCAGCAATTGTCTCAGCATCAGCTTGCACTGTAGTTAGTAAATAACTAATATTAAGAGCTACTTGCATTTTTTCTTTTGTAATTATATTACTTGTGTATTCATAACTTTTATTAATTAAAGAAATATTCTCATCATTATAAGATGATACCAACGCAATAATGTCCGTTATTTTATAATCTTTTTTTATTTTGGTCATATTACACCTACTCTTCTTTATTATATAATAATTTTAAGCTTTTTAAAAGGTAGAAATTAGCATATTACTATCCTATTTTTTTAATATTTTACCGTCATTTTGATAGCGATTTATTAAATCTACTGCATCAAAAATATTAGATAAATTATTTTTTTCTTCAAGAGTTTCTAATTTGTTTAATTTCTGCATTATGGAAAATAATTCATTATTAGAAGATAATGGCTCAATTTTTTTGGCTATTTGATACAATAATCCAGCATGATTAGTCTCAATTACTTCATCACTTAAAAGTATTAGTTCCTTTTTTGCTTGTAAAAGTTTCATCATCATTTCTGATTCAATTGTTGTATCCTTTAATTTAAACTTAATTATATTTCTTTTTTGTAAAAGAGTATAATCAAATGAAGCTATATACTTTCGAATCATTTTTTCTATGCCATAGTATTTATTAGTAAGTCCACAGTGAACACATTCAACAGTATCAATATTATGACCATAGTAATTAATTGGTTCACTTTTTAATTTAACAAATAAGTGCTGACAGTTAGCAATTTCATCAATTCTTTTCTTTTCATCTTCTTCACTTAATTTTATCATTTTTCTTGTACATTCACCTAACAAATTATTATTAATCTCCATTTAAAACCTCCACCACTAAATATAATATATCATTATTTTTTTATATGGTAAATATTCTATGTAACATTAATTTAAATTAAATATATGAATAAAGACTACCTTTACAATAGTCTTCATATCAATTCATTATCTTTTCTTTTTTAGTCTATTTTTATAAGCATAATATAAAGAGTTAAATAATTCAAAGTTTTTCTTTAACTGATTTATATTACCGTCATGATTAATTCCTAAAAGAAAGGAAAAATCATAATAATTGATTTCCTCGATTGGATTTGCTAAACGAATTATTTCCGCATTTGAATCTTGTATTTTATCAATAAAAAATGCTCTCCCTCTTCTATAATATTTATTTATCAAATCCGATATTTTTATTGAAATAGATGTATCGCAGTGCGCATAATTAAGTGAAAAATCATTTAAATCAACGATTTTTGAATTGTTACCAGGAGCTTTTGAAAATTCTGTATCAAAACCAATTACATGTATATCTCTTTTAAAGAAATTACCAATTTTGTCACTAATTTTAGTTATAACACCATAATTATCTGGAACAATTCCATGTTTTCCAACAAAATTATGCGTCTTAATCAAATTTATATATGACAAAATATCCTTTTCTTGTACATTAATTCCTATTCTTTTTAAACTATTTTCGATATAGGCATTATTGGGATTATTCTTATTAGTATCATCATATAAACTAAGCATTTTAATTATGTTATCAAATAACTCACAATATACTTTGGCTTTTTCTATTAATTTCTCTATTTTGGCATTAATAATTAAGATATCTTTTTCATCTTTTTCTAACAGTTCACCGCTTTTTTTATCTCTAGGTGCATTATAATCTAATATCATATGTTCAACATTAAAAAGATTCATATAATTAATATTATTAATACATTTTGTGATATATCTACTATATTTAATTATTGGAAATTCTAAGCCGAGCTTCTGTTTAAATCGTTTTTTAAATTTATCAATATCCTTAATGTTACCCTGCTCATCATATGATTTTGGAAATGCTTTTCTGTCAGAACTAACAAAATCTATAGTTATTTTATTTAGTCTTTTTATTTCACTTTTTCCTTCATCACTAATAATCCAATTTAAAAATTGCTCTATAATTGTTTTACCATATTTAGAACGATTTTTAATATGGTCCACAAAATACTTCATTAAAAGATTACTACTTGCATTATTTTTTAAATCACTTTCAGTCAACCCCATTAAATGTGGAAGATTTCTTTTCTTTATTTCTAAAACTCTTGCCATATTCATATTAAAGCTCATATTAGGAAGAGTAAGTACTATATTCTTATTATCATATAGCTTATTATAAATATCAATATTAGTTTCGATTAGGTAAAACAAATAATCTAAATCTCGTTCACTAGGAATAATAGCACATTCTTCCATATCAGAAAAAAATCTTTCAGGCACTTTTATTTCCGCACTAAAATCACCATTCATAAACGAATAGATAAAATCAATATTATTATCTAATATCTCTAATAAGTCTTGCGATAATTCATTATTTATTGCATCTTCCAATAGTTTATTTAAAAACTCAAGTCTAGAACTATTATTTTTCATAATATTCTTATATGATATATTCGAATTAACAGTAATACTATAACTATTAGACATTGTTCTAAATAATTGATTGATTTTTCTTGATTCACTTATCATATTTTTCTCCTAAAATAATTATATCATATTAATGAAATATTTCAGCAAGAACATTATTTATATCAAAAAAGAGAGATTATATCTCTCTACAAGTAGTTCATGATTTCTAGTCTATTATCAGTTAAATGCTATTAAAAATTGTAAATGATGTCGTATTTTGATAAATGACCCTATTCTTTACCTAAATAATTATTTTTTTGATGCATGAATAAAAGCTAATATTACTGACACGACAAGTGATATTGCTAATATATAAAATCCAACGCCAAGAAAACTATATATAGATATATTAACAGAAGATGAAACTTTCGAAAACATATTATAAACTGTAAAGCCAAATAAACCAGTTGCAATCAATTCTAAAATACATACAACTGTTCTCTTTTGACGTGAAAGCAAAATTATTGATAATATTTGTATTCCAATTATAAATATACCATCAGCTACTTTTCCTTCATTATATACATAATTAATTGAATATGACATACCAAATAGTGATATAGAAATAAGTGGTAAAAAACATGCTACTATGCTAGCTATCATTGATATATAAAGAAGCACGCTTACGCCACCAGTTTTTTGATTTTGTACAGTATAATTATTCACTTGTTCATTATAGTTATTTTCTTTTGGTATTTGCTTTTTTTTAACTATTATTGTACCATCATTTTCATATACTTCGACTTCATCACCAACTTTTGGTGAAAAGTCTACATCATAGATTTTAACCTTTCTTATTTCTCCATTATCAGTACCTAATAATACATCTGCTCCGTCAATTCTAATTATTTTTGTCATATCTTACTCCTTTACCTACTATAATGATAACACAAACATTCATAGATATAAATATATTAATTAAATAATTATTAAAAATCTTTTTAAAGAAATCATATTGTTTTTAGTCTTCAAACAACAAACATCACATTTTTTTAGGAAGAGTCATGATTTTAGTCAAAACAACAGAAAAAAAGTTTACATAATTGCAGAACCTTCAGTAAAATACTTTTTACTCATATGTTTTTCCTTTCTAATTAATTTTTTAATAATTTTTTGTATTTTTTTAACTTCAACAATTCATTCTCTTGATTATAAAATTCGTCAATTGAAATAATTACTCCAGCTTGTGCAGCACATGCACAACATGTTATGCTTTCACATACCCAAAATGATTTTTCTTTGAAATCAACAACAAAAGTAAATCTACTTTCTTGAAATCGCTTTCTTTCATACGGATACCATACAACAAAAGTATATTTATTTGTTATGTAATCGAAAAATTGTCCTCTTTTAACTTTATCCGATTCCTGAACAATCAACTGCGTTCTCATTTTAACCTCCTTTCCAATCTTATAAAGAAGGTGTATAAATAAAAAAACTTAGAGATAACTCTAAGTATTCATTCTTACTATCAGTTACCTTATAGTTCTAGCATTACCACCTAACTTGATAGGTTGGTGAGACTTCATAGGGCTAGTCCCTCCATCTCTCTTTATAAGACTTACTCGTATTATATCATATATAACAAAAAAAGACTACTACTAGTCTTTCATTGATTTTTTTAAAAGTATCGTAAGATTACTAAAAAAGGAACTGATTTCTCAATTTCTAATATCTTAATCTTTAGATATATTTCTTTTTTAGAGATTTTTACGTATCATAATTATAAAAAGCAAAAGGATTAAACCAATCCTTTTGCAATTCATTATTTGATTTCGATATACTTTTTATTTTTGAT
>OCVV011054853.1_pt1 | contig 11855 bp, 8 predicted proteins | sample 1539721 | NCBI WGS metagenome assembly OCVV01 (sample SAMN02144230, study PRJEB22623) | gut metagenome | biome: sheep rumen | host: Ovis aries | place: New Zealand | reverse complement strand
CATCCTTGTCCATGCCGGACGCTGCGAGCATTTCGGCTTTGAGCTCCGTCCACGCGGTCTTGCCGTCCTCTCCGCTTACAGGTTTGCCCTCCGCGTTCGTCGTTTCCGCATCCGAGAATTTTGCGCGGAGGTCGCTGCCATTGAACACAGAATAATCATGCACCACACGCGAGCCATTGTGACCTCCCTCCACCACGATATGTTTCTGCGGTTCTGCCGCGCTGCAAACAATCATGCTGTCGATACTGCGCTCCTCGCGGTCAGTCAGATGATTCATCGCAGAATTGAAATCCGTCTGCTGCGCCTGCACCGCCGCAACACGCTCCTTGACAGCATCGACGCGAATTTCCTGCGCTTTGTCCACCAGCGTTTCCGCCGTCTGCGGGGATACGCCAAGACCGGCGATCTTTTCCGCTGCGGCCTGCCGGTCCGCCGTGGACAGCACAACCGATGCTTTGCCGTAGGCGACTGTCATGGAATCCCGCGTGACTTCCTCGATTCGCACCACGGTTTCCGGGCTCTGCGCCGCTGCCTTGCTGTAAACCTCCTTTGCCATTGCTTTGGCGTCCGCTTCGTTCATGCCTGCATCCATATACATTGCGGAAAGGAAGTGCAGAGTTTTCTTCTTGTCCGACAGCGAAAAATCCAGATGCTCCGTTTTCTCATGCGGGACAGAATCGCCCTTGTCGATAATCTCGGTTGACCGAAACACGGTGCTGACCGTGAACGAATCCACGCCGGTGCGCTTGATGCTGTTTTCGACGGAATCCAGCGGTTTCTGCTTTGTGACATACTCCATGCCGCTTGCACCGGTATACTTGTGCTCGACGATTTTGTCCGGCTCAAAGTCCTCCATATTGAATGTGCGGTCTGCGGACAGCAGCGCGGTATCCTGCCGCGCATAGAAGTCTGCAACGCGGTCTGCCTTATCGGTCAGAGCATCGAGCGTTCTGCGCTCAGTGATGCCGAGCTGTTCGGTCAGTACCTCGCGCATGGACTTGCGGGACATTTTCTGCGGTTCCAGAATCGCAAAGTTGCCGTCATGATCGCGGAACATCACACGCGGCTTTTCGTCCTTTTTCGGCTGCACATACCAGCAGCTATACGGCTTGGCATAAACGCTTTCGCCCTCCAGCGTGACATTTGCTTCGATGCGGGAAAACTCCTGCTGCGCACTGCCGCTGAAAAACTGCTGCTTTTCTTTGCCTTTCAGCGTTTCTTCTCCGAATTTCGCCGCGGCGAGATCAGCCTTGACTGCATCATAGCCGAACTGCGCCTGAATCTGGCGGGAGAGTGTCGCCTTGTCCGGCACTTGGTCGAACGAAATCTCCTTGCCGGAATGCAGATCTTTCAGCGTATAGAAGCCCGATTCATCGCGGTCAAAGGAAAACTGCTTTTCGACCTCCTTGCATTTGGCGACAAATTCCTCGCGGACAATGCGAACCGCATCCGCTTGTTTCACATCATGCAGGCAATACTGCTCGCCGTTCTTGGTTTCGACGAATACTGCGGGCAGATCGTGGGCTTTCAGCATGGCGGTCATGTGCGGCACTTCCCACGGCTGCACCTTGAAATTGCCGAGTGTTTCCGGCTTTTCTGCAATCTTTTCACGGATACATTCCGTGCAGATTTGCTTGAAAATGGGCAGATCACCGCTGCGGACATTGGCATAAAGGTTGTTTTTGCCTTTTGTATTCGAGAAAGCAACGGGGATGCCGTATTTTTTCGCGGCGCGGGCGATTGCTTTTCGGTCCTCCTGTGAGAATCCGTGCTGCGAAACCGACAGCGATTCGCCGGTGCTGCGGGCATTTTCGGCAAGGTCTTTCAAGGATACCTCGCCGGGCTTGATGCTCGTCAGATTCGTCGAAGTTAATTCTCGCTGCTTGCCTTTGTCTGCTCCTTGCCCGCTGCTTTTCGATGCCTTGATCTGCGCCTTTGCTCTGGCGCGGTCATGCTCCATGCCGAGCAGCTCGCGGAACAGTCTGCCGACTGAATCAAGCACAGACTTGAATCCCGCGAGTGCCGCTTCTGCTGCTTTTTCAGACACCTGCATTGAAACAGCGGTCACATCTTCGCTCATATTCATGCGTCATTCCTCCTCTCGTAATATCGGTTCCGGTATCTCGTCAATCCGTTCCTGCGCCTTGCGGCAGTATTCCGGATTGATGTCAATGCCGATGTACCGGCGACCAAGCCGCTTTGCGACTGCACCGGTTGTGCCGCTGCCGAAAAAGGGATCAAGCACCGTGTCACCCGCCGCAGAACCGGCAAGAATACAAGGCTCGACCAGTTTTTCGGGGAACATCGCAAAATGCCCGTTCATGCGGAAGCTGTTTGTGCTGATGTGCCACACATCCCGCTTATTCCGAGTTTCCCTGCCTTGCATCCGCTCAAAATAGTCGCTGCCGTTGATTGTCTGCACCGAGCAGAAAGCATGGTATTTGTTATCTTCGGAACGACCATGCTCATATCTCGCACGGCTGCTGTCCGTGATCGGCTCCTTGATTGCGTCCGAATTATAATAGTAGCTCCGCGACTTGGCGAGCAAAAACAGATGCTCATAGGATTTCGTCGGACGGTCCGAAACGCTTTCCGGCAGACAGTTGATCTTGTTCCAGATAATATCGCTGCGGAGATACCAGCCATCCCTGCGCAGTGCAAACGCCAGCATCCACGGAATGCCGATCATATCTTTCGGTTTGATGCCGTCCCACATGACCGGCATATCTGCCGGAACACTGCCAGTTTCCTGCAAATATGCCTGTTTGCTCGGCGGCTGCTCTGCGACCGGACGGCTCCACAGCCCTTTGCCGCTGCCTGCGTAGCTATCTGCGATATTGAGCCACAGCGTCCCGTCATCCCGCAGGACACGGCGCACCTCACGGAATACTTCGGTCAGCCGTGCTATGTATGCAGCCGGAGACTGCTCCGTGCCGATCTGCCCGTCGATGCCGTAATCCCGCAGACCATAGTAGGGCGGGCTCGTTACGCACATCGAGATGCAGCCGTCCGGCAGAGAGCGCAGCCCGTCCAGTGCATCTGCACAGATAATTTGATTGTCCATACGCATCACCTCAATTCTCAATGGGACAAAAAAAGAGCCAGATATTATAGATAGTAGAAGGCATCATAATATCTGGCTCGCGGAAATATTCAGTTGAAGGAGGGAGTATCGGCAAGATTCAGTCGAAAGAAAAGAGAGGATTTTTGCCGGTAGCGTTGCATCAGAAGTCAATTCTGTCAACTGCGGACTGCATCAGCTTCTCGATTTCGGTGACAACGCGCTCCTGATAGGCGATTTCATCTCTGCGATAGGCAATCAGCGGGGCGCATTCTTCATCGACCTTCACACCGCAGACCTGCGGGAGCATATCCTCATTCAGCATGAAGACGGTATCGTCCAGCGGCGCATCGTCATCGTCAGAATCCGGCTCGTAGACACCGGGAATCTCATAGGGATTGAAGTCGGGGCAGGTATTGATGTAGCGGTGCAGGCTGTCTGCTTCCACGAAATACTTGCCGTTTTCGTCTTTCAGCACGAAGAACGGGCGGCGGCTGCAAAAGGCGCGTTTGCAGATTTCGTTCATGAACGGCACACTGTAACCGAGTTTGGCGGCAGCAGCAGGCATCGAGTAAAGTTTCAGCGTCATAATAATCTGTTCCATTGCATTACCTCCTGATTGATTGGACGGCTCACGGTCAGAGCCGTTTTCGGGTTTCTGCCTGCTTCATCGCAGGCGGCTGATTGGTCGAGTATCGGTCTACATTGGCATCACCCCCGGCGAATGGGCAAAGAAAAAGCCCGGTTTTTCATGGTCGAAAAATCGGGCGGATAAGGAAATATTCAGTTGTAGGATGGGGTGGCATATTCGTCATTTTTTACAACACGCGAATACCGGTTTGGTCTTTGGGAACCGGGTAAATCAGGGGGAAAGCGGTTCCCACTGAATTAGGTTATAAAAACGACGTACCTGCGAAAGTTTCCACATGATTGAGGGCTAGTGTATGCGTTTTGTGGGAACTGATTTAGTGGGAACTCTCGTGGGAACTACCCCTGAAAATGGGCTCAAAATACGGTATTTTGGTTCTTTTTTCGGAAAAAGATTTCTTGTCCAAAGATAATGAAAATGTCCTAGATGCTTGATTTTCACGCATCTAGGACATTTCACAAAAGCGGAAAGAGAGGGATTCGAAGATTGTATAATATGCGAAATTTCTCGAATCAGCGTGTTTTTGCAAACGGCGTGTGAACTAATGTGTGAACTTTTCGCTCAAAAAATGTATAAACGTAATTCGTGTGAACTCCCGTGTGAACTCGTGTGAACTCCGGCGCAGTCGTGTGAACTGATTGCAGCATCAGCAGCCAAGAATACCGTTGAAATAATTGTCGATCTTCTCATCAACCTGATCGCGTTCAGCGGAGAAGGTGTGCTGATAGACGTTCTTCAAAGTCGAATTGGTCGCCCAGCCTCCGCGCTCCATTGCGTACTTGTCCGGGATACCGAGCGCAAGCATTACGCTGGCGTTCAAGTGCCGCAGATCATGAAAAGTCATATAGAGATCGTGTTCCCTGAGCAGCGCGGTCATATGATTCCGGATCTGCTGATACCCCATCTGAACGATGAAATCCTCATCAGACTGATGCGGCACCGCGTTGATCAGATCGAGAAGATAAGGCGGCACCTTCAGCATACGGGTAGACTTGAAGGTCTTGTTGACATTGCGGACATGATCGGCACCGTCAAAATAGAGCTTGCTGCGGCGAACCGTAACGCGGTTGTCCTTGCCGATATCACCGAACTGCAAACCGCGCACTTCGCTGATACGAAGACTGAGCCAGACTGCCAGCAGACAGGGGAGCTCAATATCGGTTCCGCGGATAATATTGATGAACTCTTCAGCGGTCGGGAGATTCTTGATCGTCGGCTGTTTCGCGGGCAGCGTCACGCAGATATCCGGCTTGACACCGTAGAGTTTCAGCGCGGTCAGAACCAGATTCTTTGCTTCATTGATGGTCTTTGCACCGACTGTCGCGGCATCTTCATTGATCGCCTGCTGCATCGTGAAGCTGTTGACTTCATGGATATCCAGCGACATCAGACTTTGCAGACGGTTCCGGCGAAGAATGCCGTATCCGCGAATCGTGGACGGAGAGAGCACATTGCTTTTCAGCGAGATATAGCCGTCGAGCGCCTGTGCGACTGTGAACTTCTGCTTTTCCTTTCTGCCTTCTTCAATGAATTGGGCGGCTGTTCTTTCAGCTTCCCAGCGGGTCGGTGCTGTAAAGGACTTCATGATATTGCTGCCGTCAGCGTTTTTGCCGACAAACACCTGAATCCGCCAGTTTCCGGACGGGAGCTTTTTTGCACTTGCCATAAGTATACTCCTTTCAAACAGGTGTATACTCAAACATCCATTTACAGTATACACCATTTTCCAGAAAAAGTAAAGCCTATTTGAAAAGAATACTGCCTGTTTCGGCGTGTAGGCGTGTATTGTACCCGCTAGCAGGATTTCAGCGCGTGTATCATTTCGTGTAACACGGTGTAAGCACACGCATTTCTACACGCCGGAATAACAGTACTTCCGTCAATTACACGCTTACACGCCGACTGTCGGGCGAACCTTATATACGGTTTTCATGCCCTTGAATCCGCGCACACGCTTCCCCTGATCGTTGATGACATTATAATCGTAGCTGATGTTCCATTTGTTCGCATTGGCTTTCAGGATGGAAATGAATGAATCCCGCTTCAATGCAGTCAGCGCATTGTCACGGCACCACCATTCATATACCCCGTACAGATCGGAGCAGGTCACACTGAACTCTGTCCCGAATACCGCCGCGGACTGGTCTGCCAGAAAGTCAAACGCATTGCAGTTGTCCGCAACGGAATCCCGAATGTTGCGGCGTGTTTTGTCGGAAAGCGTAAAGCGGTAATTGTTTCGCAGCAGACGCTGCAAGCCCTCAAACATCCAGCGAAAGACAGCATTTTTCTCAGCTTTGAGTTTCTCTGCAAGAAAAGGATCATCCTTTCTCCCTTCCGGTTTGGGTTTGGTTGTCAGAATCAGCAGTCGTCTTGCAAAACCGTCTGATTTGTCGTAAAGTGCTTTCGGAGAACCGTTGCCGAATGCCAGAAAGCGAGCGTGCAGCGTTGTCTGGAAACTCTGCTTGCCCTTGATTTCTACATCCACCGGTATTTCCGCAGTCACCAGCTTTTTGATGTCTGCCGTAGACTTCAATGCAGACAGTTCCATGTCATCATCCAGACAAATCAGCTTGTCCACCAGATTCGCGGTAAAGAACCGGTCGTTTCCAACGCGCTGAAACTTTGCTTCCATCATTGCATCACCGAAGATTTCCCGCAGCACACAGCCGATGCGTGATTTGCCCTCTCCGCCGTTCCCGATCAGGAACAGCATACACTGCGCCTTTGTGGACGGAATTAGACAATAGCCAAGATACTCCTGCAATGTGAGGATGTCCTCCGGTTCGAGAAGTTCGTTCAGAAATGACAGAAAGCGCTTCGGTCGATGGGGTGAGTCAGGCTCATAGCATACCCGCAGCCGGTTGATGCAAAACTGTTTTTCCTCCTTCCATGTTCCGTCCGTTTTGAGGACACCGTTCATCAGGTGAATCTCATCCGGCGCAATCGTGATCGGCTCGCTGAAACAGACCATACGCAGCGTCTCGATCAGATTGCGGACCTTCTGGAAAATCCCCGTCGCATAAAACGGCGTCAGCATTCCGGCGATCTCAGCGCGGATGATGTCATCCGACACTGCGCCGTCCATGTCATAGAACCGCCCATTGATACACTTCATCGGATGCAGCTCCCGATACGCATTGCAGAAGCGTATCTCATGAATCGACTTCTCGTTGATCGCCCATGCCGGGAAATCCGGAAATGCGGTTTGTACCGGTTCGTCCGGTTCCGATTGTGTCGTAATCTGTTCTGTCTGAATCTGATCTGCCTGTACCTGTTCTTCCATTCACAGTTCACTCCTTTCAGATCGTAAGTGTCCTGCGCGATTTTCACCTCCTTCGGCGCGCACATATAGTTGCGGCTAGTGTTTCATATTGTATCATAGAACGTCTGTTTTGTCAATAGATGTGATACCATAACACTATTCACATATATTCCCACTTCTATTTTTGGTATAAGTCTATTTTTTCTTCATATCACATCTATTTTTCAAAATCCGCTTGACTTTGTCTGCTTCATACTGTATAATAGATGTAAACCTGCGCATAATGCAGTTTTGAATGTGCGATAAACCTGCGCATTATGTAATTCCAGACGCAGTGTAATCCTGCGCATTGTGAATGAGGCGATCATATGATATTGAAACGGAAGATTTACAGCGAGCTGCTGAAACTGAAAAACCAGCTGAACGGCAAAAAAGCATTCCTGATCGAAGGCGCACGCCGAATCGGGAAGTCAACCATTTGTGAGGAATTCGGCAAAAACGAGTACAAAAGCTATATCCTGATTGATTTCGCCCGGTGTCCGGATGAGGTCAAGGGATATTTTGCGAAGCATATGAATGATCTCGATACGTTTTTCATGCTGTTGTCCACTTACTACGGTGTTAAGTTGTACGAGAGGGAAACACTCATCATCTTTGATGAAGTGCAGATGTATCCCAAAGCAAGGGAATGCATCAAATACCTTGTCGCGGACGGCAGATATGACTATCTTGAAACCGGTTCCCTGATCTCTATTAAAGAAAATGTCAAAGGGATTGTTATTCCCTCCGAAGAGCGTCATATGAAGATGTACCCGCTGGATTTTGAAGAATTCTGTGAAGCGCTCGGAGAAGAGACAATCATCGGATATATCCGAAAGTGTTTTGCAGACAGAGCCCCGCTGGATACGGAACTGCATTATAAGGCAATGCTCCTGTTTAAGCAATATATGCTTGTCGGCGGTATGCCGCAAAGTGTGATTGCATTCCTGGAAAGCCGAAAAGACTTCGACAGAGCAGATATCGAAAAGCGTGATATTCTCGCGCTGTACCGCAGTGACATCATGAAGATCGACGCACAATATAGAAGCAAGGTGCTCTCAATTTTCGATCAGATTCCCGGATTGCTGTCCCAGCATGAGAAACGTGTCGTATTCAATGAAGTCGCTGAGGGCAGCAGAGCCGAACAATATGAAGATACATTCTTCTGGCTCTCCGACTCTATGATTTCCAACGAGTGCTTTCTCTGCAATGATCCGAATGTCGGACTGTCGATCAACGAAAACAGAGCGTATGTAAAATGTTATCTTGGAGATACGGGACTTCTGGTCAGTCACGCTTTTGATGAAAATGAACTGCTGGAAGATGAGGTTTACAAGCAGATTCTCGGTGACAGGCTGAACATGAATGAAGGAATGCTCTATGAAAACGCAATCGCACAGATGCTGACTGCGAACGGTCACAAGCTGTATTTCTATACGCAGTATAATCCGGAGAAGCACCGCAACGATATTGAGATTGACTTCCTGATCTCCAACAACAGCAAACTGAAATATAAAATGTTTCCGATCGAAGTGAAATCCGGAAAGAAGTATTCGATTGAATCGCTGAAACGGTTTCGGGATAAATACAAGGCGCGAATCGGTGAATGCTATGTGATTCATCCGAGAAACCTGAGCTTCAAGGAAGATATTATCTGTATTCCGCCGTATATGACTATATGCCTTTGAGAAATGTCTTGTCGCAATCTGTTGTCAGCCACACGCAAACACCATTGCAATTTGTGTGTAACTGTCAATCGAGAATAATAAAGGAATGAAATGCTATGACCGAGATTGACGCTTATTTCTATCAACATCAAATCATTGTCAAGCGCGGCAAAGAATACAAAACCGGCGAGGTACTGCTTGCGTATCTGTCGCGCGACTTCGGTGATCTGACAGCCATGCTGAATCAGTGCAAGCACTATTCCGTTAATCTCCACTATCCGGAAACGCGCTCGGAGATTCGCCCGGTCAATCTGTTGTTCCGGCAGGCGCACAATTTCTTTTCTGTTCTGTATCAGCTGATCGCATCCTTGCCGCCCTATGATTCTATGCCGCCGCGGAAAGACTCCTTTGATGAAATGCGCGAGAAATATGAATGGCTTATCAATATGAGTTCGGACGGCAAAAGCAATGACTGTGTTCCGCTTGATGAGATTGATGAAGCAGAGGATATGGACAGAGTGCTGCAATTCGATGCGGAGCTGAAAGCGCTGATCACAGAGCATCAGACATTTCTGGAAGATCTGATCCGTGTGAAAAAAGTTTTCGCACCGTTTCTGGAACGTGTGCATCATCGCAGCGAGTTTCTCTCAAATGAAGAAACTGCTGAGGTGCTTGAAACATTTATGCGCGACACCGACAAGCTGATCCATTCGTATGACAAATTGAAACCATCCGGTACAATGACGATGACCTATCAGGTTCTGCATGACAATGATCATCCTGTGCTGTGCGAGCAGTATCATTTCACAACGATCGGAGCATTCCTGTATGTGGAATTGTTCAAGGGCTTGCAGAATCACTATCTGCCGAAACGCTGCGGATACTGCGGCAGCTACTTTCTGCTTGAGTCTGCATACTATTCTGATTACTGCACGCGAGAGGTCGAGGGTATGAACGGCAAACGCTGCCGTGATCTCGGACACCGGAAGAAGTACGCCGACAAGATCAAAAACGATCCGGTCTGGCTGACATACTCCCGCGCATACAAGGCGCACTATGCACGCTTCCTGAAAAAGAAAATGACGCAGGCGGAGTTTCAGGTCTGGGCGGATTATGCGCTCGATCTCCGGCAGCAGGCACTTGACGGTACGATCGAATTCAAAACATACATGGAAGAAATACGAAAATGAAATGCAAAGAGTTCGGGAAATTTCCCGATTGCGGAGCAAGAAGTTTGACAGTGCAAAAAAAAATTTTTCGAGTACTGTCATGCCGCTGCCGTCAAGGTCGCAGACTTTGCCCAAGAAATGGAACGCAAGTGAAATGCTCCTGTTTTGATCAGCCGAAACGGCTTGTCAAAACGGATATTGGGTGGCGTCTATCTATGGGGGCACTTTTCGAGCGATTTCACGCAATTTTCACATCGGTGTTTGCGGCATTGGCAGATACTCGCATGATACTTCTCACGTTTTTTGAAACGCTTTTTGAAAATACGGCTGATGAACCGTGAATATTTTTGAATACATAGTAATTTGCTGTGTGATAAGAGGACGCACACGTTTTATAAATCGATTTTAGAAAATGTGTTGCTAAGATAATCCGGAATTAACGGAGGCAAAAATGATAATACCGGTAAACGAACAGAATATAATGGATGCAGCAATGATCCATTCCATATCCTGGAGGGAATCACATAGAGATTTTTGTACTCCGGAATTTATAGAAATCCATTCACCCGAACGGCAGCTGAGGTACATGCGCGATAAGATGAATAAAGGGACCAAGTTCTTCATGCTCATAGATGAAGCGCCTGTGGGTGTCGTTTCTGTAACAGACAGCTTGATCGAGGATCTTTATGTCCTCCCGAAAAAACAGAACATGGGATATGGAACGAAATTGTTGCAGTTTGCAATCGGTCTATGTCCGGATACTCCCTCATTATGGATCCTTGAGAACAATGTAAACGCGGAAAGACTTTATTGCCGTATGGGCTTTACGAAAACCGGAAGAATCAAAGCGATTACTGATACACTCGATGAGATCGAATTTGCATTGGAATAAATAAATTCTGTTACGGCAGGAACACTTTTCTATAATGAGATCATTTTTATTTGAAAGCGGAGAAAATGCTGTATCGTTTTCCGGATCAGCAAATTCATATGAGAGGATACACACATTATGAAACATACAGGTATGCAGTTTGATACGAACCAGGTTTTATCAGCAATTGAGAAATATAGTGCTGCTCTTGATTTGCTGGATGCTTACGATCATGAAACGATGCAGAAGCCGAAAGGAAATGCAGCGACCCATGTTCTTGAATATGATGAATGCCGTAACGTGATCGACCAGATGAAGTTTGCGGCGGAGAGTGCGCTGTTCGGAAACGAGAAGGACGATTCGTTCAAGGGCAGCATCGCAAACATTTATCAGGTCTTCGGTGGCGTGGAGATCTATCCGTCGCTGGAAGAAAAGGCGGCGAATCTGTTGTACTTCATTGCGAAGAACCACTCCTTTTCTGACGGAAACAAACGAATCGCGGCGGCAATGTTCCTTTACTTTCTCGACAAGAACGATGCGCTGTTTCTTGATGAAGCCAAGACACAGAAGACGATTGCAGACCAGACGCTCGCTGCTCTGACGATCATGGTTGCGGAATCCCGACCGGAAGAAAAAGAAATGATGATCAATGTCATCATGAACTGTATGGTATAAAAAACAGCAGCGCCGTATAATAGCATAAACACAAAGACTTCTTCCAAATTAATTCTGAATCGAGTTCCTTATCTATTTATATCAAAGATTATAGCGCGTCTAAATTCAATACTCATTTACAACGAAAAGGAGGGCTATAACATGAAAGGCATAAAACCTGATGACTATTATAATGATGGCTATTTCGAACTAGCTCGATTAGGTAAAGTGATCTACGCACAAAACAATATGTCCGACAAGCAACATCATGACTTGATGACCAAATTAGGTGAACGTTATGATGAACTGAAGGCCGAAATTGATTCAAGAGTTAGCAACATAAGAGAAAAGGTACTGAATTCTAACCCGTTACAACTACTTCAATGTGCGTCAGATATGTTTAAGCTACAATGCATGAATCTAATTAAAGACGAGGAGATTGAGGAAGCATCTTCGGAGTGCCTGAAGATTAACAAGCCATAC
>OCVV010850734.1_pt1 | contig 11857 bp, 9 predicted proteins | sample 1539721 | NCBI WGS metagenome assembly OCVV01 (sample SAMN02144230, study PRJEB22623) | gut metagenome | biome: sheep rumen | host: Ovis aries | place: New Zealand | reverse complement strand
AAGCAAGCCTGTGACTGCAGCTGTCTGCAGCTTTTGTAAAAGGATTCTGTTTTTACCTTTCATAAACAATACACCTGTTCCTTTGGTTTCGTTGCAAAAAAAACAAAAAAGCTTTATTTTGTTTTATTTTCCTGATTTTGTCCTGTATAGGTTACCTTTTCCACCGTGATATTTCCATCAATATCTACCTTCAGGTCAAATTCAATGGTAAAATCATCCTCTGCTCTGTGGGCGGTGAAGTGGGTAGTACCCACACTGCTTCCTGCCAGTATAAGCTCTTCCCGGTTTGTTGCCTCCACCATACTTGTCTGCACAAAGGCTGCATGATAGGCATCCTTTTCATACCAGGCGAGCTCTTCCTCCCCGGCTGCATCAGCTTCTTTGGTCCCTGTCTCCTGCCCGGCAGACTCCTCTGTCTGATCCGCCTCTTCGTCATAGACCCAGTTGCTCTCGTCCATGATATAGGCTTCTCTCTCTGCCTTGGCTTTTTTCAGCTCCTCGGCATATTCCTGATCTTCGATCTGGGAAAAGTCAATATCCCAGGCAGGATCCTCCAGCATCGACTGCTGCGCCTGGGCAATGGCAGCTTTTCTGGCGGCTTCCATCTCTTCCGGAGTGCCGTCTGAGGTATTCTCCAGACTGTATTCCCAGGCATCATGGTCCGGGAGGGAGACCTGAAACAGGTCATCCTGCGTTTCATAATAGAAGGGATAGTCCGTTTCCTCTGCCAGATATTCCACTCCCTTCATTTCATTGTTCTCGATTTCCATGACCCTGCACAGGAGCCTGCCCTTTTCATTCGGCTGGACGGAGAAGCTGACAGTAAACTCATCCGTCACATCATCCACTCCCACCATTTCAGAAAGACCTGCACTGTTGAAGGATACGGTGGGTTCCTGTGTCCCTGTCCGTCTGCGGATGAAATTCAGTACATAGGAATTCGTCTCCACCCGGGGCTTGACCACCACCTTCAGTTTGCCGTTTTTTTCTTTTTTCTTTTGTACCAGCTCCACCGGAGCCTCCTCCACAACGGAGTCCAGCTCCTTGCCTTCTATATCCACCTGGGTATACTCCACCGACTGGGGCTGTTCATACTGCCATTCATATTCCGGGCTGTAGCTGCCGTCCAGCTGGATTACAAGAGTGCCGTTGGTTTTTTCTTTGATTTTGTAGGGGTAATTGTCACCGCCCTCATATACTACGGTTTTCCCGCAGCCTGTCAGCCATAAAGGCACTATAAGGACCGCTGCCAGAGCAGCGATCCTGAGAATTCCCCCGGTGGTTTTTTTCTCTTTTTTCATAGAGTACTTCCTTTTTACAGTTTCTTTTTTAAGATTTATAATTAAAAGCTGTTTTCCTTCCTCATACTGTTCTTAAATGCGTATGGGTTCGTATTGTTTTTCTGCGCCTCGGCATCTGCTATTGCAGTTGTGGTGGTAGGTGCATTTCCCTCTACAACAGAGGTAAACTCGGCTGTCACATTATAGATACTGGACAGGGTAATCTTGCCCTTGTTGACCACCAGAACATCCTCGCCCTTCATGGACTGTACCTTGCTCTCGGATGCGCTGATCAGGCTTCCGCCATTGCCATTGGTGGTACACAGACAATCTGCATAGCTCTTATTGAAATAATATCTGGCAGCCCCGATATCTGTCAGCTGATAGCCCAGATGCATCTCGCCGCCTTTGCGGTTCTCCACGGAGGCATGATCATTCATAATAAACCGGTTTACCATGATGAAGCCAAAGTTATAAATCTTGCCGCCGTCAGTCAGCTTAACCTGTCCCACCTCACTCTGGGAAGTAGAGGTACTATTCGTTCTGCCCAGAGCCAGCTTGGCATTGTTCATCACTACGATAGAGCCGCCGTTTTTGACCTCAATACAGCCGGTGCCTGCTTTGGCATCGAATCTGCTGTAGGTCATAAGCTTGGCGCCCTCCTGCAATACCAGCGTACCTCCGTCCACTACGATCTTGCCTCCCAGAAAAACCGTGGAATTGACGGAAAGCACGGAGCCGGGATTGACTGTTGTGAGAGTGCCCTCCGGCAGAACCGAGGGAACTGTCATAGCCGTTACCTGACCTCCCTGTACCGCAATACCGTCTGGGTATCTGGCAAACTTTTTTTCCTTACCCTGATACAGCCAGAATTTCCATCGATCATCTTCATCCGTCTCATAGTCAGCGGAAAGGTGTCCGGGATAGGTCTTCAGAACCGGGTCGCGTCCCCTCTCATTGTGAAAGATGTTGAGTACTCTGGCATCATGATGCCAGCTCTTTCCTTTGATCGTACAGTTATAGTCATCGATGCCCTTGCCGCTGTTGGTCCATGCCAGATCGTCATCATCAAACTTGATGCTGTGACCATCGCAGTACTCCTGGAAGGAAGGCTGTCCCAGCTTATTGGTGGTTGTAGTCGTCCTGCCCGGCATGATTTTGACCATGGGCTCCTGACTGTTATCCTTGTCCCTTTGCTGTGCGCAGACGAAATAGGGTGCTCCCCTGCCATTGTCCGTCAGCCACTGTCCCTCGTCCGGGAACACCTGTCTGTCCGAATCCATGGTAATACCTGTATTCCAGTTGTTCTTGCTGCCCCAGTCACTCGGCTCACCGGAGATATATCTGTAACCGTCATGGTTATAGCAGAGCATCGTGCGGATGATGGTACCCTTGCCGCTGTCAACATACACCTTGCCAATATCATGCACCCAGGTCCACTCATAATAGGTCATTTCATCCTTTGTCTCGGCTGCCTGCACTGAACTTCCGATTCCCGAAGCCGCAAGGATGACTGCACTCAGCCCGGCTGCCAGCACTCTGGCTCCCAGACCCTGGTAATTCTGTTTTTGCTTTGTGGCTCTTTCCTTTTTCATTGCTTTATACCTATCTTCTCAGCTGTGCCTTGGGATCCTGTTTTTTCATTGCGTAAGGATCCTCCTGCACTTCCTTTTTACCCTTGTTTTCCTTTTTCAACGCTGCCATCTTTTTCGCTTCAGCCTTTTTCTGCTTTTCTGCTTCCTTCTGCATCTTGGCAATCTGTTTCTGTCGCTGCTTCTCCACTTCCTTATTCATCTTCTTGAGGCGATCTATCTCCTTGCCTTCCGCCTTGCGGTATCCGGCGGTAAATTCATCCAGAGATTTCCCTTCCTGATTCAGAAGCACCGTGTTAAATGCCGGTCCTGTAATAAAGCCCTGTCTGTATTGTTCGATACTGTTCTGAACGCCATCCAGATGCTTGAATGCCTCTTCTCCCTTCGGGAATTTATCCCAATATTCCTTCGCCTTGGGATTCTTCTCATTCATCATTTCTTTGGCAATGAGATAGTCTGCCGCCTGTGCGGGATAGGTATAATCCGCCTTCATGAATTTGCCATCTTCTATGGCATCCCGCATATCTCTTCGCAAATTGGCTCCCACTGTTCCGAATTTTTTCAGGTCATTGACATAATTCAGCACCTTCCGGGCTTCCGCTACCTGCTCCTCCATCTCTGGGTTGTCCTTGCCTTCTTCAATGACATCATTGGCATATTGTTCCAATTTGCCGTAAGGTGTGCGTCCCTCCGGTACGCCGTAACCCTTTTCACCCAGTCTCTGACGCGAATCGACAATGGAATTAAAGCGCTTGACCTCTGATGCAAAATCCTGAAAAGCCTCACTCATTCCTGCGCCTTCGGAATATACAACAGAGTCAGTGTTAAACCCATGTATGAAGCCTGCATTTTCCTTCAGGTATCTGCCGCTTCCTAAGGGACCTGCCTCCTTGATGCCTTTCTCAGTACGGGCGAATCTCGACTTCTGGTATTCGCTCATGACATCCTTTGCCTTGTATTTATCCACCATGCGACGGTAAACAGGATCCTTGGCTCTGAAATTCACATAGGAGGACATGACTTTGCGATTGAAATAATTGGCAAAATATTCTTCCTTTTTCTTGGGATCCTGGATTCTGGAAATCTTCTCCGCCATATCCTTGTGGTAATCCCTGACTGCCGCATAAAAATACTTGGGCTCCATACCGTTGGGAAGCATCTTGCCGGAGTACTTGCCCTTGGCAGCCTTTCTGGCAATCTCCTCTGCCTTCTGAATCTTAGCCTCTAACAGATTCTCAATCTGCTCCGCATTCATACGGGGCTTCTCGGGACCCTGCTGCTCTTTATTCTTTTCGGCTTCCTTCGCCTTTTCCTCGGCCGCCCGCTTTTTCTCTTCTTCTTTCCGGCGCTGCTCCTCTGCTCTTCTGGCATTCTCCTGTGCCTGAAGCTGCAGATGCATCATATTCTGCATCTGCTGCATCTGCTGCTGCATCTGCTGCATCTGTCTGCGCATCTGCTTGACGATATCATCCTCTGTGGCGTCTGCTGCCTGCGTTGCCGTAGGCTGCACCACTGCATCCTTTTGTGCCTGCGCATTTTCCGACTGAATCTCGGCCTGTGCCTGATTGATCTGCGCCTCCAGGTTCGCCTGACTCTGATCCAGAGTCTGCTTAGCCTTTTCCATCTCGGGATTCACAGGTCCTCCCTCCATGGGATTGGCGTTTTTGGTCTGCTCCAGATTCGCCTTCAGATCCTTGACTTCATCCTCTTTTTTTTGAAGATTCTCAAGGTTTTGCTTCTGCTGCTCCTGAGCCTTCTCCTGCTGCGGATTGACCTCTTCCGCCTTGGGCTCTTCTTCTTTTTTCTCCGGCGCAGGCTCTTCCTTCTTCTCCGGCTCTATCTTTGTTTCCGGATCAGCAATGCCAAGCTCCTGATTGATATTCAGATTCTCAAGGCCGTCATCTTCAAATTCATTTTTCTGTTCGTTTAATTCGACTTCTTTCATCTTCTGTCATCCTTGTGTTTGTGTGTTGTAGGTATCTTTACCCTTAATACACAAAGCGAGGGAATTCGGTTGCAGTTTTTTATTATTTTCTGATTCTTTTGTGTCAAAATCCGCTTTGGCTTAGCTTATCTTAGCTTGCTCTTGCTTCGGAAGCACCCAGAATCTTGTCATTTCTCTCATCAATATCGTAGAAGACTTCGTCTGCCTTGAACATATGGCTTCTGAGCTCACCCATATCCATGGTGCCGAACTGATAATACTTGCACTTGTAGGACGGGGTATACTTGGTTTTCAGCGGATAGTTACCAAAGGTTACGATAATGGAATTACCCGTGGATTCAGCATTGTTAAGCTTCTGCAGCTCGGAAGGATAAATAAGGGGTCTGACCTGTGTCTGGGTGGAGACATTGACATCGCCCTCCTTCTGTCCCACAGAGGAAGAGGTGGAGGTGGTCTTGACCGTCATATTACCGCAAAGCTCGGAGAACTCCTTACAGGTACCGATATCGTTGGAACCGATGAACATCTTCACACCGCAGTTGGACTTGACGATGTCCGCTACCTGCTCGCCGTATACATTGTTCAGCTGGGAGTAGGACTGTACCACCATGTTGAACCAGATTTTACGGCTTCGACCTACGGTGATCATCTTATCAAACTTCTCGATCTTGGGCATGTTACCAAACTCATCCAGAAGGAAGTATACATTTCTCGGAAGGGACAGATCCTCTCTGCCGCTTGCCACCTTGATCAGTGCCTTGTACATACACAGGATGAATACGGCTGCCAGACCGTGACGGGTATCCTTCTCATCCGGTATCTTCATAAACAGAGCCGTAGGCTTGTAGGCAAATTCCTCGGCATGAATATCCGTGGCGCTGGTCAGACCGCAAAGACCACGGTCATTGAACATGTTCAGTTTATCAAAGGTAATGGACATGTAGGACGAAAGGGTGGTATCCGCTGCCGAAAGCACCTGACGGGACAGGGTCACTGCCTGTGACAGCTTGCTTCTGCCCTCAAAGTAGCGCTTAAGAGCCTCAAATTCATTCTCGGAATTGGTCAGTATCTTATTCAGATTGAAGAAGTTGAATTTGTCTCTGGTCATGCCCAGCTCGGGATCTGCGGAATCCTCCAGCATGGCAAGGAAGGTTGCCATGATAATGGAACGGGCACCCTTCTCCCAGACAGGGTCTTTTTCATTTTCGACAGGACAGATAACGCAGACCAGATCGTTTAAGTCCTCATACATTTCATCATAAATCTTCTGTTTCTCTACCGAAACATCATCCTGGCAGTGGGTGGGGTCCGCATACGCCTTGCCCTGCCACTCAATCCAGAGGGCTCCGTCCTCGGCGGGAAGTCCGTCCATCACCTTCAGGTCGGGATAGTCACTCATCTTGTCCTTGTGCGCCTTGATGCCTCTGCCGGCTTCCAGATAGCTTTGGTACATATCCCAGATGGAGTCCAGAGGGTTCCAGCGGGAGGATGAGTAGGTATCACGCAGATCCAGAAGAAGTACGTTATAGCCCCTCTTTTTCAGGTATGCGGAGTGAAGGGAAAAAAGCTCGCCCTTAGGGTCCGTCATAATCATGGAGCTGCCGCAGTTGGTGGCTCCGATGAGCTGAATCATGGGGTTGATAAAGGTTGTGGTTTTACCGGAACCGGTAGCACCGATGACCAGGGAGTGTGCACCCGAAAGGAAATTCCCCCGCAGCATACCTCTTTTGTCCAATACTGCACGAACGGGAATACCGTCTTTTTTGCACTGATCCATGTGGTCATAAGAGAAGGGTGCCCAGTATTTGTCTCTCTCCTTGTCGGTCAGCCATCTGGAATTCTCCAGTGTGCCTTCAATTCTGCCGTCCTTGGAGCCGTTTTTGCCCAGAAGGGATTCTCCGGTGGAGCGGAAGGGGTGTCCCAGATCGCCGTTTAATGCCATCAGTCCCGCACCGGCTCCCACAAACAGGGCTCCGATAATCCAGGTCTGTCCCTGCAGCCACACAGCCGCAGTGAAGTGCATGGGCTTTCCGGAAAAGATATTGCCCATGTTGCTCAAAAGATTCTGAAGCACAAAGCCGAGTACGGCTACAGCCGCAAGAGCCAGCAGGGTCCATACAAGCACCTTTGCCCAAAAGCTGTTTTCAAACTTTTCTTTCATTTTGCAGCCTCCTTTTCTACCCCGGAAAGCTTCTCATCCTTGGAAAACGGGGTGAGTGCCGAACCCATTTCTTCTTCAAAAGCCTTGCGCAGCGCCGCCGTGGATCTGAGTCCGGTCAGCGCTTTGGCGGAAACAATATTGACGATAACCTCACTCTCATTCCATTCCAGAAACAGAAGCGCCGGCACCGAAAGCTTATATCGTCTGAATGCCGCCGGCATATCCGGTGTCTGCGCAAGGGCTACCCGGTTGCCGATATTGGCGCACGCCTTATCCGCTCTGGCAATAAACTCTTCTCTGGACAGGCTGCAGTGATAGTGCTTGCGCCGATGCATGATGCCCAGAAAATACAACGCCACTGCGCCGTCCTCCATACCGTTGGAGTTGATTGCCACCACAGCGTCGGAAGCCACCAGCCTGCCCTCCTCATTGCGATGGGAGCGTCCCAGCAGAATACGCTTGAGCTCTCTCTTTTCGAGATACACCTCTTTGCGCTCTTCCCTGCGCTGCTGACGAACGGTATCGTCTATTCCTTTGTATTTTTTTCCGCCTTTTATTTTCATAGTTTAATAACGCACCGAAACCGGCCGCCTTTTACAAGGCTGCCGGTGCGGTTTTCATGGTTTGTATTTTTCCTTTGCAGTGTTCCAATTACTTGGTATTGTTATTTACCCAAGTAACCAGCTGAGGCATAGCAATGTTCAGAGCCAGAATCAATACGAAGATGAGAACGAAGCCGATGATAGCGTTCTTGAGTGCCTGTTTTGCTTTCTCTCTCTCCTGAGGCTCGCCTGCCTTGGCAAACTTCACACCGAGTACTACGCAGTACAGAGCGCCTGCTGCACCTACGACTGCCAGAAGGGGAGCCATAAGATCGTTGAGCAGTTTTACGATGGGGTTAGCCACACCGCTGAAGTCAGCGCCTGTTGCGCCGGTACCGTCGATCTTGGAAGGATCTGCGATGGTAGCCATAGCCGTTACGGGCATCATCATAATAGCCGTAGAAGCCATTGCCATTGCTGCTTTGATTTTTGTGGTTGCATTTTTCATGATGTTTCCTCCTTGTGTGCATCATATTTTACTTTTTGAAAGTAAGTTTTTTGATTGTTTCTAACCATAATACCCTGACGGGTGTCATTTGGTTGCACAATTTTTTAAAAAAAATGGAAAATTATGTAAGAAAGCCTTTCAGCATCTCTCTCGCCCGCTTGAGCAAGGACTTGACGGTGTTCTCGGGGCGTCCTAAAAGCTCCGAAATCTCCCTGACGGAAAGGGACTGCAGGTAGTAAAGCTCGATGACGGACTGGTAATCTCCGGAAAGCCGGGAAATGGCATCCTTCAGATCCATGTGCTCCTCAGGGGAAAGTCCTGCCTCGGGCGCAGCCTCGATCTCGTCATTGAGCTCCTCCGAACCGGGTCTGGACATCAGAATCTGCTTGCTGCAATTGATTGCCACCCGGATGAGCCATGCCTTGCGATGCTCCTCGCTGTTGAACTCGCGCTCCTTCTTAAACAGTCGGAGAAATGTCTCTCCGTAGGCATCCTCTGCGTCCTCTTTATTCTTGGTATAACTTAGGGTGATACGATAAATCATATCACTGTAAGTTCTGACAATTTCTTCCGCGTCCATCTGCTTCCCTTATCAGTAACCCACATACAAATCTACATATTCTTGTATATTTTATCATTGATAAACCTTTTTTGTCTACACTTTTTACAATTCTGACAATAAGGTGACAAACTATAGTTTCTTGACAAGGCTCCTTCTTCTTATTAAAATAAATAGCATGGAAGATATGACTTTTTCCCGACTGGCGCTGGCGCTTGCCCGGGATTATGAAAGTATTTATTATCTGAATATGGAAAACAGCCATTACACGGAGTATTCTGTCTCTTCGGACGGCGGCAGTCTGCAGGTAATCCGAAAGGGGGAGAATTTCTTCACGGATTCGGTTGCGGAGTGCGAGGAGAAGGTTTATCCGGCGGATCAGGAGAAGTTTCTTTCCAAAATCAACCGGGACACTTTTCAGACTGTCCTGACGCATGAAGAGAGCTTTACGCTCAATTACCGGCTGATGAAGGATGGCATGCCTTATTTTTACCAGCTGAAAACGGTCCGGGGCGGCGTAAATGAACCGTATCTGGTCATCGGTGTGCGCAATGTGGACACTTCGGTGCGCCATGAGCTGGATATGGCGGCGGAAACGGAGGCTTACAGCCAGATTGCCACAGCCATGCTCTCCCGGTATGAGGCTTTATATTATGTAGATATTATTACGGATGAGTATATTGAGTATACCACCAGCGAGCAGTTTGCGGATCTGCCTTTTCAGCACAGAACCAACAGCTTTTTTGAGGATACTCTGAACAATATTCCGGATAACATTTTTGAAGAGGACATTCCTCTGCTGATGGAAAAGATGCAAAAGGGCAAGCTTTTGTATGAGCTGGAAAAGGCGCCCTCCTTTTCCATTACCTACAGACTGCTTCTGGACGGCAAGCCGGCATATATGAATCTGCGGGCTTCCAAGCCCAAAAACGACAACCATCACATCATTATCGGCGTCACCAATATCAACCAGTCGGTGGAGCGGGAGCGGGAATACAAAGAGGCTCTGACGCTTGCCAGCCGGGATGCTTTAACGGGTGTGAAAAATAAGCGCGCCTATTTTGATGTGGAGCATGAGCTCAATGACAGCATTGACCGCCGGGAGGACATCCGGTTTGCCGTGCTGGTCTGTGATGTCAATGATTTGAAGAAGGTCAATGATGCCAAGGGGCACATTGCGGGGGATGCGTATATCAAGACCGCCTGCACGCTGATTTGCCGGATATTCAAGCATTCTCCCGTATTCCGGATTGGCGGTGACGAATTCGCTGCCCTGCTGCGAGGCGATGACTATGAGCATTACGAGGAGCTGTTCGAGCAGCTGCGGGCAACGGTCATCAGCAATCAGGCACAGGGAGATGTGGTGATTGCAAGCGGCATCGCCATCTACGATCCGGACATCGATCAGGAGACCTCGGATGTGTTCATGCGAGCCGACCGGATGATGTACAAAAACAAACAGAGCTTAAAAGCCATTAACCAAACAGCCCGGAAAAGAAGTTCTTGATGGAAGCTCCGATATTGGAGAAAAATCCCTTTACGGCGCTGCCTGCCACCTCTTTGCCGATGTCCTCCGCCGACATGTGATTGACAAAATCCGTGCCGAACTTATTATAAAGGTCTTCTGCCTGCCCTACCAGCACACCGGGGTCCAGTCCCAGCGCTCTGATTTTATTCATCACATCTATGATTTTCTGAATTTCGTCTGCACTTAAGGTAACACCGAACTGTTTCTGACCCTCTTCAATGGCTTTTTTCACATCCTCGTCCGTTTCCAGCTCGCCGGCTGCCACTTTTGCTTTGATGAAGGCAATGAGCTGTTCCACTTTTTCGGCATCCTCGGGTGAAAGGTCACCGTTTGCGGCAGCTCCGGAAAGCTCTTCGGCAATCTCGCCGGTAGCAATCAGCTCGTTCATTGCCGTATCCAGTGTCTGCTCGGATACCGTCTCCCCGCTCATGGTCTCATACGCTTTAATGGCGCCGATCAGTCCGGCTGTACCGGAAATAGGGGAAGGACCTACCACAAGGATATCTGCGTCCTGTACTCCTGCGGTCAACAGGGCATTGCGGTACATACCTGTGGTACAGTAGGTGATGTTCTTGGTGGTTACCACTACTCCGTGACCCGCCTCTGCAGGTGTAATCTTCACACAGGAGAGGGCTTTGGAGCCGATCACACCGGCTTCCAGATAGTCATCCAGATACTGGTGTTCCTGCGCATTGGTAATGGTCAGCACTTTATAGCTGCTCAGATCCGCTTCTGTCAGCTCCATCTGGGAAAGGACATTTGCTCTCTGATCGGCGCTCAGATCCGCTCCGAAGGCAATGATGGGAGCGTCCTCGGGCAGCTCGCTGTTGTGGGCATCCGTGTTGCCCAGAATGGCATTCATATCTATGCCGGAAGCGGCTCTGACGGGGCTGATCCAAAGCAGGGTCAGGGCAAAGGCGGCCGTCAGGATGCCCAGGATGGTGGTAAGTTTCTTTTGGTTGGTTTGTTTAGACATTTTTTTCATCTCCTCTTTTAATATATGTGCAGTGCGAGCCAGTTCTCGATATCCTCAAACACTTTCTCGCGATTGACTTCATTCAGGATTTCGTGGCGCATACCGGGATAGAGCTTGATGGCAACTTTGCTCATATCCATATTGATATAGGTATCATACAGCTCCTGCGGATCCTTGCCCCAGTGTCCCACGGGATCCTCCATGCCGGACATGATGAGGATGGGCAGTTTTTTGGGAATCCTCTCCATCAGTTTTTTGATCTGCATACGGCGGCTCATTTCCGCCAGGGTATAAAAGCCGTTGACGGTAAAGGTAAAGCCTGCACACCAGGGGTCTTTGACATATTTTTCCAGCTCCTCGGGATCACTTGTCACCCAGTCATAGAAGGTGCGGGGCTGTTCAATATGCTCCATATAATCCTTAAAGGCCAGGGCTGCCAGCTTTTTGGATACATAGGTATCGCCCTTGATGGCGGCAATGGTTTTAGTCATGATCTGACCGCCTGCCAGAAAAGAGGGCTTGGGTGTGCCCGTACCCAGAAGCAGGGCGCCGTCAATGCCTTTGCCATAGCGCAGCAGGTAGTTTCTGAGCATGATGGAGCCCATGCTGTGACCGAGTATGTAATAAGGAATATCCTCGCCCAGCTTTTCCTGTGTCAGTTTCTTAAGGCGGTGTACATCTCTGACGATGACGGTTGCGGGATCATGGGCTGCAAAGTAGCCAAACAGCCCGCCCTCCGGTACGCTTTTGCCGTGTCCCAGATGGT
>OCVV011092910.1_pt1 | contig 11859 bp, 7 predicted proteins | sample 1539721 | NCBI WGS metagenome assembly OCVV01 (sample SAMN02144230, study PRJEB22623) | gut metagenome | biome: sheep rumen | host: Ovis aries | place: New Zealand | reverse complement strand
ATCAGTAGGTGTAGCTAGATCAGTAAGACGTAGTACAGATGAATTCACTAGATTCTGCGTTATGTCAATTGATGGAAACTCACTCAAAGCTGATGAAAACAACAAAATTCACTACTATGATACAGAATTCAAAGGTAGTTATGCTGTTACTTATAAAGCAGATGATACTACTGTATCTACATTAGATGATGTATTAGAAGGAACATTATTCGGTAGTTTAACTGCTCCAGAAATTCCAGAAAAAGAAGGTCATACAGTTAAGGGATGGAATGTAACTGCTGATACAGCTGTTACTGCTAACATGACTGCTGAAGCTGTTTATGAAATAAATAAATACACCGTTACATTCAAAGCAGACGATACTACTCTATCAACAGTTGAAAATGTAGACTATGGAACATTATTCAGCTCTGTAACTGCACCTGAAATCCCAGCAAAAGAAGGATACACTGCAAAAGGATGGAGTGTTGCTGATAACGCTGCTGTTACTGGCAATTTAACTGCAGAAGCTGTTTACGAACAAAACAAATACACTGTTACATTCAAGTCAGGTGATACTACTGTTTCAACAGTTGAAAACGTTGTACATGGTACACTATTTAGTGCTGTAACTGCTCCAGAGATTCCTGCTAAGGAAGGTTGTACAGCTAAGGGTTGGAGTGTTGCTGCTGATACAGCTATTACAGCTAACACAACTGCAGAAGCTGTTTATGAAATAAATAAATACACCGTTACATTCAAAGCAGACGATACTACTTTATCAACAGTTGAAAATGTAGACTATGGAACATTATTCAGCTCTGTAACTGCTCCTGAAATCCCAGCAAAAGAAGGATACACTGCAAAAGGTTGGAACATTGCTGCTGATACAACTATTACAGCCAATATGACTGCAGAAGCAGAATATGAAGTAATTACTTACACAATTACATTCGATACTGATGGCGGAACAACTATTGCACCAAAACAATTTACTGCATTAGACACAATCACTGCATTCGCAGAAGTTCCTGAAAAAGAAGGATTCGATTTCGAAGCTTGGTATTTAGGTACTGAAAAGTTTGAATTTGGTTCTAAATTAACTTCTGATATCACATTAACTGCAAAATATACTGCTAAAGAAATCATTGTTACAGTTAAGAGTGCTGACTTTGTAGATGCTACTATTGTTATCGCTTATAACACATCAGTAACAGCTAGCCAATTCGATAACAAAGAAGGCTATGAATTCAAAGGATTATTCACTGATCAAGCTTTAACAACAGCTTATAATGGTGAAGCTTTAACTCAAGACACTACACTTTATGCTTCATATGAAGCAATAGAAGAACCAACAACTACAGTTGAGGAACCTACTACAACAGTTGAGGAACCAACAACTACTGAAGAAGAACCTACAACTACAGCTGAACAACCAACAACTACTGATAAACAACCAACTAAAGAAACTGAAACAACTACTTCTGCTAAGAAGGGATGTAAATCAAGCGTTGTAGGTAGTGGATTAGTATTATTCTTAGGTTTAGCTTTATCATCTGTTGCTTTCGTATTAAGAAAGAAAGAACAATAATTCTTTGATTAACTATATTAATATAGTTGACTAAACAAAATATCTAGGCGGAACATTATTCCGCCTAGATATAAAACATTATTTAAAAGAAGGATATCAAATGCTAAAGTATTTATCTTATAGTGATGAGATTGTTTTATATTGGAATAAAAGAAATGAAAACATACTTTGGTATGAAATCTTTTTAAATGGTGTTAAAATAGGCGAAACTACTAATACGTTTTATCGTATTAAAAACCTTTTACCAAATAAGTTATATAATTTAACTATCAATTCACTATCTAAAGATAGAGAAATTATATTAAAAGAACAAAAAACATACAAAACAAAACATAAAAAAGAAGATATAGTAATAACCTCATCACCATATAATGCAATAGGAGATTCTAAAACATTAAACACAAGCGCAATTCAACAAGCGATTGATGATTGTGATAAATATCATAGAGTTGTAATCCCAAAAGGTGTCTTTTTAACTGGTGCCTTACGGCTTCATAGCAATACAGAATTATATATTGAAAAAGGTGCTACACTACTTGGGAGCACAAAAAAAGAAGATTATTTGCCTATGATAAATAGTCGTTTTGAGGGATGGGAATCTAAAAGCTATTCATCTTTAATAAATATTGGATATTTAGATCACGATAATAGATTCACAACTAAAAATATAGTTATTCGTGGAAACGGAAAGATTGTTGGTGGTGGTGAAGAACTACTATTTAACACTCTAGATATAAATGGTAAAGATGCTCAAGAAAAAAGAGATAAACTAACCATATATCAAGAGAATCTATCAAGCGATACTGAAAACAAACATAGAACAAGAGGAAGATTAATAAACATCACTAATTCAGAAAATGTAATTATTGATGGACTAGAGTTATCTAACTCCCCTTCTTGGAATGTACACATTTTATATTCTAAAAATGTAACTACGTTATCATCTAAAATAATATCAAAAGGAATATGGAATGGTGATGGATGGAATCCTGACTCATCAACTAACTGCACTATATTCGATACTACTTTTGATACTGGCGATGACTCTATCGCCATAAAATCAGGCAAGAATCCTGAAGGTAATATTATAAATATTCCATCAAAGAATATTAATATATTTTCTTGTTTCATTAATAAAGGAAAGTCTCACGGTGTTTCTATTGGAAGTGAAGTATCTGGTGGAATAGAAAATATAAAAATATGGGATTCAGATTTTTCTAATTCATTTTTTGGACTTCATATTAAGACAACCAAAAAACGTGGAGGATATATTAATAATTTAAAAGTTCTAGATAGTAAAATTTCTCGTATTTTAATAAGAGAAGTTGATTATAACGATGATGGCGAATCATCAAATGAACTAACTAGTATATCCAACCTGTCATTTAAAAATATTAAAATTGAATATAACAGTGGAGATGCTAACTATAAAAAGGAAGCAGATTCATATATCTATATAAATGGCTTCAATTTAGATAATAATAAAGCAAACAATATTAAATTTAGAAATTTAACTATCAATAATAAAGAAAAACTAAAAGATTATAACATTAAAAATTGTTCTAATGTCTCAATCAACAATAAAAAGATTATATAGAGGTGAAACATGAAAACGATATGTAATATAAAAGAAGGAGTATTAAGCCTTCTAGATAAAAACTGTATTAACATAACATCTAAGTGGGATTTCATAGAAAAAGGAAAGAACGATATGACCGATATCGTTACTATCGATGGAAATAAATATCCTCTATTTTACTGGAAAGCAGACCCTCAGATAGAGGCTGTCGCAAGAAACGCTAAGAAAAATATTGGTGGATCCATTAGTTTAAAAGTTAGTGGATTAATCGATAAAAGCTATGGAATAGATGCTTTTCTATATAAAGAATTAGATATTGCTGAATGGGTATTAGATTCTAAAATAAAGAAAATAACAGCGTATATTAATAAAAACGCTATTAACACAACCTTGTTAATGGAAAACGGAAAGGTTGCACTTCTAGAACTTGGTTCATCATTAAAAGAAGGAACAGAAGAACAAACTAGATATACTGCCTGGGGAAAAGAAGGTATGGAATCGTCAAGAGTTGTTTCTACTAAGACAAGACCTCAATCAATATATTTATATACAGATAATACTGACCCTTATTGTTATAACGATTCTACGTTAGAACTTTTTGGGTTAAAGATAGATGATGCGACAAAAGCTGTTGCGATTTATAAAGTATTAAAAAAAGAAGTAGATATAAAGATGAATATTGAAAGAGATAAAACACTCAAGTTTTATATCGAAAAAGTTTATGAATCCGCAAACAAAAATGAGTGCGTTTTTCTATAGGAGGACTAAATGGAAGACTTTAAACCTATAAAAGTTGGAATAATGAGTTTTAAAAATAGTCATGTTACAGGAATGTTTGATGCGATTGAATCAAGCCCTTTATTTGAAATCGTTGCTGTATCTTTATCTGATGAAAAACGCCATCAGTTAGAAGAAAGATATGCGAACAAGCATCTATTTGATAAATATGATTGTTACAAAGATGATGCTCAAATGATTAAAGAACATCCTGAAATTGAACTTTGTATTTGTGGTGGCAGTAATAAAGAACACATGGATCAATTTAGATTATGCGCATTAAATAAGATAAACGTAATCATGATGAAGATACCAACACTTGATATGGCTGAATATGATGAAATGATAAGACTAGAAAAAGAAAGTGGTATCAAAGTAAGCATTGAACTTGAAATGCGTTGGTATGCTGCTGTTGAACGTATTAAGAGCTTAATAGAAGAAGGTGTTCTTGGCGAAGTTACATCAATAAACGCTTTAAATTATTCTCATTTTACATTGTTTTGGAATTCTTGGGTAAACGACCCTTTAGAATCTTATGGTAAGGTGGTTCCGTTAAGAGATAATGATAATAGATTTAGAGGCGGCGCGATGACAGATCACCCTCATCTATTTGATTTAGTTAGATACATAACAAACAGTGAGTTTGAAAGCGTGTATGCTGAAGTAGCTCCTAACATGAGAGAAGAATCAAAAGTAGAAGATATGGTCTATATCATAGGTAAACTTAAAAATGGCACTATCGTTTCACTTGATCCTTCATACGCTAATAGAGAATATAAACAGGATAATGTTATTCTCTCAAAAGATAGATTAAGCCATTATCCAAAAGCTGTACAAGTTGAAATGTCTGTTTCTGGAACTAAAGGTGCAATCATTAGTGATCTATATAATCCTAATACAACAGAACAATTGCGTTTTGAGGACTTTGAATATCGAGTTAACCCAAGATTTTATGATATTTCAGGAACTAGAAAATTATATTTAGAAGAATTTGCGAGAGCTATTAGAAATAACAAAGAGTATAAGCCTGTTATCAGTATGTCTGAACATAAAAAGACAATGCAGGTTATTAATGCATGTTATGAGAGTATAAGAACTGGAAAACCAGTTCGTTTGTAAAGGAGATGGTTGATAAGTTATGAAACTATTTAATGTAATGTTATTATCTATCGCATCAACAATCCTTATAGGCACTAGCCTTAATTTTAAAATGGATGAAAAGTTCACTCCTACGATTAAAAGCTATGATAATGTTGACTATGCTGGATATACTATTGATTCTAGTAATGTCAATTCATTTTCTCAATCTTTAAATCTATCAAGAAGCAACTTAGAAACACCTATTTTTCAGTTTGTGATTACACCATCAGAAAGAGGTAATGGTACAAAATATTCTCCAGATTTTGAGAATCTAGTGTTCACGTTAAGTGATTCAAAAGGAAAAACTATGACAATATCTTTTTCTCCAAGAAAAGCCGATTCTCCAAAATACTATTACATAAACGCTATGGCTAAAGGAGAAAACCAAGATCTTCTTGGTGAACACCAAGGTAATATTACCTATTCTGCAGATCCTGATGATGGTACATATCTATCTGATACTTATAGCGCAATATCTCCATATACTTTTGATGGATATGGCGCAGACTATTCGTGGTTTCCTTTCTATGATAAGAACGGAAACACCTTTAGTGGAGGCTGCAATGGTGTTATCAGCATCTATTATGATAAAACTGAAAATGCATTATACGCAGATACAGGATATAAGTGGGCTGATGATGATCCAACTAAAGAGTGGACTCTAACAGATAAATATACAAAATCAAATAGCGGAGAAAGAAGATATAGAATCCGTGATTTTGATAAGCCAGATTATATAAGAAATGATAAAGATAATGTAGTTAGAACCATTTGGAATGGATTTGATAATCCTAGGGATGTAACACTCAAAGTCAGCTTTAATAAAGTGATTACTGATAGCCCATCAATATTACTTGTGACTGTTGGTGGTAAAAGCATAGTAGATAACTACTATCTTAAAAACAACACTAAAGCAGTAAAAGATGTTGAATTCCCAATTCCTAAGCCACTATTCTTCTCAGAAGGTAATTCATATGACTTTGAAACTTATAATGGAAAAGTTAAGATAGAAGATTCTTTAGGAAATGTTGTTTTATCTTTAAGAGATTACGAAAGAGGAATGACCTATACTCCTGATAAAGTAGGTAAATACAACATTTATTATTCTTTAGTAGATCCTGTATACAACACTCCTACATCATATAAATATTCATTTGAAGTATTGTCTGAAGGTGGAACAATATTAAAACCTAAAGGCGTTGATAGAATATATGTTCTATATGAAAGTATTGATGCAGGATATACGATATCTAATAATGTTCAAGATGAACTGCCTAATGTTAATCTCAAAATAGAAAAAGATGGCGTTGAGGTATTAAATTTAGATAATGCAGAAAATCTAAACTATAAGTTTGAATCTAAAGGAGAATACACATTTACATATACATCTATAGATTTACTAGGAAGAAAAACTACAATCATTAAAAACTATAATGTCTCTGAATACTGTTTAAAGATAAAAGAAGGACTCGCTGAATCAATAGTAATTAGTGATTATAGTAGTGTTACAAGACCACTAAACTCTGATTACTATATCATGAATGTCTTTACAGGAGATGTAGTATCACCAACAAGTGTTTCTATCCTTATGAGCAAGGATGAAGGAGAATATAAACCATACAATAAAGATAACTATATTAATGGTGATGGTTCTTATAATATTAAATACGTTTATACCTATTCAGATATAACCTTAGAAGCATATAGAAATATTATGGTATTTGAAAACTTACCAGTAATTACTATTAAAGATGTACCTAAGAACACTGTTTTAGATAATGGATGTAACATTACTGATGATACTGTACGTGTTCTAGCGCTTAAAGGAAGCATCATTTCTATTCCAAAAGGATACTTCACTTCTGAATCAGCTTTCACTGTTGAAGTATATGAAGCGGGCGTAACATTAGTTGATTCAACTACTTCATATAATTCAAACACTCTAACAATCGCTTTAAACGAACTAAAAGATTATTATGTTTCCGCAAAGATTGAAACAGATAAAGGCTTTACTATTAAGAAGAACATATTATTCGTTGTGAAGGAATCAGTTGTAAACTTTACTGAAGTTGAAGATTTAATCGGTAGTGTAGGTCATGAAGTATCGCTTGTTATGCCTGAAGCTAAAGACCTATACAATAACACTATTTCTAGTGGAACTCTATCAGTATTATTTAATGATGAAGAAATAGAAGTAGTTGATTCAAAGTTTACACCTAAAGATTTAGGTACTTATAGAATCATCTATACAGTTTCAATTAATAACACTAATCAAACATATGAATATAAATGCAAAATCATTGATGATGAAGCTCCAGAAATAATAATAGGTAGTTCAAATGTAAGCTGTAAGCTCGGTGATTTTGTATCAGTAAACAACTTTACTATAAAAGACAATTCTAATAAATCAATTGAAGTTAAAACTACAGTCTATTTAAATGGTGAGATAGTTCCTATTTATAATGATGGATTTGATGTATCTCAAGCCGGAAATTATGAAGTTAGAATAGTTGCGACTGATGTGGTAGGCAACACCTCTACTAATTCATATACTGTTACAGTTAAGAATAAAGGATGTTCATCATCTATCTATTCATCTAGCGTATTAACTTTAATTATCCTATTAAGCTCTATCGCAGTTATCTTAAGAGTAAGAAATATAAAAATGAAAAAGGAGTATTAGTATGAAAAAGATATCTCGTTTATTTATCACATTTATCCTTAGTGCTTGTATCGTGTTTGGACTTTTAGGTTGTACAACAACATCTAACAAATACGAAGGCAAAACTATTATCAATTTTGGATGTTACGAAGGTGGTTGGGGAAGAGAATGGTTAGATTTAGCTATTCAGAAGTTTGAACAAATGTATCCTGAATACCACGTTGTTGTCGATTACAATAAATCATATTCAGGTAGTACACTCTATGGAAAGATTGATGTTATTCCACAAGATATGTATTATACATCAGTAAATCTATATGATTTTATAGATAACGATAAGTTTATGGATATAACAGATGTTTTAACAACACCTTTAAATGAATATCTTTCAGATTCTTTAATTCCTGTTACTGAAACTAAAACTATCGCAAGTAAGATATGGAGCGATATGAATGACTATTGTAAGAGTTATGATGGTAAATATTATAACGTTCCATTTGGCGGTGGTTTCTATTCATTAAACTATGATAGAGATTTATTCAATAGCAAGAGATTATTTATCGCTAAGGATGGCTCTTGGTGCAATTTATCTGGAGACTTGAGCGTTGGACAAGATGGAATAGAGGGAACTTATGATGATGGTCTACCAGTTACATATGAAGAGTTCCAAGAATTATTGAAGAGAATGAATAAAAATAATATTATTCCTTTTACTTGGTCATCAATCAACGGATATACTCAACACTTCGCTCACGCTATGTCTATAGCGCAAGATGGTATAGAAGTATTTAACACCTTTAAGTTTATGGAAGGTTCATATACTTTTGAAGGAGATGATTCGCCAACTACAATTACTAAAGCTAATGCTTATCTACTTAGAAATACAAGAGGTAAAAAAGACGCTCTTCAATTTGCGAAAGATCTAATTGAAGGTGGTTACTATGATTCACAAGCTGGCGCTGCGAGTATGGACTTCTTAACAGCGCAAGATACTTACTTAATGAGTATTGAAAATTCTAAACACGGAAACGGTAAACCAATCGCTTTCTTCATTGATGGCGGACACTGGTATAACGAAGCTAAGAACACTTTAACTGAAATGGCTGATATGTCTGATGATTATAAAGATAGACACTTTGGAGTTATGCCTTTCCCATGGTTTAGCGATGCAACAGCAACTAAGACTACATATTTCTTATCATCTGCTAGTTCATGTATTGCTATTAGAAAGAACGCTAATGAACCAGAAGCATGTAAGAAGTTCCTCGCATATTTAAATTCTGATGAAGCATTATCAATTTGTACTAGATCATGCGGAATTATTAGATTTATGAATTATGAGTTAAGTGAAGATGATTTAGCTCAAATGCCATATTACTATAGAACTATGTGGGAAGCATCTAAATCTAGTGATGTTTGTTATAACCTATGCGATAACCCTTTAATCTTTAAAAACTATAGTTACTTTGATGAAATGGGTTGGGAATGGAGCTGTACTACATCTAATGGTATAGTTTTAAATAACCCATTAAATAACTTTAAAAATAGTGAAACAAGAAATATTACTGTTGATGAATATTTAAGCGCATTAAGAACTGGTGGAGAATCAGACTGGAGAAATATTTATTCTGGTGAATAATAATGAAAGATATAGGAAAGAAAAAAGGTGGAGGACTTGCTGGTAAAAAAGAAAGAATAATATTTATTTTTTGTATGCTGATAATACCTATTATTTTCTTTTGTGTTTTCAATATTGGAGTAAAACTTAATTCAATATTATTATCACTAAAGGAATATGATTCAGGAGTTTATAGATTTGCTGGATTTACCAATTTTAGAAGGGTATTTTACAATATATTTCATGATGCAGAAGTAATTTATTCATTTAAAAACTCTTTTATCTTTTATTTAGTAGGTTTGTTTATTACATTACCAGTCTCCATTTTCACAACATATTTAATATATAAAAAGATTCCTGGTTCAGAATTCTTTAAAGTGATGGCGTTTTTACCACAAATGCTATCTACTATCATAATGACTTTAATGTATAAATACTTTGTGGATAAAATTATTCCTTTGTATTGTGAATGGAGAAAGCTAAACGTTCCTAATGTTTTCTTTGACGAAACAAAATTAGGTGTAATGCTTTTTTATAATATTTGGGTAAATTTAGGAGCTAATATCATTTTGTATATTGGTGCGATGATGAGAATCCCACAAGACTTGATCGAAGTAGGCAAACTAGAAGGCATCTCTTTATGGAAAGAGTTTTGGCTTGTCACATTCCCATTAATTTTCCCAACTATTACTGTATTTATAGTTGCGGGTGTTGCGGGGTTATTTACAAATCAATGTTTTATATATAACTTCTATGGCAACTTCGCTCCGCAAGATATTAGCACGCTTGGATATTATACGTTTATTAAGGTTGTTGGAGAAAACTCCTCTTTAGCTAACTATCCATACGCAAGTGCCTTTGGTGTTGTATTCACTATTGTTGCTGCGCCTATTACTTTACTTGTTAAACACTTACTAGAAAAATATGGGCCAGGGGCAGAGTTCTAGGGGGAGCGCTTATGAAAAAAAGAAATATTCTAACATCCCCATTTGCTATAATAATCTTCATTATCTTAGTTGTTTATACAATCACTTTAATAGTTCCTTTTGGATGGACATTCTTAACATCATTAAAAGCGAGACTTGAATATATTTCATCGCCGTTTGGACTTCCTAAGAAGTGGCTATTTAAAAACTATCTTGATGTATTCAAAGCCTTATCTGTAACAATACAAGGTACTCGTGAAGCGTATTTACCTGAACTATTCTTAAATGGATTCTTATATGCGTTTATAAGCGCAACAATCATGGTATTTACTAACTGTGTTGTAGGATATGTTGTTGCGAAGTATAAGTGTTTAGTTGGTAAGATCATTTATTCTATTGTGGTTATCAATATGATATTACCAGTTGTTGGAACTCTTCCATCCGAACTACAAATAATGAGAGCTCTAGGTTTCTACGATAATATGATGGGAATCTATCTTATGAAGATATGTTTTGGTGGCACTAACTTCTTAATCTTCTACGCGATGTTTAAAAGCATAAGCTGGTCTTATGCAGAAGCAGCATTTGTTGATGGAGCATCAAACTTTAGTGTCTTTACTAGAATAATGCTTCCAATGGCACTACCAACATTCTTTGCTTTAGTATTATTACAATTCATTACTTTCTGGAACGACTGGCAAGCATCATTAATTTACTTCCCAAGTTATCCAACAGCAGCATATGCCTTATATACCTTCCAGTTCCCAGGAGCTGGTAATAAAACTACTGGTGTCCCATACATTATGGCAGCCTGCATTCTGGTTGCCCTTCCTATTATCATTATCTTCTTAACATTTAAAAAGAAGATAGTAGGTACAGCCACTTTAGGTGGACTTAAGGGCTAGTAAAGGAGAAGAAATATGAAAAAAAGAATAATTCTCTTAATATTAATCATTCTATGTTCAGTTATCATACCGATAAGTTTATTTGTTAATGCTGATACAGCTATTACAGAAGATGTTCTTACATGTGATGATATAGTTGATACAAGCGGAGGAACAGTAGAATTTAAAAAGATAGATCCTTTATTTGATACCTACAATATCAATAACCATTCAGATACCATAGATACTGTAAATACAATAGATGAAGTTTTAGTTTTAGGAACTCAATCATCTAATACTGTATTTACATTTAAAACACATCTAAATAGAGATAATCTAACTAAATACTTCAACATCTTAGAATGGTTTATTGTTCCAACCAAAGTTCAACCATATGGCGAACCAAACTATGGTCATGAATATTCTGACTCTGATTTTGAATCGTTTGAAGTTACTATCCGTGATGTTAATAATAAAGATAAATATGTGATATTTAAAACATCAAATAGACCTGACTCTAATGAATACAACACAACAGTATCTGGTAGAGCAGGCGCAAACAATCAAAGCATTGAAGGTATTCACACAAGCGAACCAGATAAAATTAATAAAACTTGGGGAACCGCACTTAAAGCGTCACACGTTGGATCTTTTTCTGATTATGATGGTGTTCCACAAGGCTTCGACAACAAACTTCCTTTAG
>OCVV012881512.1_pt1 | contig 11862 bp, 10 predicted proteins | sample 1539721 | NCBI WGS metagenome assembly OCVV01 (sample SAMN02144230, study PRJEB22623) | gut metagenome | biome: sheep rumen | host: Ovis aries | place: New Zealand | reverse complement strand
GCATCGGTAGTATATTTGTACACATTATCACTATTCTAAATATGAAAAAGCTATTAACTATCATCCTTATTTGCCTGACGGCCATGAGCATTCAGGCACAAGACCCCGTGAAGAAATGGGGACAACTGCAAGTAAAGGGAGCGCAACTGTGCGATCAGCGTGGTAATCCTGTCATCCTGAGAGGTGTAAGTTTTGGATGGCACAACATCTGGCCACGATTCTATAACAAGAAGGCCGTTAAGACCCTCAAGACTGACTGGAATGCCAGTGTGGTCCGTGCAGCTATGGGTATCATGATAGAAGACAACTATCTGGAGAATCCCCAGTTTGCCATGCAATGTATGACATCCGTCATAGAGGCTGCTATTAAAAATAATGTATATGTCATCATCGACTGGCATTCGCATATTATGAAGACTGCCGAGGCCAAGAAATTCTTTGGCGAGATGGCACGCAAATACGGGAAATACCCACATGTCATCTACGAGATATTCAATGAACCCGTGGAAGACACATGGGCAGACCTAAAGAAATATTCGACAGAGGTCATTAGCGAGATTCGCAAATACGACCCTGACAACATCGTACTGGTAGGCTGTCCGCACTGGGATCAGGATATCCACCTGGTGGCTGAAAGTCCACTGACTGGTTTCCGGAACATCATGTACACCGTCCACTTCTATGCTGCCACCCATGGTGACCATCTTCGTGAACGCATGGAGGATGCCGTGAAGAAGGGCATCCCCGTGTTCATCTCCGAGAGTGGAGCCACAGAAGCCTCAGGCGACGGCAAGATAGACCCCGAGAGCGAGGAGAAGTGGATACAACTCTGCGAGCGACTGGGTGTGAGTTGGGTATGCTGGTCTATCAGCGACAAAAACGAATCATGCTCCATGTTGTTACCTCGTGCCAACGCCACAGGTCCATGGCCTGACGATGTAGTGAAGGTGTATGGCAAACTGGTAAAAAGGCTTTTGAAAAAATACAATCGATAACACGATATGAATAAGAACGAGCAATTTGTGATCACCATCAACAGAGAATTGGGCAGTGGAGGTCGTACCATCGGCAGGAAACTGGCTGAGAAGCTTGGGGTGAACTACTATGACAAAGCCATTATTGAAGGGCTCACAGAGAAGTATGGGCTCAGCGCCGAACAGATAGAAAAGTACAAGGCCGAGAAGAAATCATGGTGGAGCGAGATGAAAGATAGCTTGCTCGGAACCTACAGCGACGAACCTGCCAAGCCCACTACAGCCTCTATGTTTGAGACAGAACGGCAGATTCTGGAAAGCATTGCCAAGGAAGAATCGTGCGTGGTGGCCGGTCGTACGGGATTTCTCATCTTCCGCGAATGGAAAAACCGCCTGAACATCTTCATCCAGGCTTCTACCGAACACCGTATAGAACGACTCATCAGTAAAGGCAGAACCTATCAGGATGCGCTTGACACTATAGACGTGGTTGACGAGGGTCGTGAAGAATACTTGAAGAAATACAGTGACCGTTCACGCTACGATACACGTAACTACGACATCGTGCTGTCGATGGACCACTTGACGGAGGATGATGCTGTAGAGACTATCCTATTCTGTATCGACAGAATGAGTAAATAAGAAAAAAATAATCGCTCAGTAATATTGAATACTGAGCGATTATCATTTTTAGAAATTGAATTTGACAGCCACTGTCGGGTTCCAGAAGAATGTCTTACTGCTTGTTGGATCAGAGTTATAGACGAAGTTGTTGGAGAACTCCATCTCAGTACCAACACTAAAATGATTGGTGAAATTATACCAGAGCTGTGGCTCAGTCAGGATGACCAGACATCCATGGCCATTGGCTTTCTCACCGCGCCAAAAGTCGATAAAACCGGCAAAGCTCAATTTATTGTTGCAGAAGTTCAAGCCCCAAACACCAGTCAACTGTGCACTGGCGTAAGAATGAGTATTTTCATAACTCTTAAAGAACTGCTTATAGAGCAACTGGACAGACCATGTCTTAGAGAAATCGGCTGAATGACCATTGTAGGCAGCACCAATCAAACCAGCCTGTTGGAACGAACCACTCTTGTGATGAACACCACCGTCGTACTCGATATGGGCAGCAAACGGAGAATTCTTACCTAAATTAAACTCACGCGAAATCTCGGTATAGGCACTACGGAAGAATTTGCTGGTGAGGTCAACATCTACAAAATAATACCAAGATCCTAATTTGTCGGCCTTGAACTGTTCGAGTGTCAGCGTCACTTTCTGACGATCGGACTCTTCGCCCGTGTAGATGTTACGACCAAAATCGTAGTGAATCTGAAGATTCTGTGCGCCTACTGTCATGCATGATGCCAGCAGTGCAAATGCAAATAATACTTTTTTCATAATAGTTATATAAATGATATACTTCAATTTAAATCAGCGGAGCTACATATTTCAATATAAAGAAGGCAGCGAGGATATACATCGTGGCAGAAATCTCGCGATAGCGGCCTGAGCAAACCTTCACAAATACGAAAGAGAGCATACCGAGGACGATACCCTCGGAGATACTGCCCGCAAAGGGCATCATCAGCATGGTCATGAGACAAGGCATTGCCTCAGAGAAATCATCGAAATCAACGTGTACGATCTGGCGCAGCATCATGACACCCACCAAGAACAGCGCACTGGTAGTAGCTGCTGAAGGAATGATGAGGAAGATGGGTGAGAAGAACAGAGCCAGGAAGAACAGACCGGCAACCGTGAGGGCTGTAAGTCCTGTGCGTCCGCCCTCAACGATACCTGTCGTACTCTCAACATAAGTAGTCACGGTAGAAGTACCACAGAGAGCACCAACGGTAGTACCGACGGCATCGGCCATTAGCGCTTTGTTGAGATGGTGGATTCTACCTGTTTTCGCATCCACCATCCCTGCAACCACAGAGGCACCTATCAATGTTCCGATGGTGTCGAAGAGGTCCATGAACAACAGAGTGGCTACAACAATGTAATACTCAATATCCAACGAGATAAAACGTGAGAAATCCATCTTCAGGGCAACAGGCTCTATGGATTGAGGCAGGCTTAGAACAGTGAAGTTTTCAGGAATCTGAGTAACACCAAAAGGAATACCTACCACCGTCATGATGAAGATAGTGTAGAACAAGGCGCCACGTACCTTTAGCGTCAGCAGGATAGCTCCCAACAAAATACCACTGACAGCCACTACGGAAGTTGGTGTCCAAGGACCCAAACCTGTAACTGTGGCATCATTAACGACTACGATGCCACCATTTTTCAAACCAATGAAGGCTATGAACAGGCCAATACCCACCGAAATAGAATAACGGATATTAATGGGAATAGCGTTGACTACAGCCTCACGGATTCTCAGAATAGTAAGGATTATGAAGAAAACACCCTCTATGAATACGGCTGCCAAGGCTTCCTGCCATGAATAGCCCATTACCAAAACTAAAGTGTAGGCAAAGAATGCATTCAAGCCCATACCCGAAGCCAAGGCAAATGGCATCTTAGCATATAAAGCCATCACACAAGTGGCCACTACAGCAGCAATCACAGTTGCTGAGAACACGGCACCTTTTTCCATACCGGCATCACCCAGAATGATAGGATTGACAGCCAGAATGTAGGACATGGTGAGGAAGGTTGTCAGACCTGCCATTAATTCCGTCTTTACCGAATGTTTTTGAGCATCAAAACCTAACAAAGATAAAACAGTTTTCATAAACATCTATTATTTTAATTATTATTTAGTAATTCATACATTTGCCGTGCTGCTACATCGGGCGCATGACTGTCGCCTAAGCGACGATGAACTTCTTCATAGCCATCCAGCATTGCTTGGCGCGCTTTACCACCAGGCAGGATGGATTCCAGATGTTGGCGTATATTCTCTACACTGAAAGTATCGGCAACCAATTCAGGCACTACGTCGCTATCAGCAATCAGATTGACTAACGAAATATACTTCACCTTGATAAGATGTTTCTTCAAGAAGGCTATCACCCGTGGAATGGGGGTTTCATAGCACACCACCTGAGGAACCTTAAACATACAAGTTTCCAAAGTGGCAGTACCGCTAGTGACGAGGGCGGCAGTAGCCTTGGAGAGCAGGGGGTATGTCTCGTTGATAACGAGACGGACAGAACTGCCACGCAGGAAGGGCTCATAGTAATCAGTTGGGATGCTGGGAGCACCAGCCAATACGATATCATAATCACCAGCCAGATGGCGTGTAGCCTCAATCATAGCAGGCAGATTATCCTTGATTTCCTGCCTACGAGAGCCCGCAAGGAGGGCGATGACTGGCTGTCGGCTGTCGGTTGTCGACTGTTGGCTGTTGGCTTTCAGGTAGTCACGCACTTCCTGTGCCGTTGGGTTACCCACATAGTGGATAGGGTAATGATGTTTCTTCTCAAAGAAATCTACTTCGAAAGGCAGGATAGAAAAGAGTTCATCTACATCGCGTTTGATATTCTTGATGCGATATTCCTTCCATGCCCATATCTTGGGGGAAATATAATAGTAGATTTGAGGCTTTTTGCTTTTGGCTATCAGCCGTTGTCTTTTGATATATTTGGCTATCTTGAGATTGAAGCCTGGATAATCAACGAGGATGACAGCATCAGGCTGCCATTGAAGGATATCCTGCTGACACATCTTCATATTACGAAGAATGGTAGGAAGATGGAGAAGCACAGGGACAAACCCCATGTAAGCCAACTCCTTGTAGTGCTTGACCCGTGTACCACCGACAGCCGTCATCAGATCGCCTCCGAAAAAACGGAAATCAGCATCAGGGTCCTGTTTCTTGAGTGACAGCATCAGATGAGATGCATGAAGGTCGCCACTCGCCTCGCCTACTATCAGATAATATTTCATAAATCCCAGTCTTTCATCTGTTCTATCATCTCGTATGACGTCACGTCAATTTTAGTTGGTGTGATAGCCACATAGCCATGCGTCAGCGCCCAGTTATCAGTATCTTCTGCCTCAGGGTCGTCATTACGATACTTACCCACCATCCACCAATAGTCGTAGCCACGGGCATGGTGATGTCTTTCTGTCTCATCGTACCAGGTTCCTGGAGCCATACGGCAAACTTTCACCCCCTTGAATTTCTCAGCTACAGGAAAGTTGACATTCAGACAGACACCCTTGGGCAGTCCATCATCCAACACCTTACGTACTATCTTACGGATATAAGGCTGCAAAGGGGTAAAATCGGCATCAGGATCATGGGAGCATAACGAGAAAGCGACAGAAGGAATATATTTCATACACCCCTCCAAAGTGACGCCCATTGTACCACTGTAATGAGTATTTACAGAGGCATTATCGCCATGATTAATACCACCTATTACCATCTGAGGATAACGGTTTCGGCACAGTTCGTCCAGCGCCAGTTTCACACTGTCAACAGGAGTGCCGCTGCACGACCACACCTCCACTCCCTTCTCTTTACTACGCTTAGTCAATGTGAGGGGAGTACCAGCTGTGAACGCACAGGCATAACCACTGCGCCCGCCATCGGGTGCACACACCAATATATCTGCCATGTCGCGAATCGTCTCTACCAGATAGTTAATGCCCTTCGCTTTATAGCCGTCATCATTGGAAATCAATATAAAAGGCTTCCCGTTTTTCATTAAAAAATCCTATTTGGCTGCAAAATTAATAAAAAAGTGGGAGAAATGTCTGATTCTCCCATAAAAATTAGTAACTTTGCAACCTAATATGCACAAAAGTGTAAGACTGATATGGGAAAGATTATAGCTTTAGCAAATCAAAAGGGCGGTGTAGGTAAGACTACGACAACGATTAACCTCGCTGCCTCACTCGCCACACTGGAAAAGACGGTCTTAGTGGTTGACGCTGACCCTCAGGCCAATGCATCCAGTGGACTGGGCGTTAATATTCAGGAAGTGGAATGCTCTTTATACGAATGTATCATCGATAAGGCCGACGTGCGCGATGCTATCTACACCACAGATATCGAAGGACTGGACATCATTCCCAGTCACATTGATCTGGTGGGTGCAGAGATAGAGATGCTGAACCTAAAAAACAGGGAGAACGTGATAGGAAAGCTGTTGGCTCCTATCCGCGATGACTACGACTACATACTGATTGACTGTTCGCCATCACTGGGACTCATCACAGTGAATGCCTTGACAGCAGCCAATTCGGTGATTATCCCTGTGCAGTGCGAATACTTTGCCCTTGAGGGTATCAGCAAATTGCTCAACACCATCCGTATCATCAAGAGTAAGCTCAATCCGAAATTGGAAATCGAGGGCTTCCTGCTGACGATGTACGACTCTCGTCTGCGTCTTGCCAACCAGATTTACGACGAAGTAAAGCGCCACTTCCAGGAATTGGTGTTCAAAACCGTTATCCAGCGTAATGTCAAACTCTCCGAGAGTCCCAGTCATGGACTGCCTGTCATCCTCTACGATGCAGATTCGACAGGATCGAAGAATCATCTGGCACTTGCTAAGGAGATTATTAACAAAAACAGCTAATGGTAAATAGCTTTTAGCAAATAGCAGAATTATGGCAGTAAGAAAGAAATATGATAGAAGTGTACTGGGACGCGGGCTCGACGAAATCGGTGGAGGGCGCGGACTGGATGCACTGATAGATACTGGTGAAGTACATACGCAGGGCAGTTCCAATCTCAACGAGATAGAAATTGCACTGATCGACCCCAATCCCAATCAGCCCCGTCGGGAGTTTGACCAAGAGGCTTTGCAGGAATTAGCCAACAGCATTCAGGAAGTTGGCATCATTCAGCCCATCACTCTACGCCAAGTGGAGAATGGCCGTTATCAGATTATTGCCGGCGAGCGCCGTTGGCGCGCTTCGCAATTGGCTGGTCTGACCAGTATTCCTGCCTACATCCGTACCGTTGAGGACGAAGGTGTCATGGAGATGGCGCTTGTAGAGAACATCCAGCGTGAAGACCTGAATGCCATTGAGGTGGCACTGGCTTATCAGCACCTTGCAGAAGCAACGGGTATGACACAGGATAAAATCTCGAAGCGTGTGGGCAAGAGTCGCGCTGCAGTCACCAACTATCTGCGCCTGCTGAAACTGCCTGCTCAAGTGCAGATGGCACTGAAGAACCACGAGATAGACATGGGGCATGCGCGTGCCCTGCTGTCGATTGACAGTCCTTCAACACAAATCAAACTCTTTAGGGAGATTCAGAAGCAACAGTATTCCGTTCGTAAGGTGGAGGAATTGGTACAGGCTTTGAAAAATGGTGAAGACATCAAGACCAGCAAGGGAAAATTGGCAGGTAAGTCACAACTTCCTGAGGAATTCAATATACTGAAACAACGTCTGTCACAATTCTTCCAAGCCAAGGTACAGATGACATGTTCACCAAAGGGCAAGGGTAAAATCAGCATTCCGTTTGCCAACGAGGAAGAATTGGAGCGTATCATGAATGCGCTTGACAGTGTCAAATAACAAATAGATAGAATCCCGTTTTGAAACAACAGAATATCATATATGTACTACGCATGCTGACTGTCACTATTCTGATAGTGATTGGCATTCCTGTGGTGGCACAGACTGATTCAGTTCCCAATACACGTAATGACAGTATTGCTGCCATGATGGCGCGTATAGACTCTCTGACTCGTGCCGATTCCGTTGTCACCTTGCCTGAAGAGCCTGTCCAGTCGGTAATGATTGACAGTACCAGGATTGTCAAGCCCCAGCGTGATTGGAATACCTGGCGTCCCGACCCCAAGAGAGCATTGTGGTTAGCACTGGTATTACCCGGCGCAGGACAGATTTACAACCGTAAGTACTGGAAACTGCCCATTATCTATGGCGGTTTCATTGGTTGCATCTACGCCCTCACATGGAATAACATGATGTATAAGGACTATTCGCAGGCCTATATCGACCTCATGGACAATGACCCCAGTACAGCCAGTTATAATAAGTTCCTGCACTTGGGTGTAACCATCGACAGTTCAAACGAAGCCCGATACAAAGAGATTTTCAAGAGCCGTAAGGACAAATACCGCCGTTGGCGCGACTTGAGTATCTTTGTAATGATTGGTGTCTATGCGCTATCCGTCATCGACGCTTATGTGGACGCAGAGCTGTCGGCTTTCGACATTTCGAAAGACCTTAGCCTGAAGGTGGAACCAACTGTTATTAACAATCATGGCGGAGGTAACCCACTGCAGGCTCAGTCGTTGGGTGTAAACTGTAAGTTGAATTTTTAACAAAACCAAATAAAGAATGATAAGCAAGAGATTTTTGATGCTGCTCGCCATCCTGTTTGGCATTTCTTTCTCTGTGCAAGCACAGATTGTTGTCGATGAGAATAATGATGAAGTAGATGAAGAAGACGAACTCGTAGTCACTGACCAAAATGGCGATGAAGAGGTCATTGACTTTCCTGAGGCCATGACCTACGATTTAGACAGTCTGCTCAATGAATATATGGCTAAGACATATCTCACGAAAGAAGACTGTAATCTGAAAAACGAGAATATCGACTATCCGGAAGAGGTATTTATAGAACGCCTATCACGTATGCCTACCGTCATGGAAATGGCTCATAATAACGTGGTTCAGAACTTTATCGACCGCTACGCCAAGCGTCTGCGTGGTACAATATCCTACTGTTTGGGAGCAGGCAATTTCTATATGCCAATCTTCGAAGAGGCTTTGGAGGCTTATCAGATACCCCTCGAACTGAAATACTTGCCTGTCATTGAGTCGGCACTCAACCCACGTGCTGTATCGCGTGTGGGGGCTACAGGTCTGTGGCAGTTTATGCTGGCTACAGGTAAACAGTATAATCTGAAAATCAATTCACTGGTTGACGAGCGTCGCGATCCTATCAAAGCATCATACGCAGCCGCCAACTTGCTGAGCGATCTTTATAAGGTGTTTGGCGACTGGAATCTGGTAATTGCCGCCTATAACTGCGGTCCAGGCAACGTCAGCAAGGCTATTCAGCGTTCAGGTGGTTCAAAAGACTATTGGCAAATCTATCCCTATCTGCCCAGAGAGACACGTGGCTATGTACCTGCCTTCATTGCAGCCAACTATATGATGACCTACTATTCATTGCACAATATCTGTCCGATGAGTAGTCGTCTGCCTGCTCAGACAGATACGGTCATGGTCAGCAAGAAGATGCATTTCGAACAGATTGCTCAGGTCTTGAATCTGGATATAGAGATGATTCGTGCCCTCAACCCCATGTATCGTCGCGACATCATCCCTGCCAACAGTGACGAACTATATACCCTCCGCCTGCCACAGTCTGAGGTCAACCATTTCATTGAACTGCAAGACTCAATAGTCAACTTCAGAGCCAACGAACTGCTAACTAATCGCATTTCTGTTGAGGTGAACGACTATACCCCCACCTATTATCACAAGAGTAAACGTGGCTACAAGAAGGGGCGTAAGGGTCGTATCGGTCGCCATAGTAAGGCGTATCGTAGTGGCAAGTCCAAGGCTCACAGACGCAGTAAAGCCCGTGGTGGCAAGAAAAAGAAGTCTTCAAGAAGGAGAAGACGCAGATAATATATATAAATAAGGTGTAAGTTATATGGAAGACGAGAAAGAGAAATTACGCGAGGATAATGACGAACAGATGGTTGATGATGCGTTCCAACATCTGTTAGACAGTTATTTAGCATCACGTCACCGTAAGAAAGTTGATATCATCACCAAGGCATTCAACTTTGCCCGCCAGGCTCACAAGGGTGTGCGCCGTCTGTCGGGTGAACCTTATATCCTGCACCCTATTGCTGTCGCACAGATAGCGTGCGAAGAAGTGGGACTGGGTTCTACCAGTATCTGTGCAGCCTTGCTTCATGACGTAGTAGAAGATACCGACTACACCACTGAGGACATCGAAAATATTTTCGGTGCCAAGATAGCCCAGATTGTGGACGGTCTGACCAAAATCAGTGGTGGAATCTTCGGCGAGCAGGCTTCTGCTCAGGCTGAAAACTTCAAGAAACTGCTGCTGACGATGAGCGATGACATCCGTGTCATTCTCATCAAGATATGCGACCGTCTGCATAATATGCGCACCTTAGAGTCGCAACCAGCCAACAAACAATACAAGATTGCTGGCGAGACGCTTTATATTTACGCTCCTCTCGCTAATCGTCTGGGCCTCAACAAGATTAAGTCGGAACTGGAAAATCTGAGCTTCCGCTATGAGCATCCTGACGAATATAACAGCATTAAGGCAAAACTGGCTTCTACAGAGGCATCGCGCCACGAGCTCTTCGATCAGTTTACGGCTCCTATTGAGGACGCTCTGAAACAAATGGGAGTGAAGTATCAAATCAAGGAGCGCGTCAAGACACCCTACTCCATCTGGAACAAGATGCAGAACAAGCATGTGACCTTCGATGAAGTTTACGACATACTGGCTGTGCGCATCATTTTTACTCCTAATAAGCGAGAAGAGGAAATCAATGAGTGCTTCAATATCTATGTGGCTATATCGAAAATATATAAGAGTCATCCCGACCGTCTGCGCGACTGGCTGAGTCATCCGAAAGCCAATGGCTACCAAGCTCTTCACGTCACCCTGATGTCGAAGCAAGGACGATGGATCGAGGTACAGATTCGTTCCGACCGCATGGACGAGATAGCCGAACAAGGTTTTGCAGCGCATTGGAAATACAAGGACGGTATGGAGAAGGAGTTCACGGAGGACGAGACAGAACTCAATGAGTGGTTACGCACCATCAAAGAGATTCTCGACGACCCACAGCCTGATGCCATGGACTTCCTCGATGCTATCAAGCTCAACCTCTTTGCCTCTGAAATCTTCGTCTTCACACCCAAGGGCGAAATCAAGACCATGCCTACGGGCTGTACGGCACTCGACTTTGCCTTCTCGATACACACCTTCTTAGGGTCGCATTGTATCGGTGCCAAAGTGAACCATAAGCTTGTTCCACTCTCCCACAAATTGCAGAGTGGCGACCAGGTGGAGATTCTCACTTCCAAGTCGCAACACGTTCAGGCATCGTGGATTAATTTCGTCTCAACAGCCAAGGCACGTGCCAAGATACAGGCCATCTTGCGCCGTAACGGCAGGGAGATTCAGAAACTTGGAGAGGATATGCTGGAAGAGTTCCTGCGGAAGAACGACATCGAGAATACACCTGCAGTAGCCGACCAATTGGCTGCTTTCCATGAATCCAACAATAGGGAGGAATTCTTCCAAGCCATTGGTGACAAGACGATTCTCTTAGGTGAGAAAGACCTTGACGAATTGCATGGCAAGAATGCTACTTCCGGAAAGAGGGGATGGCGCCGTCTCGTGCCCTTCCTTGGCAAGAGCAAACAGAAGAAAGCGGATACTGAAACCCAGGAGTTCTTCGTGGTTCCAGAGAAGTTCAACCGCAAGAAACCAATTTATATCAACGACGAAAATATTGGTCAATATAAGTTCCGTCATTGTTGCCATCCTATCCCAGGCGACGATATATTGGGCTTCATTGATAACAAGCATCGCATTGAGATTCACAAGCGTGACTGTCCTGTAGCCAACAAGCTCAAGACCAGCTACGGCAATCGCATCCTGGATGCCAAATGGGACATGCATAAACGCCTCTTCTTCGATGCTACCATCCACATCGAGGGTATTGACCGCATGGGTATGGTAATGGACATTTCAAGTGTTATTTCCTCACGAATGAATGTCAATATCCATAAATTTTCCATCACCAGTGAGGAAGGTGTCTTCGAAGGCGACATAGAAATCCGCGTTCACGATCGTGAGGATGTTAAAACCATTATCGACCAACTGAAAAAAATTGACGGACTGCAAGAAGTAACGCAAACAATGTAA
>OCVV012852001.1_pt1 | contig 11864 bp, 12 predicted proteins | sample 1539721 | NCBI WGS metagenome assembly OCVV01 (sample SAMN02144230, study PRJEB22623) | gut metagenome | biome: sheep rumen | host: Ovis aries | place: New Zealand | reverse complement strand
TTTATTTTATTCTTTATTTTCTCTTTATATTATTATTTCTTTTATTTATTAATATGTGAACCATAATCCTTGTTCTTTTAATTCTTTAATCTTAGCATTATGTTCTGTTTCATTTTTAGTAAAGTAAATCTTTCCATTCTTATCAGCTACGAAATAGTAATATCCTACTTTTTCTGCATCTCCATACATTGCCGCTTCTAATGCATCGATTCCTATTGTTCCAATTGGTCCAACTGGTAATTTTCCTATCATTGCTGTAGATCTAGTATTATAAGCATTTGCTTCCATTATCTCTTTGGTTGTAAGATTTCTTTCTGACATATCTACTTTAAGACCATAATATGTTGTAACATCACTTCCAAGAGACATTGTTGCACGTAATCTATTATAGAATACTTGTGCTACTCCCTTTCTTGATTCTTTATCATTTGCTTCTTGTTCTACAATTGATGCCATTGTTAAATATTGATGAACACTATTTGAACTTTTTTGTAGTTCTTCTTTATAAGGAGCAAGCTTTGTTTCCATTCTATCTAGCATAGTAGTAAATATTTCTTCTATTGTAACTTCATTATTGAAATTATATGTATCTGGGAATAGATATCCTTCTAATGGATAATAGATATCTTTATTCTTTATTTCATCTGTTAAGAACCAATATTTTTCAATTAAAGTATCTAAATATGCTTCATCTTTTTGCTTATTATAAACATCCTCTTCTTGTATAGATGTTTTAGATGCAATTGTTTTAGCAATCCATCTCATATTCTTGCCTTCTAAGAAGGTTATATTTACTGTATTTGGATAATAATTAGATCCTTTTTTTAGTTCAGCAACTATAGCATCTATATCCATATTCTTATTTAATTTATATGTTCCAAACTTAAAGCCAGAAATATTATTTCTCTTAATATAGATTTTAAATACAGTTGCACTCTTAATTGCCTTATTTTCAGCTAATCTATCTGCTATTTGATATGGTGTCATTCCCTCATCTATTGTAACGATTACTTCTGAATCTTCTTTGCTAACAGCTTTTAATCCAGATCTATAATATCCAAAAGCTCCAATAGTAACTATCCCTAATAACAATATAATAATTACTAATATGCCTTGTTTTGTAAGTTTCTTTTTGCTTACTATTCCATCATTATTCTTTGCCACATTTATTCTCCATATATTTTAGTATGTAATCATTTGTAAGAACGAAAAAATTATATTATACCAAAATATATTTTTCAAGAAGTTATGTATCATTCTACATTTTCATTTAATGTAAATCCCTCCGGAATTTTTGTTTCACTTTCATCTTTATCGTAATAAAAAGACTCTTTTTGAAATGATCCTAATAGGAATTCATTTCTTTTAAGAGTCTCTCTACTATTCTTTTTCTAAGCATCTAACATTGCAAGTCTTAGTAATAATATCACCTTCACAGTATTCATCATCTAATTCAATCTCACAATCTGTATCATCATATATTAATACTATATTTCCAGTAATCTTTGTATCTTTAATTCTTATTCTATCATATATATGAAAATTACCAATTTTCTGTATTTCTTTCATTAACCTTGCCTCCTCTTCTCTTAGGTTTTATTGTAACGAATCTTGTATCTTTTCCATTTACAATCCAAATTGATATAAACTTTATTTTTTTAATAAGCCCTAACTCTATTTCAATTTTATACTTATCTCCCTGGTTAGTACTACTTTGAAATTCGGCTTTATTTTTCTTTATTTCTCTTAATATATCTCCTTTAAGCTTGCTCTTATTCTTGAGCGTATATCCTAAGCTATTTAATAATTTAGCTTTCCCTTGATTATCTCTATGTTCTGGATTCAAAAGATAATTCCCTATTTTTCTTCTTGGAATATATGCAGTATCTACATTTTGTATTCTCTGCCTTTTTTGCATTTACTCTTCTCCTTCATTATAATATATTTTGTCCATTATTACAATTTAATTATGTAGCTATTTTTATCCTTCCTTTCATGTTAATGTTAATAGTTATTTCTCCATCCTTGTCTGTCCTATATATCTGAATATTCATCTTTTGCAATCTATTAATTACATCTTCATTTGGATGCCCAAACTTGTTATCTACTCCTACTCCTATTAAAGCTATATTAGGACTTACTGCTTCTAAAAAACTTTCAATAGATGATGTATTAGATCCATGATGTCCAACCTTCAAAATATCTACATCAAGTTTCTGTCTACATTTAGATACCAGTTCTTGCTCTGCTATAGCTTCAATATCTCCAGTAAATAAAAGAGAAGTATTGTAGTAATCAATTCTGAAAACTAATGAATTATTATTCATTGGATTCTCATGAATAAACTTAGAACCTGGATGCAAAACTTCAAACTTTAATTGTCCTACAAAAAAGATATCTCCTCTTTTTAGATAAACAACATTTATATTTTTCTCATTACATATAGAAATAAAAGTTTCATATAGATTCGAATTAGTAGCTTGTATTGGAAGAATTGCATTCTTAACTTTTAAATGTTTTAAAACATAAATAAATCCTTGAGCATGATCACTATCAAAATGAGAAACGATTAAATAATCTATTTTAGTAATCTTTCTATCTAAAAGATATGGAAGTATAGTATTCTCTCCTAAATCAAAATTTGGATCACTATTTCCTCCTGCATCAATCATGATAGTCTTTCCTTTATGAATCATTAGACAAGAATCGCCTTGACCCACATCTATAAAATGGATAATTAAATTATTATTTGGAATATTAATATTTAGAATAAAAATAATAATTATTAAAGAAACAATAAGTTTTTTAACCTTATTAAAATCAATTCTTTTAGTAATTATTAAGTAGAATAAAAAAATGATTAAATACATGAAGATAATTTGAATTATAGATGGTGTTTTTATATAAATTAAAGAAAATGGAAGTTTGCTACAAATAGTAGCTATTTTAGAAAACAATGATATTAATATATTTAAAACAAAATATAAAGGTTTAATATTTATAAATACAGCAATAAATCCAAATATAACAATAGCTCCAAGAAAGCTTCCTGCTAAAAGATTTGATATAACAAAGGTTAAAGATATAGTACTAAATTGATACATCATAATAGGCATAATAATTATATTAGCAGCTAAAGTAATTGATATAGTACTATTGATTTTAAGTTTTTCAATTACTTTTGAATCTTTAAATATTTTTAGTTTTATTTTTTTTAGAATTTTTAATATTGATAGTTTGTTTAAATATTCTTCTAAAGGTTTAGCAAAAAGAGCTATTCCTAAAACACCACCAAAAGATAATTGAAGACCAACATCAAATATAACATATGGATTAATAATTATTTGAATAAACAAAGCTATTGAAAGACTTGTATAAATATCTGGCTTTCTTTTAAGTATGCTTCCAAGTATAGTAATTATTGCCATTATTCCTGCTCTTACAACAGAAGGTGTCATTCCTGTTAAAGTCATAAAGAATATAATAATTATAATAGTAATAACTTGTCTTAATCTTTTAAACTTTAATCCTTTTAATGCAAATGAGCAAAAAAGAATAATGAATCCAAAATGAGCTCCTGAAATTGCTAGCATATGAGATAAGTTAGAAACTTTAAAATAATCCTTTAATTCCTTTTCTAGACTCGTTTTATCACCCACAAGTATCGCTTTTATAATTTGAGAATTTGTATTTTCAATATTATTATCAATTCTATCTAAAATAGTATCTCTTACTTTATTCACAAACTTAAGATATCTATAATAAATATTATTATTTTGCCCTATCTTTTCCACATCTTTTGCACGAATGGTGCCAAATATTTTCTTTGATTTAAGATATAAAGAATAATCAAAACCTTTATAATTTCTTTTTCCTTGAGGCTCTTTATATTCACCTTGAACTTTAAGTATATCTCCGAATACTGTAAGTAGTATCCTTATTTAAATATAAAATATATTTCTTTCCATCTATTATTCCAATATAAGAATCAACATAGTTTTTTTCTTGAACATTTGAAATAATTGTAGCCTCAAAAGTATCTTCTAAATCTGCACATTTAAAAAGTGTTACACCCATTAGGTGTAACACTATAATGATTATATTTAGAATTATAACGAGCACCATAAATAAACGTTGTTTCATTTAAATAGTGTGCCCCTATTTATTAACTATTGCTATCTGAAAGTAATGTATAGTAGATATATCCAGTATCTCCACTAATAGATACTTTATACCATTCGCCTTCTTTTCCAGTAACCTTAACTTTAGCTCCTTTTTTTAAGCTATTTAAGATACCAGAATCTTTGCTTGGTTTATATCTAATAATTACAGAGTCTTTATTAGTATACATAGTCTTTGGATAAGAACCATTATCAGTGGTTTGAGCAGTTTCCTCACTTTTTGGTTCTTCTTGCTTAGTAGTATCCTCATTTTTAGTAGAATTCTCTTCTACTGTATTTTGAGCAGCTGGTTCTTGAACATTGTTTTCTTCCTTAGGCTCCTCTTTAGGAGTTTCTGGAGTTGTTGTAACAGTTTCAATTTCTGTTGCAGCAAGTCTAATCCATCCAGACAAACTATCTGTTTGAACATATGCCCATTGTCCAGCAGAATTTATTACTAATAGCTCTGTTCCAGAATTTAATTCTCCAATAGTATATGAACTAAGTGTTGGTAAAGAATAAACTTTAACATTCTCTTTTAGCTTAGTATTTCTGTTAGAAATATATTCTGTATTTTGAGTTTTATTTTCTTCAACAACTTGAGCTTTTTCTTCTACTTTTTCCTCAGTCTTAGTTTCAGTTTCTGTTACAGTATTCTCTGTTGTAGCTGGTGTTTCTTCCTTTGGTGTTTCTGCATTTTTAGTAATAAATTTGCTACTAACAAAACCAGTATAAGTTCTATACTTTACTTTAAGCCATTCTCCATTATCTTCTAAAATCTCTACTTCTTGATCTTTTGCAATTCTAGCAATAACTTTTGAAGATTGAGATGCTGATTCTCTAATATTTAAAGTATCAGCAGTAACCTTCCCTGTAGCTCCTAAAACATAGGTGGAACTAACAAGAATTGTTACTAGAATTAAAATCATCGAAATAACTTTTTTCATAAATAAGCTCCTAAAATAGAATTACTCTATTAACTAATTATTTATTAGTCATTTCTTCTTTAGCTAGTAATTCGTTCCAACGATTATCAACTTCCTCTTGGAAAGCTTCAATCATCCACTCATTTCCTGGTTTGAACATATGTTGGAATCTCTTTTGAGGTTTTAAGAATTCTGAAACAGGTTTCTTTTGAGCTGGCTTATAAGTAATATGATATACACCATTAACAACTTCATATAATGGCCAATAGCATGTATCAACAGCTAGTTTGCTCATTTCCATTAATTCTTCTGTATTATATCTCCAACCTCTTGGGCATGGTGATAATACATTTAAGAATTTAGCACCTTCTGTATATATAGCTTTTTCTGCTTTCTCATATAAATCTTGGAAAGTTCCAATTGGAGCAGTTTGAGCTACATAAGGAATATGATGAGCAACCATGATTTCAGTTAAATCTTTTCTTGATTGCATTTTTCCTGGAATAACTTTTCCAGCAGGTGTTGTAGTTGTATCAGCAAATCTTGGAGTAGCTGATGATCTTTGAATACCTGTATTCATGTATGCACCATTATCATAGCATACATAGGTTAGATCATGTCCTCTCTCCATAGCTCCTGATAAACTTTGGATACCTATATCATATGTTCCACCATCTCCACCAAAGATAATAAATTTAGTATCTTGGTCTTCAGGAATTTTTCCTTGTCTTTTTAATGATTTGTATGCTGCTTCAGCACCTGATGCTGTAGCTGATGCACACTCAAAAGCTGTATGAATATAAGAATCTGTCCAACTTGTATAAGGATAAATACAAGAAGCAACTTCTAGACATCCAGTAGCATTACTTACTACTACATGATCTTCTGGCTTAACAGCTCTTAATACCATTCTTACTATAATTGGTGCAGCACATCCTGCACACATTCTATGTCCTGCTGCAAATCTTGAAGGTTTATTTGCAACTACATCTTTAACATTATACATATTTTACTCTCCTTTCACCTTAAGATCTAAAAATCTAAATGGATAGATATCGTCTGGTTGTAGAGCTTGTAAATCTGCATATACTTTTTCAATATTTTCTTTAGTTACGTCTCTTCCACCAACACCATATGAATAATTGATTGTAGGTACATTTACTTTATGAACAAACATACCTGAAACGATATCTTCAAAAAGAGGTCCTCCAGTATGGCTTAAGAATGGAACTTTATCTAAAACAGCAACTGCCTTTGCATTTGCTAAAGCTTTAGCAATTTGTTCACCTGGGAATGGTCTGAAAACTCTAATCTTGATAAGTCCAGCTTTAATTCCTTTTTCTCTTAAATCATCAACAACTGTTTTTACAGTTCCTGCTGTAGAGTTCATACAAACGATTACATATTCAGCATCTTCCATTTTGTATTGTTCAAATAAATCATAATGTCTGCCAGTCATTTCTTCAAATTCTCTTGAAACATCTAAAATAACTTGCATAGCATTTTGCATTGCTACTGCTTGCTGTTTTTTATGTTCTGTTAAGAATGGTTGAAGATCCATTGGACCAACAGCAATAGGATTATTTTTGTCTAATAAAGAATGTTCTGGATGATATGCTCCAACAAAAGCTTTGGCTTTGTCATCCTCTAATAATTCAATATTTTCAATAGCATGTGATGTAATGAAACCATCTTGCATAACAGCAAGTGGAAGCATAACATCTTTATGCTCTGCAATTCTATGAGCCATTAAAAGGTTATCATATGCTTCTTGGTTTGTTTCTGAGAAAAGCATAATCCATCCAGCATCTCTAATAGCCATTGCATCAGTATGATCTGAGTGAATATTTAATGGTCCAGAAATAGCTCTATCAACTAATGAAATAACTATTGGAAGTCTTGAACTTGAAGCTATTTGAATCATTTCCCACATGTATTCTAGTCCATTAGCTGAAGTAGCTGTCATAGCTCTAGCTCCTGCAGCTTCAGCACCAATACATGCACTCATAGCACTATGTTCACTTTCAACTGGAACAAATTCTGTATCAACTTCACCATTTGCTACATATGTTGAAAAATATTGAGGAATCTCAGTAGATGGTGTAATTGGGAATGCAGCAACAACATCTGGGTTAATTTGTTTCATAGCATATGCTGCAGCTTCATTACCACTTAGTCTTTCTCTAATACTCATACTATTTACCCTCCTCTTCCATAGTTATTGCTTTGAAAGGACAAGCTTTTGCACAAATACCGCATCCTTTACAATAATCATAATTAAACTCGCCTCTGCAAAGGTCTTTTCCAACAGGAATTGCATCTTCAGGACAAACTGGGAAACATAGTCCACATTGTTTGCAAAGTTCACTATGATAGATTGGTTTCATACTTCTCCAATCTCCAGTTTTAAACTCTTTAGAATTTCCTGCATCATATATTGTTCCACCAGGGGTCATATCTTCCCATGGTGTATCTTTATCTATATTCATAAACTCTCCTCCAATCCTATTGAACTTTCTGTAATCTCTCTAAAGCTAATGTTAATGCCTTCATATTACCATCAATAACTTCAGGTTTCTTAGCAAATTTATGCTTAAATGATCCTTCCATATCTTTGATAAAGTCTTCTTCAGGAATTAACTCTGTAACTTTAACAATTGCAGCTAGCATTGGTGTATTAGGGAAATATTTGCCTAAAGCTTCTTCTGATACGCTTCTTGCATCTATTGTATAGACACTTCCTTCATAACCATTTAATAATGGTTTTATTTCATCAATAGTTTTTGTTGTGTTAATAACTATTGCACCATCTGCTTTAAGTCCTGCAGTAACATTAACAGTCTTAAGTAGAGTATCATCAACTACTACTACATAGTCTGGTTCATAAATATTGCTATGAACTTTGATAGGATTCTTACTGATTCTATTATAAGCAGTAATAGGCGCACCCATTCTTTCAGGTCCATACTCTGGGAATCCTTGAACGTAGCTACCTGTATTAAATGCTGAATCAGCTAAAAGTAAAGAAGCAGTTTTTGTTCCTTGGCCTCCTCTACCATGCCATCTGATTTCTAACAAATCTCTCATTAAATGCCTCCTTGGTAAAAATTTTTATAAAAATTTTTGTTCTTAATTAGTATATATTTAAAAAAATTAAAAATCAATTTATTTCACACAACATTTTTCGACAAATTTAAACAATTTTCGACAATTTTCGACATTAATTCAAAGCATAAAAAAGAGGGCCTTTACCAGGCCCTCCCATATACTGCAATAAATAAAAATATTAACGTGTTTTTGTTACAACACCACTTACCGGATCAATATACTTATCACCATAATAGTTCACCCAACCGGTTTGCATTCTCCCATCAGGCTTAATGTAATACATCATACTTCCATCGCTTGATGCAATATAAGTATTAGTAAGCATATTACCATTATAGATATCGAAGAAATACCAATATCCATCGATGAACTGCCAACCCGTTAGCATATCACCATTACCATTGTAAGTGTTTAAGTAATACCATTGACCATTGTACTCAAGCCAGCCAGTATCCATCCACCCATTTTTGTCAAAGTAATACCAGCGGCCATTAATCAGATGCCATTTATTCTTTACTAACTGGCCATCACTTTCATAATAGCACCATCTGTCATTAACTTTCTCCCATCCTATTTTATAGACTTTATAAGGTCCATATGGATAGTAACGAATTGAATAACTGCTAGGTCTTGTAGTGCTTACATCTTCATCATATAAATCATCCCAATAGTCAAAATAGTCAGACTCTGCAAATTCTGATGAATCAAGCTGTTTTGTATAGCCAGATTTCGGAACTGCTTTTACTCTGAAGTAGACATCATCTTCTCCAAAGTAATACTCTGCCTTTAAGTTATTTGAAAAATCATATGATGTTTTCGTAAGTCCGGTCTCAACAGTAACTTTGTTTGATCCTTTACAAAGTTGAATTGTGTAAGTTGCTTTGTTCCCGACTCCATCCCACCTTGCTCTTCCAGGATGATCTTCATCCCAATAAAGGTTGTCAGGTGAGTCAAGATCGCCATGGATTATGTATTTGATTTTGACACTTAACTGTCCTTGATCAATAAACTTAAAATCACTACACTCTCCATTAGTTACTTGAATCTTGCTTTTCTTGATGTCATCCTTGAAAAAGTACCCTTCATTGGTGTCCAATTTAATTGTGACATAGGTTGTATCTCCTGGATCACAATCAGACACATTCTTGCTCCAAAGGCTAGAGTCTGAAACAATAAAACACCCTGAAGTATTGCACCTTACCATAGGATTACTTCCACTAGAGGTCTTCTCTTCTACACTGATTTTGATTGTCGAAATCTGTGTTGCTGCGTATACCTTTGTTGGATAAAGGCTCAAACCAATCAGCAGAAAAGACAAAAACATTCCAACAAGTAACCTTTTGGCATTTTTCATATTGCTCCCTTCTTCGGCAATTACGCCCTACAGAAACAAAAGAGTTACAACTAAGATTATATATCATACTAGTGATTATGTCAACAAAATAAGCTATCCACCTTAAGGATAGCTTATTTATATATAAATAATATTTATATGTTATATGTTATATGTTATATTCTATATTTTATATTTTATATTTTATATTTTGTATTATTCATTATTGATTATTTATTAATAATTAATAATAAATTAATTAATTCCTGCAAATATTGTAACAAGAACTAATATTGTAATTAAAACTATTTGGAATTTCAAAGAATAATTCTTTAATTCTTTTCTAACCTTTTCTAAGTTATCATCTATAATAAACATTGTAAGTAATCCAAATCCTAATAGTAAGAAATCAATTCCTGTTAATCCTAAATTAAATAAACTTACTAATACACTTGTAAAGTTATGTTTTGTAAATATAGATGCTAGCATTGCAAATGCACTAAATCCATTAGGCCAAATTACAAATGCCCAAGTAATTGAAATTACTAAATAAGTTAAAAATCTATTTAAGAATTTCTTACTTGTCTTTAATTTATTTCCAAATAGAGTAAGTACTCCATTAATGATTGCCCAAATTATAAATTTGTTTCCTAATAAGAAACCAATCATAAAATAAGCAAATAATACATTAAATACTTGTCTCTTCTTTGTAGCCTTTTTCTTTTTCGAAGAATTGAAAATATATTTTTGAACCCAATTTACAATAGTGGTTTGCCATCTCTCCCAAAAATCAAATACTGACTCTGCTAAAAATGGTGAATTGAAATTATCTGGAAGTTCAATATCAAATATCTTTGAAACACCTAATGCTATATCAACTCCTCCCGAGAATAGAGCAAACATCTGAATTCCATATACTAATAGAGCTATTACTACATAGAAACCACCTATTGGTAATTCTGCAATAGATGATGTTAAAACTGATAATCTATTACCTATTACAAAGATCTTAAATAGACCCCAACAAGCTCTTAAAATGCCTCCTACAACATTTTTCCAAGAAAAGTCTTTAGCTCTAATCAAGTTATCTCTTGCCATATCGTAGCTATATACCGGTCCAACAAATAGATGTGGAATATATGTTGTATATAATGCATATTTTATAATGTTTGTCTCACATTCATATTCCCCTCTATATACATCAATCAAGTATGAAATGACTTGCATCATATAAAAGGTTAAACCAAATGGTTCTATGAAACTTCTAACACTATTTTCTTCATTATATGCAATAGGCAGAGCCTTAAGTGCAATCATGTAAAATGTAGTAAACACTATTGATATAAAAAATATTAACTTTTTGTGTTTTCCTTTTAGTCCTTTAGCTGCATAAAATGAAATAAGAGTAATTCCTACTATTGATAGGAAGCTTCCTAATCCAAATCCAAAAAAGATTACTGCAAGGCTAATTAAGACTAACAATAAATTAATTACCACAATTTCTCCTTTTTCACACTATTGCTATATCATAAAATTTGGTAAAAATCTATAAAAAATAATTAAAAGCAATATTATTGTAAACAAATAAAAAGAGATAGTTTTTAACTTATCTCTTTTATTTATTCATTTGATTAATAATTAAGAATCTTTAATAAAAAACAATTAAACTATTTAATTATTTTCTACTATATAAATTAATCTAATATATCCACTTGAGTAGTATCCTCCAGTTGTTCCTGTTTCTGCTTGTCCTAAAGGATCATTTTCTATTTCAAATCCTGTTTTTCCTTCTTGGTCTTCATTCCAAACCTTGCTATTCGCAACATTTATTGTATAATTTTTTCCTGGCTTTAGCTGTAAAGTAGCTTTTGATACATCTGGTGTAAAAGTGTAGTTTTCAAATGTAGCATCTGAAATATTTTTACTATCTATAGTCATTCCATATATACCATTTCTTTCATCTGCTGTTGCATCTGGTGAAACTAAACATACCGCTATTGTTGCACATTCTTCATTTCTTGATGCTGTTAAATTATTTGTTCTTATCTCAGATAACAAGCTTTTAGCTTCAGTCGCTGTAACATCTGTTCCAAAATAAGATTCAAATTTAGAGTTTTGAGCCTTTGCGTCTTGTGAGTTTAAATTAGCTTTAGATACTACATCAGAATATGGATTAAATCTTGATATTGCATTTTGAAAATTTGATGCATCTTGAGAATAATTATCACGTACTGATGATGAATTTGATGTACTGCCTTCTTGATTATAAGTAACATATTCTTCACTTGCATTTACTATATTAGCTTCATTTCTCATACTATTTCTTATTTCTCTATA
>OCVV012846600.1_pt1 | contig 11864 bp, 12 predicted proteins | sample 1539721 | NCBI WGS metagenome assembly OCVV01 (sample SAMN02144230, study PRJEB22623) | gut metagenome | biome: sheep rumen | host: Ovis aries | place: New Zealand | reverse complement strand
TAAGGAATAGTCTCTAATAGGGTAAAGGAATATCTCCCGTACACCACGGGAGATATTGGAATGAGCTATGGGAGATATTAGAGTGAAGCAAAGGAGATATCGGAGTAAATCTTTTATTTCATAGGACAAAATATTTCACTAGAAAATGGATCATTCAGAACCGTCCCCAGCTTTCTTTAATTACAATAAATGATCACTAGAACCGACCCCGTGCTCCCGGTGATTCTAAATGCTTAAAAATTCTCAAAAAGTTCCACCTTATTATATATAATTAAGAAAGATTTCGTAAATTTGCAGGAGACTAAGCCAGTCCAGCCGCCTTAGTCAGAAATGGCAAGGGCAGAAAGGACAAGGGCGGGTCGAATTAACATCGATGGAATCCGGAGGCCAACGATGCCATTTGTAGGGCAGGCCGAAGGGAAAGGACGTTTTCTGAACGTTACTGTTCTGTGTTCTCAAACTTAGCAACTTTGAATCTGTGCACAGAGGTAATGCAACGAAGCGTTCGCGTGGGTGTATTATATCCCAGCATAATCGTTGATATCATTGTATTTTGATGGTCAATGCCTACGCTGATTAATATAATCACTCGGCGTGGGCTGGCTTGCGTTGCTTATCCTTGCACAGGGGCAATGCTAAGGCCTGAGAACAGGGATAGGCGCGGAGGAACAAACTCCCACGTCTTTTTTAATTTCCACACCTAAACATAAGTATTAACGCTGAATTGGGGAGTTTGGAGGCAACTGGCAAAATCTATGCAGGCATCTGCTTCTTTTGTCTTTTCAAAGATTTTTTAACTATATTGTTATGACGTCCGAAACTACGAAAATGCTAGAGGAATGGAGAAATAGCTCTTTTTCCCCAATAGAAGGTATGGAAATTAGCAGAGATTATTTGCCTGGTGACGATAGTTCTATAGAACTGATATGGTTTATAGACTATGAAAAAGATGGTGAAAGAAAAAGCAAACGTTATTCTGTAAAAAATAATGCAGATGACATAGACTCTTTGAATATTCAAATTGACAATGTCGAAAGAAATGAATTAATAAAGATACTTTGATCATAAAGATAATCTATGGATATTCGAGGATTAGAAAACTTCTCTTTGCTAAGACATTGTAAGGATGTAGAAAAAATGAAGTTTGTGGAACGCTACATCACACAATTACCAGAATCAATACAGGGAGAAGACAAGATGACATCCATACTAAGTTACATAAAAGCAGGGGATGCCTTAATGATAAGCAATAGCATTGCAGACTTGAACTGGTTGCAGCAACACGTATTGTTTGCTGTCTTTAGATTATTAGACAAGGATAATGATGTGATAGAAAAAGAAATGGAATATGTCTTGCCACGATTAGTGAAAAAGTGGGAAGATATATGCGTATCTTCAAATACAAAATAAGGTCGAGTATTATTTAGATATGGAAAAATATATAACATCAATCAAAGATTTGGTCATTCAGGTAATGACCAATGGGGCTGAAATTAAAGATAAAGCCGAGAAAGGTGATGCCAAATCATGCTTTCAGATGGGTATGATACATTTATTGGGTATCAACACCCCTATAGATTTCAAAAAAGCAAGTGAGTTTATAGGCAATCAATCGTTGAGTGATGCCCCAGATGCTAATCGTTTATTGGGTTTTATTGCTGAATGTGAAGGTGACTTTTCGAAATCATTTCTTTGCTATGCAAAAGCAGAAGTGAATGATAATGACTCTTATATTAGCAAAGTAATAAAGAGCAGAAATCAGTTACAGCAATATCTGAAGAGGTTCAAGCTCGATACAAATCTGAACAATGAGGTATCTGCTATATTGGGTGATTATAAAGATAATAGTTCTGCAAAAACAGGAGCCTGTATCAAAATAGCTTCGCTATGTAATGATGAGCAAACTTGCTTAGATGCTGCCCAGTGCTTGTGCGAGACAGGCGATTATATTTCTGCTATGCAATGGCTGAAGAAAGGGAATGTTAGTGCAGAGCATCTGCTATGCAAATCAATTACTGAAAGATTCGAGAAGACAAAGAATTCCCTTAAGAACTCTTCTGATTATCAAATAATTGAGATTGAAGGGAAATCTTTGTTAGGTCAGGACGATATAACATTATTCCTTGATAATATAAAGAGGAAATGTAAGAATGCATCATTATCATGCAGTAAAGAATGGAAAGAAAATGCTCAGAAGCGTACTAATAATGTCATAGGTGCTATAAAAGATTCCGAAGAAAAAGCTCGTATGGCAGAGGAAGCAGAGGAAGAGGCAAGAAAGAAAAAGAGGAAAAAGATAATAATATATGCAGTTGTCATTATTGTTATATTCCTTTTTGGATATTTCCATAAAGATAAGGGGGAAATTGGGGGGCTGGCAGGTGGCCTTGCAGGTATCATTGGACTAATATTTTGGTATTTTATAATTAAATGGTTAATAAAAAAATCAAAAAAGTAGAATGAGATTGTATTTTTAAGTAATAGTAAAATAAACGACGATGAAAACAATAATACAAATAAAACAGCTTCTTGAAAGCATTGCGGTAGGAGGTTATGATTCGAGAAATAATGAACTTGAACTTATTGAATCTGTACGGGATAATTTCCTCCCATTATTTCAATTCAACTTCGACGCATCGTCATTAGAAATTGCGCAGAATATTTTTGCAAAGATAGCAGAGAATGTTCAAAGAAAATCGTATGTGACTTATCTCCCGGACGGACAGCATACCATAGATAAGTTGGGGAACCAAACCTTTGAAACACCTACCATTACGGAATGGATGGGAGGTAAATCTGGTCAAAATTTTGTAATTAACTACTCAAACAAATCGGCGAATAAGGCTGAGGCCTGTTTGAATCAACTGGTTGTGGACATGCTTCTGTCACTTCCGAGTAGAAGCATAAATTTACATTTCGTTGATCTCGCTTTCTCAGCTCAAGCATCTTTCTTAACAAGGAATCTCGACGAGAAGATATATGGCAAGTTGATTAGTAGTCCTAACGAATGGAACCAACTGAAGGATGATTTAAGAGCAAAGATGGCGAAGTCGTTGGAGGAATATGGCGATGTCACCAAATATAATGAGAGTAAAAACAGGGTCGTTGTGCCATACGATGTCGTGGTAATCACAGACTATCAGAAATGTGTCAGCGAGATGCGCGACTTGGATGCTCTATTTGAGAACGGCCATAAAGGAGGTATCTATTTCGTATTGATGAATAACCAGGATTTCAAGAGTGACAGAGATATTGACTCGCTGCTGGCATTGAAGGACTTTTATCAAGTATTAGAGGCTGAAAATTTTGGCAACTATTCAAAGGATGCTTTTATTCGTTGTACTCCAATTCTCGACAATCCCATCTTAGCAAAGGCTTGCTTCAACTATATTAATGAGGGGGCAGAACTGCCACAGGTGGCAGCAGCCAGTATCGACCACGATAAGTTGCTGGGTAAGGGCTTTGAGCCTATTGATAAGGCAATGGTGATTCCTGTTGGCTCGTCAGAGAATGGTGATTTGGTGGATTTCACGCTCGATACCGTCAGCCATATCCACTGCTTTATCATTGGACAGTCTGGTACGGGTAAGTCGGTATTCCTGCACGATGTCATCATCGGCGCGATGGCAAAGTATTCGCCTGAGGAATTGGAGTTATACTTAATGGACTTCAAAATTGGTGGTGTTGAGTTCAACCGCTATCGCAATGAAAAGCATGTAAAGGCTCTGCTCGTTGACAATTCAGATATTCAGATTACGTTGGAGATTCTACGTGATATCAGTAACAAGATGCGTGAGCGTGGTAAACTACTTAGAGCAAGCGGTGTCTCGAATATTGTGGAGTATAATCAGGTGAATCCAACTAAAAAGATGCCTCGCATTGTCTTTATTGCCGATGAGTGCCACGTGATGTTCCCAACAATGAACAGTAAGGAGGCCAAGTTGTATCGTGAGATCTCTGAAATTCTGCAGAAAATTGCGAAGGAAGGACGTAGTCAGGGTGTACACCTCGTATTGGCAACACAAACCATTGCTCAGGCTGAAATTTCGAGCGAGATACTCAATAATATCTCTGACTTCTATTTGCTGAAGTGCTCACCTGGTGATTCCGAAAGGCTGGTTCGTGGTTCTGTTGATACGACAAGTGCACTAAAAACGGGTCAAGTGCTTCATCATGATATTGATAATGATGTGGTGTTCAAGTCCACTTATCTGCCCACACCGCAGGCTCTTGAAATTATCAAGAAGATTAACGACAAGACAAAGGCTTCAAAGAATGAGCAGTTCTATTTCGTGGGCTCGCAGATATTCGAAATTGACGACGAGGTGAAGAGTCTGCTTGCTCAAAAAGGTGATGCAATTGCTTTTGGACGATCTATCGACACGAAGATGGAGCCTGTCATCATTCCGTTACGTAACGAATATGCAGATAACGTGATGCTATTTGGTATCAACGATGAGGAGCAGGTTTCACGTACAACGATGGCTTCCATCAAGAGTCTGAGGTTCTCTAACAAGAACATCAAGATCAAGGTCATCAATTGTCTGCCTTCAGACCAGCGAAATACCACCAAGATGCTTAATGACTTGGAAGGTAAGGGAGAAATAGAACTGCTGAACCCACAGGATTGTGGTACTGAACTGGTAAATATCGCAACTTCTATCAAGGATAGAACAGCAGAGCCGACAGTGCTATATATCCTCGGACAAGAGCGATTCAGGGAATTGCGTATGGATATGGAGATTGCTTCAGCCAAGCCAGCTGCGGCTGCCGATGACTTCGGATTCGATAGTAGCATGTTCTCTTCTGGAGATAGTGGAAGTACCGACTTCTACAGTTATCAGAAGGTGATTGAATATATTCTGAAAAACGGTGCTGAGGTTGGCGTGCATGTCATCCTTCAAATCGACAAGCCCAAGCAGTTGCTATTCTCTGACTACATGTCGGCAAAGGATTTCTTCAATATGTTCCATCATCTCATTATGCTGAGGAGTGATGAGAATGCCGTCAATACCCTTGGTATGAGCGATGATTTGAAACTGGAAAACCTCTCTTCTGACATTGAGCGTCTGAGGGCAATCTACTATAACGAGACTAACAACAGTTACACGCTGTTTACTCCATTTGATTTCTAAACTATTAATAATTAAGGTATAAGACTATGGCAAGTGATGCTGGTGTAAAAAACATAGAGCAGTTGGCTCTGTTTGGTAAGAATATTAAGAACCTGGGGCAGAATATGTATTCAACGATGCAAGCAGCCCAACAGCGTATGAATGCCGTCTCTGAAGGATGGCAGGACAAACAGAATGACAAGTTCCGTGAGCAGTTCGATCGTAGTGTTCAAGACATCAAGAAGATGTCAGAGATGTTTACGGAGTATTCCAACTACATCGCCAAGATTACATCGAAGTTGATGGAATATCAAAGCATAAGATAACTCCACGATGGCTAATGGCGATGTAAAGGTAAGAGAAGTACGGCTCTTGGAGTCGTACTCCACTGCTTATAACAGATTCATGGAGTCGACGATACAGATGACCTACAGGTTTCGTAATCTTTTCGCTCAGAAAGACGATCAGGCACGAGACTTAGAACATAAGATAAAGGATCATCTGAATATTGCCCAGCAGAAACTTGCTCATGCCAAAGCAGACTACGAAGCGTCTGTTAAAAGAGGTGGGGGTATGGATGGACAGGAACTAGCGCATCGAGAGCAGGCTTTGGAAAAGTATAAAGCACTTTACAAGAAAGCCCAAAACTATGCAGAATCGGCCAAGAAACTCTATCAGAATATTCATGGAGAGTTTGAACGTGTAGAATGGATGACCAACCGCCAAAGACACAAATTGGAGGATAGTAGGGACGAAGGCAATAATTTCCTAAAGAAAGCCATCGATGCTCTAAATGAATATAAGCAATGAAACAGTTGAAGATGCTTCTTGACGAGATGCACCAGTATGTGCAGGCGTTCAATCGAAATAATCAAATACTGAACGATAACTGGCAGGATAAAAAGTCAGAACAGTTCAGTAGCACCTGTGTTACCGTCGTAAATAACACCTGCCAGGAATATATGCAGACTGTTGAGCAGGTACAGACGGGTATTAACAGTTCTTTGGAGCAGTTGAAAAGCATGGAGCAGGAATTGAGCAAAGAGCTGTCTGCTCCTGAATGGGCATACAAAGGATAGTTGCTTATGGTGGCTAACCACGATAATATGCTCGATACCTTCAACCTCTGTAATATGGAGTATTTTGAGGGCAAACTATTGTTCCCCCAATTCGCGTTGCTGCATTCATATAGGACATGTGGATATTTCCAATATACTAAAGGTGGCTGGTTTGATAAAACCTTATATGACCCTACGATATCCATGACGGACTATTACGACTTCACGGAGAAGCAGTTCAGGGACATCATGTGTCATGAGATGATTCATTACTATCTGGCCTACTTTGGTATCGACAGAAACTGTAAACATGGAAAGAAGTTCAAGGAAATGGCTGCAAGACTGAATGCGTCGTTTGGGCTCCATATAACGCCAACGGTAGATTTGTCGGAATATAAGCGGAGAAAGGGCACGCCATCAATTTCGTATTGGTTCGTCAAAAAACTGTATATGTAATGAGATTTTTCAAAGAGTTCTATGGGTTCTTATTCGAGTTTAACTCGTGGGGAGAATATTTCAAGTTTTTGCTTGGTAGGCTTATTGGTGCTATTATCGCGGTAGGGATATTGGTATTGATTCTCTATTTCTTCTATTGGTATGGGGAGACTCATTGAAGCAGACGAGAGACTATGGATGGACAGCCATGGTTTTGTTTATTCTGGTGATGGTAAACGCTTGCTGAAGGGAGCGAACGTAAAGGGTGCTTATTGGATTCCTGAAGGGGTAGAGGAAATTGAGCATGGCGCATTGCTGGGATGCAGGATTGATACGCTGCATATCCCTTGGACTGCCCATGTACATGACTATGACCAGTTGGTGTTTAGTGAGGATGAAGAGGAAAATGAGAATCTGATGCCTTGTGTATATTTTTGGCAGAAAGACTATTCCTGCCGCGATGAGCAGACGGATGCCTTTGAGGATGATGGAGAGTATCGTATGGATGAACATGACATTGCTTATAGCCTCGACGGGCATCGGCTATTGTTCGCAAGGGCTGGATTCAAAGGTAACGAATACCATGTGCCGGAAGGTGTAGTGACGATATGTTCTATGGCATTCGCTACATGCCGCCAATTTGTTACGCTGTATATCCCTCAATCAGTCCGTCTGATTGGCGACTATATTTTTGGTCCAGGTGGAGGAAAGATAATTATAAGAGATTAATGCTTTCGAGACAATGAGAGAAGAATTTATAAGATAGATGTGATGGACTGACGATCGTGATGTCGTAAAGAATAAAGCTAAGGTGCTTGCAGCATGTTACAATAGAGGGAAGATGTCTACCCCAGATAGATTTTTCGTATTCATAAACTTGGATAATATCCCCAGTGAAATTTGGGGACAGTTCTCAATGATTCATAGGTTACCGACAACTTAGTTCCTGTCGCACTGTATGCGTAGTTAATCATCCTTCCATCCTGATAGGTATTCGCCTAAAATGCCTTGAATGATGGATTGTCCACCTTGCGGACTGCCATGCACTCCATCTCTACCAGCCAGCCGGAACGGCAGACGGGAGCATGGACGATGACATAGGGCTTGCCATGGAACCGTGTCTCATACATCTTGTGTACCAGCTGATAGTCTGAGGTGTCACGCAGATAGACTACCATATAGCACACATCGTCGTAGGTGCATTCCGCCTCGGCAAGAAGGGTCTCCACATTCTCCCACATACGCTCCGTCTGCTTGACGATATTCTTGGGATATTTGATCTCGCCCTTGTTGTTGATACTTGCCGTACCGGAGATAAACACATGGCGGCGGTCCTGATAGTCAACACGGGTGCCACGCTCGAAGCTCACCCCATAGTCGCTGGTGCGGTTGAGGTGGGTAGGGGCATAGAGGTAGTGTATCTGCTCCTGCTCGATGCCTGCGATGGCATAGTTGTCCATCTGCGACAGCACGTTAGGGTCAGCCTGTCTGCCACCGATACCCGTAGAGGCAATGAAGTGTGTGTTGACGGTGAGTCCCTGTGTGAAGAAGAACTGGTTACGGGCACGGACGACACCCCCATAGTTAAGGTCCACGTCATTGACGAAGAACCAGGTGCGGATGCAGTTGTCCTTCAGGGTACAGCCCTCCTCCAGCAGTTGCATGTTATACTCGTTGAAGAGCAGGCGTGTCTGGTATTCGGAATTGGCGGCAAGGTTATGGGCACTGCCGTTCCACAGGTGCTTGAAGCCATTGTGCTCTACGGCATAGAGACCGCCATGGGTGACAGATGTCCTGACACCTGTCATGAAATAAACCCACAAGGCAATCTTCGTACCGTCAAGGGGAGCCTGCTGGATGATGCTCTTGGCACAGTCGGTCATGTCGGCGACAATCACCTCGTCCTGCTGGTTGGCGGCATCACTGAGGAAATAGCGTTTGAAAACAGCCTGTGTGCCGGGGAGTTTCTCCTCTACCAGTGAGTTATAGGCATTGAGTACCGCCTCTAACTGGTTGGCGAAAGGAAGTCCTGGTTCACTGACGTGAATCATGGCATGAAATTCCTTTACTTCTGTCCCGTTGTCAAACTGATATATCTCGGCGTATGCTTTCTCGAATGTTATAGTATGGGTATTACTTTCCATTGTTCTTTTATTTGCGTGCAAAGGTAATGAAAATCATGCACAGAACCAAAGAAAAACGACTTTTTATGCATAGCTGTGCATGCCGCCCAGGAAATAATTCACACCAAAGTAGGTCATGAGGATGGTCAGGAAGGCAAGCGTCATATACAGATGGTACAGAGTTGGCTTGCGGAGGAAAGGCAAGGACTGCTCATGGACACCTACGGCATAAATCATAAAGGTGATGAGTGCCCATGTCTCCTTCGGGTCCCAGCTCCAGTAGGTGCCCCATGACACATTCGCCCAGATGGCACCGATGAAGATGCCGAAGCCCAGACAGGTGAGGGCAGGGAGGAGAAAGAGCTGCGACAGCAGTTTCAGCTCCTCTGCCTGCCGCCGCATGATGAATGCGGTGATGCCACAGATACAGGTCAGGGACAGCAGGGCGAACGACATCATGATGATGCTGACATGGATGGTCAGCAGGGGGGAGTTGAGGACGGGCATCAGATGACTGATCTGCGGGTCCATCTGTGAGATATGGCTCACCAGCAGGAAGAAGCCCGACAACAGGAAACCGAAGGTGAGCATGATAGGGAACCAGCTGCACACGATGAGTGACAGCAGCATGATGCTCCAGGCAAGGAAGAGCATGGTCTCGTAACCGTTCGACATGGGGATGGTCCCTGTGATGATCCATCGCAGGGCAAGACCGAACGACAGGGCGAGGAATGCCAGCAACAGGAACCCCCGCTGCCACCAGAATGTGGGGCGCATCTTGTTGAATATCAACAAGAGGAACGAGAGGATGCCCATGGTGAGACATGCCATGAAGAGGATGGTGGCAAACGCCACCTTATTATATATGCGCTCAGCCTTGACCTGTGTGTCAGTAGGCAGGGAGGAGGCTCCGAAGGTCTTTTGGTAGTCCTGCATCTTGTCGAGGAAGGCATTGGCACGCTGGTAGTTGCCTGCCTGTATCTCTCCGTTGAGAAGGGTGAACACGTCACGGATATACTTCCGGTGTTCCTCGTCCATCTGCTCAGGGAGGTTGTCTGTGGGGGCATACCAGGTGATGGTACCTTTGTTCTGATAGGGCAGGAGTTTCAGGGGCGTTCCCTTGTGTAAGTCCATGATGAGCATGAGTTTCTCGTCCATCTTGGAAACCTGCTTGTGGAAACTCTCCTGTTGCTGTCCTTGGTAGAACTCCTGTACGTAAGGACCGAGGATATAGCCGTTCTTGCCGAAGAAATAGTTCATGCTGGCATAGTCGGGGATGCCGAGGCGACCTTTCAGTTCTCCGCCCTTCACCTTGATGACCGGTTCTTCTACCCAGTCGTCGTGGAAGAAGACAAAACCGGTGAGTACCTGTTCGGCAGAATACTCCCCATACGAGCGCTTGCCATAGAGTTTCTTGGTGAAGTCGATGGCGTAGGTCTGTACCGGACATACCCGGTCGTTATATACCATGAAGAGTTGTCCGAACTTCTCGGCAGTCTCTTTCGGCAGCACACGGGGGGCGGCATGGAGAGGTGAGATGGAAGAGGTGAGATGGAAGAGTGCCAGTAGCATCATTCCCCGTTTCAGGAGCGGGGAACGCAGCAGTCGGCGATAGGTGCCGTGAGGGTCAAAGAGCATCCAGATAAGGGAGATGAAGAGGAGGGCATAGCCCAGATAGGTAACGGGGATGCCCCAGGGGTCACTGTTCATAGCAAGGATGCTGCCTCGCATGTCCTCGTCGAAACTGCTCTGATAGAGACGCACGCTATGGAAGGAAGCAATGTTATTCATGGAGATCCTCTCCTGCTTCTGTTCCTTACCGTCATCCATCGTGATGGTCGAGACATAGTCGGCAGCGGCACTCGTCCCCTCATGAAACTCCACCTCGAAACGGTCGAGCTTTACTGAGAAGGGCAGGGGGTGCAGTTGCATGTCCTCCGTCATATAACGGTCTGTAGACTGACCGGTGCGCAGATAGACAATCCCTTTCTCGGCGGTGAGATGCGTCAGCAAGGCACCGAGTAGGATGACGACAAACGACAGATGGAGGGTGACGGCGAAGGCACGGCGTACCCGCTGTTTGATAAAATAGCCGACGGCAAAGGCGGTGAGGACAGCCCAAAGGGCGGAGAACCACCAGGAACCGTAGATATGCTCGGACACATAGGAGATCCCTTGGTATTTCTCAACAATCGTGGCGACAGCCATGACGGCTATCACCACGATATAGAATGCTATGACAGTTTTCTTCATATTGTGCAAAGATACACATTATCTGCCATTCAGGCAAGAAAACAGTGTATTAAATAGATTCAATGAACTTCACGACAGCGTAACGGTCTGCTTTCGGTAAGTTATAGAACTGTACGGCGGAGCTGTAGGCATCCGACTGCTTGGAGTAGGCATGCCACATAATCGCCTCGATGACGGTACGGGCACGGCAGTCGTGCAGACGGTCGTCAGCACCCGTCAGCTGACGGGACAGTCCACGTCCCCAGAGTGGGGTGGTGCGGCACCAGCCCGTACGGATGTCGTTCTCCATGAAGAGACGGTGCTGTACCATGTCGGTATAGGGCCATATCTTCTGGTAAGGATATTTGGGCAGCATCTCACTGGCATCCTTGCCGATGCTCTGCGCATAAGCCTTGATGCTGGCATCCACCCACATGTTGTCGGCACCTGTCGTCCAAGAAGGACGGTGACACTGGGCGCATCCCATCTGTGTGAACAGCGTCTTACCACGCTGCACGTCCTTGTCGTCGAGGTTACGGGCGGCAGGAACGGCAAGTCCGCGGTGCCATACCATGAACTGGTAGTACTGCTTGTCGGACATCTCCTCCTCACCACCATAGTACTCGTCGTTCAGCAGATACTTCTCGAAAGTGTCTTTGTAGGCTATGCTGGGGGTATTCAGCACCTCATAGACACGAGCCCTGATGCCCTCGTCGGTACCGTCGGCATAGTAAGGGTGCAGGATGCTCAACGGAGAGGCACCATGCTCCTTGATATAGGCGATGACCTCAGCGTCCTCACTCTGAGCCTGTGCCCATGCTGTCGTGCTGTAGAGCCAGTGACGGTCGGAACGGGTCACATTGGTGATGTTCCAGATAGCGTTGGCACCGGCACCATCCTGC
>OCVV011295368.1_pt1 | contig 11864 bp, 15 predicted proteins | sample 1539721 | NCBI WGS metagenome assembly OCVV01 (sample SAMN02144230, study PRJEB22623) | gut metagenome | biome: sheep rumen | host: Ovis aries | place: New Zealand | reverse complement strand
ACATTATTAGTAAACAACGTGAAGATGTTCATTTATTAGGAAATATAGGTGTTCCTTTATTTGATGAAATTGATAAATTAACCGAAAAATCTATTGTGGTTTTGGAGTTGTCATCACATCAATTGGAGTTTGTGCAAGTTGCACCTAATATTGCAATTTTATTAAATTTATTTGAAGAACATTTAGATCATTATAAATCTTATGAACATTATATTAATGCTAAGTTAAATATTTGTAGATATCAAAAAGCGGAAGATTATTTCCTATATAGTATTGATAATGAATGTTTAAGAAATCATGTAGAGAAAATGAGAGATTTAAAGCAAAATGTTTTTGAAATAAGTCTTGAAGGAAACAGCAAGATAAATTCTAAGGATTCTTTGATAATTAGAAAAGAAAATACTGCTATAACAGAGGAGGGAGAGGTTTTATATACTGATTCTGAATCTAGACAAATATTAGGTGATCATAATTTTAATAATATTATGTTCGCTGTTACAGTTGCTAAAATAATGAATTTAGATTTGAAAAAAGCAACTGAAGATATTTATAATTTTGCGCCATTAGAGCATAGAATGGAATTTGTTGGCGAAATTGATGGTGTTAAATATTATAATGATTCAATTGCTACGATTCCTGCATCTACAATTAATGGAGTTGAAACTTTGAAAAATGTTAATACTTTGATAATTGGTGGTAAGGATAGAGGTATTGATTATAGCGAGTTTGCGGAGTTTTTAGGAAATACTGATATTGAGCATTTGATTTGTTTGCCTGATACAGGGTGGAAAATTGCGGATATGGTTGTTAATGAAAATATGGAGGTTTTTATTGTTCATAATATGGAAGAAGCGGTTAGTTTTGCTAAGGAGGTTACTAAGAAGGGGACTTGTTGTTTGTTGTCTCCAGCTGCTTCTAGTTATGGTTTTTTTAAGAATTTTAAAGAAAGAGGAAATCTGTTTAAAAAACTTGTGTTGGAGTTATAGGAGGCCGCCAAAACCATTGACTTAAATAATTATTGGTGAGATATATATCCCAACAATAATTATTTAAGTCAATGGTTTTGGCTACTCAGAAGAAATTGGATTATTTTTTGAAATAAAGAAAGAAGAGAGAGGTAAGAATATTGGTAGTTTGGATTATACTTATTGTTTTAGGATTTGTTTTACTAATTAAGGGAGCTGATTTTTTAGTTGAGGGGGCAAGTAACATTGCTAAGAGGTTTCATATTCCAGAAATTATAATTGGTTTAACTATTGTGTCTATTGGAACTTCTATGCCGGAGTTGTTTGTGAGCATTACTTCGGCAATTGAAGGCTATCCTGATATGGCAATTGGTAATATTGTTGGGAGTAATATTGCTAATTTATTACTTATTTTGGGGATGTCATCAATTATTAGGTCAATTAAATTTAAAAGGGAGACTAGATTGATTGAAATTCCAATGTGTTTGGGGATTTCTTTGCTATTCGTTTTGCTTTGTAATTTAGGTCATGACGTAACTAGATTTGATGCTGGTATTTTAATTGTATTGTTCGTCTTGTTTATTGGATATACAATTTTTATGGCTAAAAAGGGTGAAGACTTTGATAGAGAAGACGATGATGAAGTTGTTGTGGATAAAACAAAGTCAAGTAAATCAACTATTAAAGATATTGTTTTCTTGATTTTAGGAGCAGTGCTATTAAAAATTGGTGGAGATTTGACGGTTAATAATGCTGTTGAAGTTGCTAAACATTTTGGATTAAGCGAGAAGTTAATTAGTGTTACAATTTTGGCTGTTGGGACAAGCTTGCCAGAGTTAGTTACTAGCGTTTCTGCAGCAATTAAAGGTAAGAGTGATATTGCTATTGGAAATATTTTAGGTTCTAATATTTTTAATATGTTGTTGATTATTGGGGTTTCTGCAATGATTAAGCCAATTGTTTATAATACAAGTTATAATTTAGATATGATATTCTTGATTGGTGGTACTTTGGTGTTGTCATTGTTTCCTATTATTCCACCTAAGAATAAGATGAGTAGGGGAAACGGTTTGGTGTATGTTTTGATTTATGTAGGGTATTTGGTTAGTCTGTTTGTGAAGTGATGTTGGTCATGATATTTTTTAGAGATAATGATAAAAAGTAAATTATAGAGGCGATATGAGTATGAAGAAAATAATTATTCTTTTAGTAATTGTATTTTTTATTTTAGGATTATTTTGTGGGCTAGCTAGAAAAAATAGAGAAACTAATCCTGTAAAAATAGATTATCAAAAATCATTTTTTCAAGATTTTTATGTTGAAAATAATGTTGTAAATGTGAAATGTAGTTTATATATTTATAACGATTATGAACAAGATAAAAAATTTTATATAAGAGCAAAATCTTCTGAAGATGTTGGTAAACTATTAAATAATGAAGATTTAAGAATAAATGAAAATGGAAAAGAAAAAATTTTTGAATTAAAAGCAAATGAAGGTCGTACCATTGATGTTATTTTTGAAGGTGAATTCGGAGGTGTAAATCAAAAATCGGATAGAAAATTACCAAATGAAATCGAAATTATTTGTGTAGATAAATAGAATAAATTTACTTAAAGAAGTATATAAAAAACGTTCTCACTCGCAAGGGTGAGAAATTTTTATGTTTAAAATGTGAAATATTATTCATATACTATTGACTTTTAAATAAAAAAATTAATATAATATGCATGTAAAAAAAAACAAGGAGGTTTATTATGATTAAATTAGTATTAGTTAGACATGGTCAAAGCATGTGGAATTTAGAAAATAGATTTACAGGATGGACAGACGTAGATTTATCTGAACAGGGAATTCAAGAAGCAAAAGAGGCTGGAAAGGTATTAAAGGATAAGGGGTTTGAATTTGATATTGCGTATACATCTGTTTTAAAAAGAGCAAATGACACATTAAATTATATTTTAGAAGAATTGGGTGAAACCAATATTCCTGTAAAGAAGAGTTGGAGATTGAATGAAAGACATTATGGAGCATTACAGGGATTAAATAAAGACGAAACTAAGAAAAAATATGGTGACGAACAAGTATTATTATGGAGAAGAAGCACAGATGTTAAACCACCAGAATTAACAATTGATGATGAAAGATATCCTGGTAATGATCCAAAATATAAAGATTTAGCTAAAGAAGAATTGCCAACAACAGAAAATTTGATAGACACTATTAAAAGAGTTATGGATTATTGGAATTCTGATATTAAGAAGGATTTACTGGAAGGAAAAAGAGTAATAATCGCAGCACATGGAAATAGTTTAAGAGGATTGATAAAATATTTAGACAATATGACAGATGAGGAGATAATAGGATTAGAACTTCAAACGGGAAATCCTATTTGTTATGAATTGGATGATGATTTAAAACCTATAAGACATTATTATTTAAAATAAGGTTGAAAAGTATACGACAATATGATATAATGCAAACAATAGTTCACAGATAGAAATAAATGTAAAATATAAAAAAGTAAATGAAGCAAGAACTAAATTTCGGATAAGAAAGGAGGTTGTTGCTTTTTTTGTGTGCAAAATTATATTTATTGTAAATCAGAAAAAAAGAATATACTTAACAGGAGGTAATTGATGAAAGAAAAAAATTTTACTAAATATTATAATTTTATTGACAAGTACGTATTATACGTAGTAATATATATTAAAGAGGAGGTAAGAAAATGAGATTTCGTGAATTAGACAAAATCTTAACCTCCAAGGGATGGTATCATCATCATACAAATGGGTCACACTATATATATAGACATAAAGATATAGAACGGAAGTGTAATAGTACCAAATCATAAGGGAGATATTCCAAAAGGTACTCTTAACAACATATTGAAACAAACATATTTAAAATAAAATAAATGAAATATACTTAAGGAGGTATATAAAAATGAAAGTTATTTATCCAGTATTATTTTACGAGGAAAAAGAAGGTGGGTATTCTGTTTTCGTACCAGATTTAGAAAAAGCATTGAATTGTAGTGCTTCAACATGTGGAGGTACATTAGAAGAAGCAATGGAAATGGCAGAAGATTTAATTGCAGGATTAATAATTGATGAAATGGAAGCGGACAATAAAATTCCAAAAGCGAGCAAGATTGAAGAGGTAAAATTTGAAGAATTAGAAAAAAGATTAGATATAGAAAATTGGGATTATATATCAAGATTTAAAACATATATAGCCGTTGACATAAGTGCTTTTGCAGAAAAATGGGGAAAAGAATTGGTAAAGAAAACGGTTAATATTCATAAATGGATAAATGTTAAAGCTGAAATGTTAAAGATAAATTTTTCAAAGACTTTAGAAGAAGCCTTATTGGAAAAGATATATAAATCATAAGTATAAAATTTAATTTATTAGAATTATATTTGAAACTTAATGCTTGACTACAAAAACATGCTATTTTAAGGGAAATTTCAAAAATTCTCAGTTTATGTCCTGTTAATATTAAGAAAAAAACATAGAATTAAATATAGGAGGGAGGATAGATATGAATCAAGAAAAAATTGGTAGTTTTCTAGCTGAATGTCGTAAAAATAAAAAAATAACACAGGAGCAACTAGCGGAAAAATTGGGAGTAACTAATAAAAGTATTAGTCGTTGGGAAAATGGAAAAACAATGCCAGATTATTCTATATTAGATGATTTATGCAAAATATTAGAAATAGATGTAAATGAATTTCTATCTGGTGAAAAAATAAAAAAAGAAGAAATACAAGTTCACACTATTGAAAACCTAGATTCTATTTTAAAAGAATATTATAAGATGAAAAAACAAAAAAATATATTTAAAATTGTGGCTATTTTAACAGGATGTATTGCAGTTAGTTTAATTGTTGGTTTTACGTTAGTGTTTTTATTTATGGGTGCATTAAATAAAACGGAAATAACAACAGATAAAGCGAAATATCAAGAAGTTATTGGCGTTAATGCAAAAGATAAATATAAAGATAAATGGGGAATGTCCGAAGAAATATTTCCAAAATCTGTTGAGAATGAAAATGTATTAGATTTCAAAATGGTTTCGTATGATCCGTTTGATAAGCAATTTTTATCATACTTAATAGTTGATTATAACGAAGAAGAATATGCTAAAGAAGTTACCAGATTAAAGAATTATGGTGTTGAGGATTATGTGGGATACTATGGTGTTACTGGATTTTCAAAGTATAAATTATTAGCAATGGAATCAGATTCATATTATGGATTTGTGTATGCTATTACAGATGAGAAAAGTAAAGTAATTTATGTTGAATTGATTTTTTGTAATTACTTTATGGATATAAAATATGATGAGCAAATACCCGAAGAGTATTTACCAGATAATTTCAATGCTAAAGTTGAAAATGATTATAGAAGGAAAATGATTAATGAGTAATTATTTGCCTAGTAATATATGAATGGAAAAAAGTTCTTACTCGCAAGGGTGAGAACTTTTTATAACTAAAATATGAAATATTATTCACATACTATTGACTTTTAAATAAAAAAAATATTATAATATGGGTGTAAAAAATAACAAGAGGGATTATTATACTTGAATTAGGTATATAAAAAATAAGAGGAAAATTAATTGTTTTGATTGGAGATATAATTATGAAATTTGAAGAGTTTGGAAATAAAAATGGAAAAAAATTATTATTGTTGCCAGGAACAGCTTGTACATGGCAATTAAATTTTAAAAATGTAATTGATAAGTTATCAGAAAAATATTATCTAATATGTGTTAATTATGATGGATTTGAAGGGGATAAAAATAAAATTTTTACAGATGTTCCAACAGTTACAGAAAAAATAGAAGAGTATATTATTCAAAATCATAATGGAGTAATTGATGGTGCGTATGGATCTTCTTTAGGAGGAAGTTTTGTAGGTTTGCTGATTCAAAGGAAAAAGATACATATAAATCATGGCTTTGTAGGAAGTTCTGATTTGGACCAAGGTGGAAAGATATTTGCAAAACTTCTAACAATGATAGTTGGACCATTATTGTCGGGAGCTTGTAAGAGCGAAAAGAAGAGAGAAAAATTAAAATCAAAATTGCAAAAAAAAGGCGCAATGGGGGATGGAGAGGGTGCTTTATCTTTTGCTAATGATTTTATTGATAATATGGCAAAATTAAATCCAAAAACAATTTCAAGAGAGTTTTATTCAGATTATATTACACCATTAGATAATGATATAGATGTGGAAGGAACAAAAATACATATTGTTTATGCTTTAAAGATGGGAGAAAAATATAGAAAGAGATATTTACAACATTTTAAAAATCCTGATATTCATGAATTTGATATGAAACATGAGATATGGTTGTATGATGATGTATGGCAACAAAAAGTTCTAAAAATGATTGATGATTGTATGGAAAATGATATGAATTAAATATTTGTAGATGTTTTCATAATAAAAAACACTAATCAAAATAAGAAATTTTGATTAGTGTTTTTAGTATCTTTAAAAATCACAATTTCCAGGTGTTCTAGGGAATGGAATAACATCACGAATATTTTGCATACCTGTAATATACATTAATAATCTTTCAAATCCTAATCCAAATCCTGAATGAACTGTAGAACCGAATTTACGTAATTGTAAATACCAATCTAGTTCTTCTGTATCAATTCCTAGTTCTTTCATACGATTTACTAATTTATCGTAATCTTCTTCTCTTTGAGAACCACCCATAATTTCACCTGCACCAGGCACTTCTAGGTCTACTGCTGCAACTGTTTTTTCATCTGGATTAAGTTTCATATAGAATGCTTTGATATCTTTTGGCCAGTTTTTAACAAATACAGGTCCGTTGAAGTATTCTGTAATGTATTTTTCATGTTCTTTGGCTAAATCTTCACCATATTCTGGCTCAAATTCCCATTCTCTATCAGCTTTTTTTAGAATATCTATTGCTTCTTTATGATCTAGTCTAGTAAAAGAAGAGTTACATACTTTTTGTAATTTTTCAATTAATCCATTTTCAATAAATTTATCACAGAATTCTAGTTCTTCTGGACATTTTTCTAAAACAACTTTTACAACATATTTTAAGAAATCTTCTTCAATGTTCATTAATTGTTCTAAATCACAGAAACATATTTCTGGCTCTACCATCCAGAATTCATTAGCATGTGTTTTGGTATTTGAATTTTCTGATCTTAATGTTGGTCCAAATGTATATATTTTTCCAAATGCATGTGCAAATGTTTCACCGTGTAATTGTCCTGAACCTGTTATGAATGCTTTTTTACCAAAGATGTCTTGTGAAAAATCAGTTTGACCATCTTTTTGTGGTAGTGGTTTATCTAAATCTAATGTTGTTAATTTAAACATTTCAGCAGAACCTTCACAATCTGCACATGTGATGATTGGGCTGTTTAAATAAACATATCCGTTGTTTTGAAAATATTCATGTATTGCAAAAGCTGCAACACTTCTAATTCTAAATATTGCATTAAATGTATTTGTTCTTGGACGTAAATGTGCAACTGTTCTTAAATATTCAAAAGTATGTCTTTTCTTTTGAAGAGGATAATCTTGTGAACTTAAATTATCTATTGCTACACTTGTTGCTTGTATTTCAAAAGGTTGTTTTGCATCTGGTGTAAGTACTAATTTACCTGTTACTGCAATTGAAGAACCTATTGTTAATTTGCATATTTCTTCGAAGTTTGATAAATTATCATTAAATACAATTTGAACATTATTGAAAAATGAGCCATCATTTAATTCAATAAATCCAAAAGTTTTTGAGTCACGAACAGTTCTAACCCAACCTTCTATCTTAATTTCTTGATCTTTATACGAATTTGTATTTCTAAATAAATCTTTTATTATTGTTGTTTCCATAAGCATATATTTCATCCTTTCTGAAAATTTCCGTGCTTTAATTAGTATATCACTAATTAGTACAATTATTTCTAAATTATACAACGTAATAAGGAAAAATGCAATAATTCAAGCAGAAATTATTTACAATAAAATTTAGTATTGATATAATTTTAATATAATTTAATTTTATACAAAAAATTAGGTGAAACGGATGAATAATATTTTAGAAAGCATAGCGAGAGTCATCTCAAAAATATTTTTAAGAATAGTAATAATAATTTTATTGTTTTTTACAATTTCAACAGTTGCAAAACTAAATAAAAATGTTTTAGCTTTTGCAGAAATAGTTGAATCTTTAAATCAATCTATGGTAAATGAAGATGCCACGAATAGTTCGAATATTGAAGATAATCAGCACAAAGAAATTGAAGAAAATTTTGTAATAGCTTCAGCTGAGAATTCGAATCAATATCCTGAAGGCTGGTTAGAAGATTTTAATGAAAAAATTATAGAATTACAAAAAATATTTCCCAATAACATGTATTGGAATCATGCGGATGGCGAACCTTGTAATCCCGGTGAAGACAATAATGTGTATAGTGTCACTTCTATACCATGTAATCATTATTTAAATGGAGAATGGTATTGTAATGCTTATTATGGAAAATCTGATGAAGTATATCCATATAAATCAACAAGTGTTCAGTGTAGAGGTTTTGCAAGTTTATTAAGTGATGAAATTTTTGGAAAAGATGCTCCTGTAAGAGTATTTGAAGATTATGATAAATTACGAATAGGTGACCAGGCTAGAATTGATTGCGATTATCATTCGGTTTTTATTATAGATAAGACAGATGAATATGTTATTGTTGCAGAATGTAATGAGGATTTACAAAGCTGTAAAATTAGCTGGGGACGAAAAATAATGCGAGAAAATTTTGTACGGTTGGTATGTCACTCGTTGGGCTGATTAGAAGGATTTCAACTATTGGTTGATATGATAAAAATACCCCACTCAACCAATGGTATGTAGACTTTTGAATATAAACTCATTACACTGTAAACGAAGGAGGAAAATGGTTATGGATCAGATAAAAATTGGAAGATTTATTTCTGAATGTAGAAAAAAGAATAATTTAACTCAAATGCAGTTAGCTGAAAAATTAGGTATTACGGATAGAGCAATATCTAAATGGGAAAATGGTAAAGCAATGCCTGATTCTGGAATTATGCTTGATTTATGTAATGAACTTAAAATAAGTGTAAATGAGTTATTAAGTGGGGAGGTAATTAAAATGGATAATTATAATAAAAAAGCAGAAGAAAATTTATTGGAAATGAAAAAACAAAAAGAAGAGGCTGATAGAAAGATGCTTAAATTGGAGTGGGTTATAGGTTATACAGCTTCAATATCATTTTTGATTTTAATATTTGTGGCATCATTTGTAGATATGGCTAATTGGTTAAGAATTGTTCTTATAGTAATTGGATTTATAATATTCTTTATAGGTGCTCATAATGCATTAATAATAGAGCAAACAGCAGGTTATTATGAATGTCAAAAATGTCATCATAAATATGTGCCTAGTTATAAAAGTGTATTTTTTGCAATGCATACAGGTAGAACAAGATATATGAAATGCCCAGAATGTGGACAAAAATCATGGAACAAAAAAGTTTTAAGCAAATAAAATATCAATTTAAAAGATGAGGGGGTTATATGGAATTACCAAATGAGTTAAGAAATTTAATAGAAAGTGAACTTGAAAAAAGTAATATAAAAGATTTACAGAAAAATGCTGAAAATATTAGCTTAAAATATAGAGAAAAAAGTGGCAAAGGTGATAGATTGGTAACTGAAGAAATAGAGGCTCTTTCATATTCTGCAGTAAGAATGCCAGCAACTTATTCGGCTATTTATACTGCATTAAAAAAGACTTTAGAGATTTACAATCCTGAAATTGAAACAGTGTTAGATGTGGGTGCTGGAACAGGTGCAGGAAGTTGGGCAGTTAATAGTTTGCTCGATGTTAAACAAATTGTGTGCCTAGAAAGAGAAGAGGCAATGAGACATCTTGGAGAGTCTTTTATGAAAAAATCTGAGAATATTATATTGAAAAATGCTAAATGGGAGAAGTTCGATTTATTAAATTCAGATATTAATTATGAAGCTGATTTGGTAATTTGCTCTTATGTGTTAAATGAGTTAAACGAATCTGATAGAATGCTAGCTTTGGATAAATTGTGGAAATCTACTAAGAAGATTCTTTTGATAATAGAACCAGGAACTCCAGTTGGATTTAATGAAATTAAGGTTATTAGAAAAAGTCTTATGGAATGTGGCGGAAGCATAATTGCTCCATGTCCTAATATAGAAAATTGCCCAATTGAAGAAAATGATTGGTGCCATGCAACTTGCAGGGTTTCTAGAACTAAGATTCATAAGTTATTGAAAAATGGTGATGTGCCTTATGAAGATGAGAAGTTTTCGTATATTGCTGTTAGTAAAGATAAGTTTGAAAAAGAAGATTTTGCAAGGGTTTTGAGACATCCTAAAATTGAGAGTGGAAAGATTACTGTGCAGATTTGTTCAAGGAATGGAATTAGTGAAAAAATAGTTACTAAAAAGGATAAGGATTTGTTTAAGCGTGCTAGAAAAGTGAGTTGCGGGGATAGGGTTTAATGTTTGGAAAAATTATATAAATGTAAAAAGATGTGTTGAAAAATGGTGGTGTATATGATATAATACAAACAATAGTTCACAAAATGTAATGGAAATGTAAAATATAAAAATAATAAATGAAGCAAGAACTAAAATTCAAATTGAAGGGAGGTTCTTGTTTTTTTGTATGTAAAAGTAGATGATTTATATAGTAAAATTGTAGATAGTATAGAAACAGCTAAAAGGAAAGTTGCAATTCAATTAAATAATGAAATGACAGTTTTGTATTGGCGTATAGGGAAAGACATAACAGATACTGTATTAAATAATCAAAAAGCTGAATATGGAAAGGCAGTAATAGATGAATTAAGTAAAAAACTGGTTATGGAATATGGTAGAGGATATGGTAGAGCTAATTTATTTAGAATGATAAAAATATATGAATATTTTCAAGACTTTGAAATTTTCTCGACACTGTCGAGAAAATTAAGCTGGTCTCATTTTGTCGAATTATTACAAATATCAGATAACATAAAAAGAGAATAACAATAGATGGAGAAGATTACTATATAGATTTATTGTTTTATCACAGAAAAATGAGAAGGTTAGTTGTTATTGAATTAAAATTGGATAAATTTCGTCCAGAGCATAAAGGACAAGTTGAGTTATATCTGAAATGGCTTGATAAATATGAAAAGGCGGAAGGAGAAGAATCACCAATTGCAATTATATTATGTGCTACTAAAAATGATATGGTTGCGGAATTATTGGAATTAAAAAATAGCGGGATACACGTTGCACAATATTTAACTGAATATGTGCCAAAAGAAATGTTACAGCAGAAGTTTATAGATAGCATTGAAAAAGCAAAATGGCAGTTAGAACAAAGGAAAGGTGATGATTCTGAATAAAAAAGGCAGGAACACAATTCCTGCCTTTATGTATTTTTAAATGAATTTGCCATAAAACAAAAATTTAAAATTCATAAAACCAAGAAAAATATCCCTGCAAATAATCTAACTAGCTTTTCTAAGGTATACAACTTCACATGCGTTCAGTTGCATAAGTTATCTGTAAAGCTCCTTCGTCGCTAACAGCTAACTTATTTTGTCATATTGCTTTCAGCTTGTTGTATTAACTTTCTAACCATGTTACCACCGATTCTACCAGCGTCTCTTGAAGATAAGTCACCGTTGTAACCATCTTTTAAGTTAACACCAACTTCGCTAGCTACTTCATATTTGAATTTATTTAAAGCTTCAGCAGCAGCTGGAACAACTTTTCTATTTGAATTGTTTGAGTTTGCCATAATATTCACCTCCTATAATTGTACATTTAGTATTCTGAAAAAACTT
>OCVV012864078.1_pt1 | contig 11865 bp, 13 predicted proteins | sample 1539721 | NCBI WGS metagenome assembly OCVV01 (sample SAMN02144230, study PRJEB22623) | gut metagenome | biome: sheep rumen | host: Ovis aries | place: New Zealand | reverse complement strand
GGAATATACTTTGTAGAAACTCTGCCCCAACTCGTCGGGGTAGTTGATGACCTCGCCATTAGGCAGTATCTCTTTTGCACGCATCCACACGCCTGTCAGGTCGTATTTGTCTTTCGGTGTTGTGGAAGTACATGCTGTGAGTAGTGACAACAAGAGGAGCGTGGTTGTCCAGTTCTTCAATGCGAGGGTGATAAGTTGTTTTGGATATTTCATATTTAAATATACATTCCACTCAGGTCCGCTGTCTTGCAACGAGAAGGGTGGTGGGATTCGTTGCTTCAAAAGTACAACATTTTTCTGAACAGTCCAATTTTATGAAAGAAAAAAACAGAATCAACCCCGAAAAGCTCTTTTATGGGAAGTATTGGTTGGATATTTCAAGAAAATTGTTACTTTTGTTGCCGAAAAGTAAACAAACCGAAAGTAATGACAAGAGAGACGACACGGAGGCGGATTTCTGCCTGGGTGCTATTGGCGATATTTGTGCTAATACTGATTGTGTCGTCGCTCCATATTCACCAGTCAGGCACGGCGGTCGATGATTCAAGCATCGAGTGTGTCCATAACCATTGTGGCGGACACCTGAATCAACAGACTGTTTCCCTCCATGACTGTGTGTTGTGTCAATTTCTCACCTTGCCTTTGTTGCTTGCATCCGTCATTTCACTTTTCCTTTTTGGTGACTCAATGCTGGTGTGCGCTTCGACCATGCCCATACCCACATCCACAGCTACCACGATTGGTATCTCACTCCCATTAATGGCGAGGACGTCTTTGCCGAACGGTCGGCTGACAGCCATCGCTATTTCAACAGCCTCACATGGTCGGCAGGAGTGAATTATGCCATTGGCTCTTGGGTGCTGAAAGCCAACGTCGGGAAATCCTTCCGTGTGCCCATTCCCAAGGAGTTGGGTGCCGATGGAATCAACTACCACATCTTCCGTTACGAACGGGGCAATTCCAGTCTTCAGCCCGAAGAATCCTATCAGTTCGATGCGGGCATCAGCTGGAGTTGGAAGAATATATTGGATGTGCAGATTGACCCTTACGTGAACTATTTCCCGAACTACATCTTCTTGAATCCTACTTCTGAATATGTGGAGGGATTGCAACTCTACCACTACACGCAGGCTCGTGTCCTCCGCTACGGCTTGGAAGCACAGGCAGCCATTCATCTGTCACGCTTTTGGACGACAGAACTGAAAGGCGAATACCTCTACGCTCGCCAACGCTCTGGCTCGAAGAAAGGCTACACCTTGCCTTTCTCCACGCCGTGGTCTGCCGATGCAGGGGTGAAGTATGCGTTTAGTTTCGGAAAACAAAGCAGTCCCGATGCCAAACCCTTGGGCTTCGTCAGCCTGAATGTTCACATCGTGGGAGCGCAACACGAGATAGTTCCTCCCGAGAAACCCACCGATGGCTATTGGACTCTCAATGCCTCTGCTGGCCATCATTTCTTGTTGGGCAGCACCATGCTCCGTTTGGCGCTTCATGCAGACAATCTGCTGAATCGCCGCTACTACGACCACACCAGCTATTATCGTCTCATCGATGTGCCCGAACCAGGGCGTAACTTTGCACTGATGATAGGACTGGAGTTCTAAGTGATTTCACTTTCACTTCCAAAAAACAAAAACAACAATGAAAAAAAAATCAATATCTGAGCCTGCTCTTGGCTCTTGTGTGTGTGTTCTCACTAAGTCTGACTTCAATGATGCTGTTGTGCGCACTCTGTGCGTGCAGCTCTTCCGACGACGATGAACAGCGCGACATGACTCAGCCCCAAATCAGTTCGTCGGGCGGTGTCGTTCCCTGTCCATTAGACTGCCAGCAGTTCCGTCGAGGCAGCACCCTGTCGTTCTGCTACGTATTCACCGACGACACCGAACTGGGCAGCTACAACATCGAAGTCCACAACAATTTCGACCACCACACCCACAGCACTTCCTCGGTGGAGTGCGAGATGGATGCCGCGAAGAAACCCGTGAAGCCTTGGATTTTCAACCAAGACTACACCATCCCTTCAGGGCAGCGCAACTACACGGCTCGCATCAACATTCCCATCCCTGCCGACATCGACACGGGCGACTACCATTTCATGATTCGCCTCACCGACCGTGCAGGATGGCAGCAGCTCAAGGGCATTGCCGTGAAGGTGGTAGAGTAAAGTTGGGATTGTTTCAACCACAAATAACTCGAATTAAACGAATTATTGTTTTTAATTGAATTTCTCGAATTAGAAAAATGCCAGCATTTTTGTTCGTGAAATTCGATTAACTATTACCTAAAAATAATTCGTTTAATTCGAGTAATTCGTGGTTTTAAATAATAAATGAGTGGTTTAAAATAGTACCAAGGTTCTTGTTTGACGATTACTCAGGTTTCTTGGCTGTAAGGAATTTTTTCATTTCCCGAAACTGTTCCTTCAGTTCCTCACCCTTGAATCCGTGTCCAGCTCCTTTGATGACATGCAATCGCGCTTTGCGGTACATGGCAACGGCTTTGCGGGAATCATCCATCGACACCACACGGTCGGCATCGCCCTGCACAATGAGCACAGGCCTCTTGTATCGGGCAATCACGTCGAAGGGCTTCAGCGTATGCACTTCCTCGAAGAAGCGGCGACCTAAAGGCACGTCCCACACCCGTGTCGTGTCAGGGATGTCGCTCAGATTTGGATAGCGGCTGTTCCAGTTGTCGGGAATGCAGAGAGCTGGAAAGCACAGGATGAGGCGGCTGATTGCCTTAGGCATACTTGCGGCAGTCAGTGCTGACACCAGTCCGCCTTGGCTTTCGCCAATCAAGACCACGTTGTTGGCATCCACGTCAGGACGCGAACGGAAATGCCTGATGATGGCTTCTAAGCATCGCTGTTCGTCGAGCACCGACATCTCCATCGTGTTGTTGTCGCTGCGGCTATGGACGGAGCCACACGGGAAATCGAACGTATAGCATTCGTAGCCCAGTTCACGCAACGGCTCGAAGTAGTTCCTGCCGTAAGCATGAGTGCCGTTGAACCCATGCGCGATGATGGCAATAGGGTGCTTCTTCTTTCCGTCGTCCAACTTGTTCAGTACACCGTAAATTTTCTTCTCCCCACAGTTAATCCACAACTCCTCTTCGTGCTGAGCCAGCAGGTTCAGCGTCATGGCTGCAATGCAGCAGAATGTCAGTAGTCTTTTCATTCGTTTAGAAGTGTTTGAAAAAATGATAGTTAGTTTTTGCAAAAATACGAAAAAACTCTCTATCTTTGTATCATTATCTAAAAAACTCTTGTCATCCATGAAAAGATATGTCATTCTGATGTGCATCCTCATGTCGGCACTCGCAGCGAGCGCACAAAACTTGCAGGCGAAGTATTCGGGCAAATTGGATGTTGTCGAACTCCCTTTGGTGTGTCGGTTCGTGAACAACGACGACGGCACGAGGAAATGCTTTTTGGACAGTCCTAACCAAGGTGCTTCGGACATTCCAGCCGTTATCAGCCGACTCACTGCCGACAGCATCATCATCGACATGCCTGTGCTTGGTGCCAAGTACAAAGCTGCCATTCAAGACGATGGCAACACTCTTACTGGCATCTTCACGCAGCGAGGACAAAGTCTTGGACTGACTCTCCATGCTGGCGACCTCGTAAAACCAGCACGTCCGCAGAATCCAAAAGAACCCTATCCTTACCAAACAAAGGAATTGTCATGGATGAGCAATTACGACAGCGCATGGCTGAGTGGCACACTCACTTATCCCTTCGGTTATGGCTTCACCCTCAAGCCAGCCAAGGTGCCTGTGGTGCTGATGGTGTCGGGAAGTGGACAAGAGAACCGCGATGAGGAACTTTTCGACCACAAGCCTTTCCTTGTGCTTGCCGACTATCTCGCCAAGCGAGGCATTGCTTCGTTGCGCTACGACGACCGAGGCGTGTTCAAGTCGCAAGGCAGCTTGAAGGACAACACCACGGAAGTGAATGCACGCGATGCCGAGGGATGGCTCGACTGTCTCCGCGAAATGCAGAAGAGAGGCGAGTTCGGAAGTGTGGGCATCTTAGGACATAGCGAAGGCGGACTCATCTCTTTCATTCTTGCAGGCGAAGGGAAAGTGGATTTCGTCGTCAGCATGGCAGGACCAGCGACCGACGGAACGACCGTGAGCGTTGACCAGGTGTTAGGTCTCATCCGACTGAACGAAGAAGCAGGACTTATCAGTTACGAAGCCGCCGAACAGCAGCGCCGGCAAGTGAACAAAGAAACGGTGTTGGCGCAAGTGCGTACGCAATTTGGAAATAACTCATGGATGGAATACTTCTTGCAGTTCGACCCAGCACCTTCCATTCGCAAAATCACCTGTCCTGTCATGGCGCTCAACGGCATGAAGGATTATCAAGTGGATGCCAAACACAACCTCGGATTGCTCCGCGAATTGCTACCTCCGAACGACCGTCATCTCATCAAGGAATACTACGGACTGAACCACCTCTTCCAGCCTTGCAAAACAGGACTGGCGAATGAATACAGCGTCATCGAGACTACGATTTCTCCCGATGTGCTGAAAGACATAGCTGATTGGATTCTCTCCCTCTGACACGAAACAGTTAAAAGTTAATAGTTAAAAGTTAATAAGACATTACTGTTGTTTTTTTATTATTAACTTTTAACTATTAACTTTTAACTATTAACTTTTAACTATTAACTTTTAACTATTAACTTTTAATTTTTAACTATTAATTTTTAACTTTCAAGAACTCGTCTGAGTTATCGCGGCCTGGTTTGGCCGTTCCCTCGAATTACCCACTTATACGTTGTTATTTCCTCCAAAGCCATCGGGCCGCGAGCATGGAGTTTCTGCGTCGAGATACCGATTTCCGCACCGAGTCCGAACTGTGCGCCATCAGTGAACGACGTTGGCGCATTGGCATATACGCAGGCAGCATCCACCGTGGCGAAGAATCGCGAAATGGCATCCTCGTTCTCCGAGATGATACATTCGCTGTGTCCCGACCCGTGCTGACGGATGTGGAGCAATGCCTCGTCCATGTCATTGACGATGCGCAGCGCCATCGCATAGTCCTGGAACTCCGTGCCGTAGTCCTCTTCCTTCGCATGATGAAGCAGCGACAGAGGATAATCACCAGCTTCTAACACCGCAAAACTCACTTCGTCCGCATAGATGCGCACATTGCTCTCCTGCAATGGAGCCAAGAGCTGAGGCAGTTCGCTGAGACGGTCGGCATGAACCAGCGTGCAGTCGAGTGCGTTGCAGACACTCACGCGGCGCGTCTTCGCATTGTTGATGATGCGCTGTCCCTTCTCCAAGTCACCGTCCTTGTCGAAGTACGCATGACAAACGCCAGCACCCGTCTCGATGACAGGCACCGATGCCTCCTTCCGCACGAAGTCGATGAGGCGTTTCGAACCGCGAGGAATCACCACATCCACCCATCCGTTGGCATGGAGCAACTGAGCTGTTGCCTCGTGCGTGGCAGGAAGCAAGTTGATGATGTTCTCGTCCAACTGGTGCTGCCTCAGTACCCCCTTGATAATGGAAACGATGCAGCGGTTCGAGTCGTCGGCATCCTTACCGCCTTTCAGCAGGCAGGCATTGCCCGACTTGAGGCAAAGCGAAAACACGTCGAACGTCACGTTCGGACGAGCCTCATAGACAATGCCGATGACACCAAACGGCACACTCACGCGTTTCAAGTCGAGACCATTGGGCAGCACCACGTGTTTCAGCACACGTCCCAGCGGAGAAGGAAGCGTAGCCACATTCCTCGTGTCGGCAGCAATGCCCGCGATGCGTTCGCGCGTAAGTTTCAGACGGTCGTACATCGGGTTCTTCTCGTCCATGCGAGCCAAGTCCTTCGCGTTCGCAGCAAGAATCTCCTCCGTATGAGCAATGGCAGCATCAGCCACGTCGTTCAGCACCTGGTTGATGACTTCGTTCGAAAGTTGGGCAAGACTAATACTTGCCTCCTTAGTGGATTGGAACATATTTGTATTTTCTATTTTAAAGAAACAGCCCCCTCCAACTCCCCCAAGGGGGAGTGAATAGCCATCCGGACGGCTTCTCCTCCCCTTGGGGAGGTTGGGAGGGGCTACTTTTCTATTTTTCAAAGATAGTGCAAGGAACATCCTTGTGGTCGATGAGCAAGTCCGTGAGCACATTGTTTCGCTTGCCGTTGGCAATGATGACCTCGATACCAGCCTCGTGTACTTCGCGGGCGATGTGGTACTTCGACTGCATCCCTCCGCGTCCAGCCGTAGATTTCTTCGCCTGGATGTAGCGGCTGATGTCGTCGCCTTTCTTCACACGTCGAATCAGTTCCGAGCCCTCATCCTCAGGGTTGCCCGTGAAGATGCCGTCGATGTTCGACAGGATAATCAAGTGGTCGCAATTCATCATGCGGGCAACGAGTCCCGACAGTTCGTCGTTATCCGTGAACATCAGCTCCGTGACGCACACCGTGTCGTTCTCGTTGATAATCGGTATCACCCCGTTCTCCAGCATCACCTCCATGCAGTTCTGCTGCGTGTTGTAGCTGTCAGGCGTACTGAAATTCTGCTTCATCGTCAGCACCTGCCCCACATGGATGTGATGGTCGCGAAACAGCTCATAATAGCGGTCGATGAGTTTCGCCTGCCCCACAGCCGAGAACAACTGACGTTCATCCACGTTGTCCTTCGTCTTCAGGTTCTCCATGCTGTGCAGCACGCTCCTGCCGCAAGCCACAGCACCCGAACTCACCATCAGCACCTCGATGCCGTGCTGACGGAGCAGAGCGATTTGGTCCACCAGTGCCGACAGTCGGGTCACGTCCAACGACCCGTCCGACCGTGTCAGCACATTACTTCCAATCTTGATTGTGATTCGCATCGTGTCTTCTATTTTGTTACGTTGCAGCCCTCATTTGCTTGCAATCTGTCATTTTCAGTGCAAAGGTAGTAAATTTAAATGAAGAATGAAGAATAAAAGAATGAAGAATGCAAAAATACCTCATACTCCACCTGTCTCCGCATTTTTTGAAATATTTTTTTCAGGATTATCACAAAATTTTAGTACATTTGTCACCCAAAGATGAATGTTGTTACAATTGAATAAACGATGCCTAAAATTTTACTTTATATAACAGCGAAGGTCATTTGGATTTTTCTGTTTTGGAATACAGACTATTACGAAAACAGGCCCCATGTGCATGTGGGCAAACGTAACACGGAGCATTTGTGTAAAATTTGGCTTGAGCCAATCGTGGAAGTTGAGGATAAGGGCGATTTGACTGATGCACAAGTGAAAGAAGTTTTAAGGATTGCTACAGAATACCGTGAGAAGTTGCTGAAGCAGTGGAAGCAGTTCAAAGAAGGAAAACAAATTAGGATGATTAAAATAAAAAAACAAAATAGCTTATGTATAAGTCAGAAGGATATTGGAACGTAGAACCACGCATCAAACGATTGTCGTTTCCATGTAGAGGTAAATTTCAAGTTGATTTGTTCGATGGTCGCTCAATACTGATGCCTATTTCCGCATTCCCATCAATTAAACGAGTTCCTGTAAAAGAACGTGAACACTGGTTTCTGATAGGAGGTGGTGTCACATGGAATTCCTGTCCAGAAGTGATTCACATTGAACAGATTCTTGGAAATTACCAAAACTATGCTCATGAGGTAATCAGCAAGTAATTTGAAGAGTGTGATTCCGTTTTTGTTAAGAGTGCTCCAAACAGTTAAGGTAGGTTCTTTAGGAAATATAAAGACAAGAGCCCAAAAACTCAGGGGACTCACAAACTCTTGTAAGGGGATTGACTGAATCATTCCTCTGATTGGTTTGCGCCGAGCTAAAGGATTAACTTTATGTGCGAGGGCTCGTTTGCGTTCAAGCGAGGGCTCGTTTGCGTTACGACGAGGGCTCGCTTGAACGCAAACGAGCCCTCGGACAACTAGTTGAATCAAAATCCCACTTTTCCTAAAAACCATAAATGGCGCAGATAAACACTGTTTTTCGCGCAAAGATAATTAGACTTTCCCATCCCTTGAAAGACGCTGAAAGCGTCACCGCTCAGTAACCGAGGTGTGCGAAGCACCCTCGGATAGCAGCATATCAGCAAAACCGACTCTGAAGGAGTCGCCCATCTTCGTCAGCTGGGGCACTCCTTTAGAGTGTATCTTACCTGCATCCACACCATCCGCAGGTCGTACCGACCTACGGTTACTGAGCGATGACGCCCTCAGCGTCAGAGGGTTACGCTTTGTCCATCATGGCATGAAAGTTTAGAAGATAATCACAAACGATGAACCATCAATCGTTAAAAACACAAATTTTCTCGAAATTTTTGATGGAAATGAAAAGTATTTTAAGAAAATAATCAGCTGAATCAAGGCGAAACCGATGTTTTTTGAGTTAAAAATAAAAAATGAGAAGTGAAAAAGAATCTGTGTGCATCTGTGCCATCTGTAGTTTTATAAAAACACATCGCACTGGCGTGCTGGATTTTCTGATTGAACTGATTCTTCTGATGAAACGAAGAATCGTTGTAATGATAAATAGGGTTAATTTCGTGTTAAAGATGTTTTTTTTAGTGACATGGTTGGAAAATAATTGTAATTTTGCCGAAAAGTTTTAGATGATGAAGGGTTTGTTTAGATACGTGAAGTTGGCTATTGTGAATAAGGATGTTGCTCGACTGCTGTGTTTGGCGAGTATCATCTTGTATGTGGTATCGCTCCCGATGCATACGGGTATTGAAGTGGAGACTGGAGATGAAGACTTGCCTGGATGGAACTGCGTGATGATGGGGGTGATATGGTTTCCATTGATGCTGCTGATGTACCCGCTCTATTTCGTTCTGTGGATAACCAATCTTGTTTTTATCTACACGGTTTATCAATTGTGTAGGAAAAAGGTTTCAGATAGAACGCTTGTGCTGATTATCATTTCTTTTGTTTTGACCATCATTTATATATTCTACCATCGAATCAGTTGGGAACATGATTATCGCAACTATGCCTGTTATGTCTGGTCTTTGAGCTATATGTTTGCTCTTTGGGCTTCGGTACTGGAATGGGCGAAAGCTGAGGGTGCTAAGTCGGGGAAAATGGTTGTTCATGTTGTCTTTTGTGTGATAGGTATTGGTATCTTGGCTTTGTTGTCGTCTGAGCGGAAATACTATCGTGAGTTGTATGGTGAAAGGATTCATCCTGATGTTGATGGTTTTCGTGTAAATAATAAAGGTGTGTTCTATGCTTACGATACAGAGTTGATGAAAGATTGTTACATTGATTATCTTAGAGGTGCGAATGCGGAGTCTATGGTCGTTCTCAACAAGCAGTTTGCAAAGGATGACAGGCACGTTTGGCATTATAGTGACCGTGTGAGGGGTGTGGATGTTGCCAGTTTTACGGTGTCGAAGACTGGTGTTCCAAAGGATAAGAATCATGTGTATTGGCGTCGTTTGTCTGAGAGGGAAAGAACTCCTCGATATGTTCCTGTTTCTCACTACATTGATATTGCTACGGCTGAATACTTCATCAAGGAAGACAACAAATACTATAAGGGTGAATATGATGATGATTGGTTGCGCGACTCTTGCCATGTGTTCTACTGTGGATGTATGCTGCGGGGCATAGATGCTGAAACTTTCAAGAAGGTTGGCGATGATAAGTATGAGGATAAGAATGGCAGTTATACGACGGGTGAACTCTACAAGTTGCGCGTGACGGAGGAGGAGATGCAGGAGTAGAGTTTTAACACTAAGATTCAAAATAAAATTGGCAAATCTTTTGGCGGAATCGTTAAAAAGATTTATTTTTGCATGGGCGATTAGTTCGGGAAACAATTGCTGACGGAGATTACTATTAGTTCATCATTTAAATCATATCAGTTATGAAAACCATTTCGAACCGACTTTTTGGACGAAGTGCCAGGATGCTTGTTGCAAGTGTTCTGATGGTTTCGTCGGTGCAATGTTTTGCACAACAGCCATCGACCATCTGTCATGACGATGGTACGGTGACGTTTCAGTACAAGAACGAACGTGCTAAGGAGGTGATGGTGGATGTTCAGTTTGCGGGGCGACAGAAGATGGAGCGCGATGCAAAGACTGGTGTGTGGAGCGTGACGCTTGGTCCTGCTGCCCCCGACATGTATCCTTATTGCTTCGTGGTGGATGGGGTGAGTGTGATGGATTCGCAGTGTGAGCAGTATTTCCCGAACGAGGGTTTCAAGAACAGTCTGCTGGAAATTCCGAATCGCCAAGGTGGACTGGTTCACGACATCCGAGCTGTGCCGCATGGCAGTGTGGAGTACGTGAGCTACTATTCGAAGAGCTTGGGTGCTACGAACCACGCTGTGGTTTATCTGCCTCCTTCTTACTGGATGAACTGGGAGAAGAAGTATCCCGTGTTCTACTTGATTAGCGGAACCACTGATACGGAAGAGGTATATTATAAGGTGGGCCGCGTGAACTACATTTTGGATAACTTGCTGGCTGAGGGGAAGGCGCAGGACATGATTGTGGTGCTGCCATACGGCAATCCTTACAAGCTGTTGCCAACGGTGCCCGATGTGTCGAAGATTCCTGTCACGAACTTCGGTGGCGATGTGTTCAGTCAGGACTTGGTCAATGACTTGATGCCGTATGTGGGAAGGACTTACCGAACGGTGAACGACCGCGACCACCGTGCCATCGGCGGTTTCTCGCGTGGAGGCAACCAGGGTCTGTCGTGCGGACTGCGCAACTTGGACAAGTTCTCTTATCTCTGTTCTTATAGTTCGTTCACTTCGACGGACATTCCTGATGTGTATGACCATGCTGCCGACACGAACGGCAAGTTGCACTTGTTCTGGCTGGGTGTGGGTACGGATGATTTTCTTTATGGCAATGCTCGCGACTATATGGCTTTCCTCGACCAGAAGGGCATCCGCTCGGTGAAGGAATTTACGAATGACAAGTTTGGGCATACGTGGATGAATGCGAGGTATTTCCTCGACAAGACGCTTCGCCTGCTCTTCAATGCTGAAGCATCGGAGGAGGCGATGAGGAACGGCAAGCCTGCTCCTGCACGAACGGGTCAGGAACCGCAGTTCACGCCTGGCGTGATGGCACGTATGTTTCCTAAGCCTATCGTCTCGCCTGAATATGATGCGCAGGGTGGTGTGACCTTCCGCATGAAAGCACCAAACGCGAAAGCCGTTGCGCTGGAGAGCGAATTGTTGCCTCAAGCTGTGGAGATGAAGAAGGACAAGGAAGGTGTGTGGAGCATCCGCTTGACGGAGAACGTGATGGAGACGTTCAAATATTGCTTCGTGGTGGATGGAATGCGTGTGGCTGATGCCAACAACATGTATCTTTCGCCCGACCGTGGATTCAAGTACAGCATTGCCAGCAATCCTGCTTCGCGCTACAACTTCATGTCGATGGGCGAGATGGAGCACGGGCGCTTGTGGTACAACCTGAATGCTGGCGAGGCGTGGTATCTTGCACCTCTGAAGGGCTTGGTGAAGAATTTCATCCAGTTGGTTCCTGGTGCCGACGACACGATGGAAAGCTGGTTCAAGCTGGGCGGAGCGAATGCCATTGCCGACCGCTTGGCTTCGGAAGGCAAACTGAAGCCTTGCATCTTGACGACCAACGACTTGAAGATGGTCCGTGAGAACAATGGAACGATGGCTGACTGCAAGGTCCATACGCTGCGCGCCTCCGACTATAAGACATGGTCTGAACGCCGCAAGGCTTTGGAACAGCTGTTGCTCAACTTGAAATGATAATGCTCAAAATCTATTACAACGTGAGTTCGATATAACAAAATATGTTCTTTTGTAGTGCCTCTACGAGGCAGAACCTTTAGCTCGGCGTAGCCAAATCCTACAAATCTA
>OCVV010970387.1_pt1 | contig 11866 bp, 19 predicted proteins | sample 1539721 | NCBI WGS metagenome assembly OCVV01 (sample SAMN02144230, study PRJEB22623) | gut metagenome | biome: sheep rumen | host: Ovis aries | place: New Zealand | reverse complement strand
AAAATTATACCAATCCTGAGAAGAGAAGACAAACTAAACTGGAACGTTACGGAGATGAAAACTTTACTAATCCTGAGAAGAGAAGACAAACTAAACTGGAACGTTACGGAGATGAAAACTTTACTAATCCTGAGAAGAGAAGACAAACCTGTCTCAAACGCTACGGATTTGAAGAGTTATTAAGAGATCCTGAAGTACAAAAACGTTATAGACAAATTAAATTCGAACGTTACGGAGATGAGTTTTATAATAACTGGGAACAGGGGAAACAGACATGTCTAGAAATTCACGGTGCTCAAGCTGTTTTTGGAACAAAAGAATATCAAGAACGTTCTAAATTAGTTAAGATGGAACGTTACGGTAACGAATACTACAGTAACTGGGAGCAAGGGAAACAGACGTGTCTAGAAAGATACGGTGTTGAAAATCCTTTTCAATGTGAGGAGTTTAAAGAAAAAAGTAAACAAACGAGATTAGAAAGATATGGTGATCCTAACTATCATAACATTGAAAAAATTATTGAAACGCGTCAGCAGCATCAGGTACAATCAACCGATCACGATAGAGTAAAAGACGGAACAGTACTATGTACTAGACTGTTACCTTTCGATGCTGAAAGAGAAAAAAATACGACACTTGAACAGTTTGTTAAAAATATTCTCGATAAGCATGGTATAAAGTACGATTCCAATTCGAGAACTGTGATATCTCCTAAAGAGGTTGACATTTATGTACCGTCACGTAATCTTGCTTTCGAATGTAATGGAGTATATTGGCATTCAGTACAACACAGTGAAATAAATAAGACGGTCCACTTATATAAACGTAACCTATGTCAAGAAAAAGGAATTCAACTGATCAGTATTTGGGAGGACTGGATAAAACTTAAACCTACAATTGTTACATCATTAGTACTATCTAAATTAGGTATATATGATCGTAGACTATATGCACGAAAATGTAAAATTAAAGAACTAGATTCAAAAGTTTGTAACAAATTTTTAGAAGAAAATCACATACAAGGTAAAACAAATAGTACTATAAAACTTGGATTATATCTAGATGATGAACTTGTTTCTGTAATGACATTTAGTCAACATAAATCTTCAGAAAACAAAAACTGGGAACTATCAAGGTTCTGTAATAAGTGTAATACACAAGTTGTAGGAGGAGCAAGTAAACTCTTAGCTTATTTTATTAAAAAATACAATCCAGAACAAATTATAAGTTTTTCGTCAAATGACATTTCTAATGGTAATCTATATAAACAACTAGGTTTTGAACAAGCTGAACAAACAAGTGCTTACTGGTATGTTCATCGTAATACCATGAAACGATATCATCGCATGAACTTTACTAAGCGAAGATTAAAACAAATGGGGTTTGACGTCACCGATAAAACTGAAGACGAAATCATGAATAATTTACCTTTCTTTAAGATATATGATTCTGGACACATTAAATGGATATGGAATAAACAATAATATATGAATGAATTTAATCCTGTAAAAGAAGAAAAAGATGGTGTTAAGGCTCGTCGTGTTATCTGGTCTACAGCAGCACTAGATGCTGCACTGAAAGGACTAGACGAAGGTAGACGACTCGTTGCTAATCCATTCTACGATAATAATCCGATGATACTTAAACGAGATCTAGTATTTAAGCGTACTAATGAAGAAATAGAAGAATGGAAACATTGCTGTAACAATATTATATATTTCGCAAATAGATACTGTAAGTTGATGACTCCTGAGGGGATCAAGTATATCAAGCTAAGAGACTATCAAGAAGATTATTTACGACATCTTATGAAACATAACATGTCTATCATGCTCTCAGCAAGACAAGCAGGAAAGACTACTACTTCTAGTATATTCATACTACATTATATACTGTTTAACGTAGATAAGAATGTACTGATACTAGGTAACAAGTTTAGAACAGCTAAAGATATACTAGATAAGTTCAAAGAGATATATTATCAACTACCGTATTTTCTTAAACCTGGTGTACTCAAGTGGAACGAAGCTGAGATAGTATTAGATAACGGTTGTAAAGTTAAAGCAGAAGCAACTACAGAGAAGTCAGGTATCGGTATGTCCATTCACTGTTGTTTGATGGATGAGTTTGCACACATTGCTCCGAATATTGTTGATAAATTCTATACAAATTTGTTACCGGTTATCAGTGCTACAAAAGGAAGAGTAATTATTACGTCTACACAAAATGGGTTTAACCTATTTTATCGACTGTGGCAAGGTGCAGAGCAGCATCTGAACGACTACTGGCCTTTTGAAGTGACCTGGGACATGATACCTGAATGGAACCCTGATAAACAATGTTGGGAGAAGCGAGACGAAGCATGGCATCAAAGACAAGTAGCCAACTACGGATCAGAAGAAGCGTTTAATGCACAATTCGGAACTAACTTTGACATATCAGCTAACACCTTGATTGATATCAAGAAGATCAAAAAGAACAAGAACAAGGCTATAAAATTTGTAAACAAAGACCTACCCGGGATCAGTCTCAGTCAGTACTATACGTGGAAACCTGATTATGAACCCGAAAACATGAAGGAAGACTTTATAACTATTACGATTGACATAGCTGAAGGTGGTGGAGGAGATTATACGATCATGAACTTTCATCGCATGACTGAGAAAGGGGATGAGTGTGTGGGACTGTTTAGAAGTAACGAGTGTAGTATTGAAAAAGTCACACTTTCGTTGATGGAAATAGTGTTGGCTTTTGTACATCCTCTCAGACACTGTATCAGTATAGAATATAATACGTATGGAGAGATCTTTTTCAATAGAATATTTTACAATACTGAAAAGTATACTCACGTCTCCAGTTTCGACAGTTCTAACTTTGTACGTTACTATACTAATGAAGAGAAGACCAAGTCTAGATACGGAATCAAGATGACGTCGTCCTCTAAGTCAACAGGTTGTCACCTGTTTAAAGAACAATACGAAAAAGACATTTTACAAAACTATAATCCACTGTTTTTGAATGAGTTAGAAAATTTCTGTGACAATAAAGGAAACGATACATATCAAGCTACTTTCGGACATGACGACATCGTGATGACAGAAGTACAAATGGTTTTCGTCAGACAAAGTAATGCATATAAGTACCTCAGAAGTACATATGAATCGTTACTTGAAATGGAGTCCTCAGCACCGTCACAAAACGAAAACTATCAAAACTATCAAAACCTTGGTTTCCCGGTTCAAAATCAGTTCTTATCTATGAATGACATCTACCGAAGTATGAACACGATGTACCAAAACGAGGACTTACAAAGGTTACAACGCTTCTAATTATTATAGATAATATAAAATACGAAGATTTTGACTGTATACTAATATATAATGAACCATTAAACGAAGAATCAGCATCTGGTATCGGACAAGTAGTATCGTATATCCGGTCCGTGGCAAGTAACCTAGCTAATGACACACAAAAAAAATGGATAAGTATGAAAAGTTTATACGAGTCATTGTTAGATGACGACAATGTAGTACTGAAACGTACTAGTGATCCGTATACGTTACTTGTAGCTGTGTTTAAGAAATATCTCGACATAAGAAAGTCACGAACTGGAATTCATTTTGACAAATTATCACACGGAGAACTACTCAAGAGACAAATACTGATACTCAAAGAACTGGAACGGTTAGGTTTTAATAACGTACACTGGTTCACGAATGATGAGCGTAAGAGTACACTTAATTTCGTTACAAAAGATTATCATACATTAGGTGCAGTTATATTTGATACCGGTAACGTAGAGTTTTACAGTGTCAATAATTTGAAATTCGATTGGATGAAACTAGTATAATGAACTGTCTACTAAAACGTATATTACAATTTAACGAAGCAGTAGTCTTCGGTCCTCTACAGGTCATCGACGATCAACAACAGGACGTGACCCAGACCTGTCGTTATGCGTGGTCGACAGACGGTGTGTGCTGGACCTCGTGGACCGACTATTCACACTATCTTTCCATATGTAGTAACCTGGAGAGTGATTTCTATCTGAGGGTACTTCTGTTCGGTACCTTCGACAGGATATCGATCAACGGATTATTTTCGACCTGTTATACCATAGTAGTCGATACGACAAACGTTTTCTTAACAGATTTTTGTGGTGACAGTAACCTGTTTAATCCTTACTGTAACCTAGATTGTGCCCTGTTACTACAGTCACAGTTAGCCAACTCTATCATCTGTATGTTCGGTATACCGGTGTACTACTTCAGGGTGTCACCTGTAGCAGAGACTGCTGATTATTCGTTTAAGGAGTTCGTACTACATAACGTGGTTGATGTCAAACAGATCAAACTCATGATACCGGACGGACAGATGCCGTCCTCTAATCCTAAGTTCACTGAGTTGGATTTTGACTGGGAGACTGATTGGGACGTCGAAGTCGGTAAAGCACAGTTCGCACAGGCTTTTGGTGACACGGTCTTTCCTAAGCAAAGAGACTTTATCTATATACCGATGATGAAGAGGATGTGGGAGGTCAACTCTGCTTACGACGAGAAGAACGAAGGACTGTTGTGGAGACCTACTACGTGGAAACTGGCACTAGTCAAATATAATGAGAAGACTAATGTTGACACGACTAATTTTGACAACATAATCGATAATTGGTTGGTCAATAAATATGAAGATACGTTCGGTAAGATGGAAGATACAGAACAAAAGCGTGAAACAGGTATGACACCACTTACCGCTCCACAGCATGCTGCGACCAACTTATTCAACATCTTCATGGAAGACGCGGTGAGGAAAGCTTATACAAAGAACGACATGAGAATACTTGATAAACAATATAATCAGAAAAGTAACATTATTGCAAGAAACATATATCGGTTTGACAAGTCAGGAATGGTAACCTATCAAGAAGGATACTGTGGTGACCAAGGTATGTTGAGTTTCATCATCGACACCTCTGGAACAATGGAGACAACGGAAAACAAAGAGATCATACACATGGGACCCATCAGCGTGTACATGAAGTATGATGATAAGTTTACACTTAGCTTTGATAAACTGTCTTGTGAACTGGAACAATTTAACACATACTTAGTTATCTGTCAGTGGAACAAAAGCACGTACTCTACACAGTTACAGGTGTACAAATATAAACATGAGGAAGGTATACCTGTGTACAAGCTTCGTCCAGAGATGTATTGGTTTGATCTAGACGTTCCGATTTGTGAGTTGGTAGGTAGTTATAATAATGACTTCGAAGTGAAAGAAAAAGAGGAGTGTTGGGTCACAGGTTATCCGTGCATGATGACTAACATCAAGCTCTATAATAGATTCCTAGGTGAAGAAGCAATAAAAGAAGCAATGAAATATATCACACAGCATGAAGCGTGTGTGATCAACGATCCTGCTCGTCCGATCGACTCAGGTCACGGTTACTCAGTAAGATAACCATAAACGTGACTTATACGTATCTAGTATCAAACTGTCCCAGTCGACTTTATTACCGTGACTGGTCTCCTGTTTGAAACGTTCATCCACTTGTCGATAGATGTCGTTCATATTCAGTTCTACAGTATTCGGATCACATTGTTCTTTTAAGAAGACGGTTACAAGTGGTGTAATTCTTACATTCTTGTTTCTCTTATAGTTAAATGATAACCATATTACATACAAATCGTCATGATGTACCGGTTTAACTTCTGAAATAGCAAAACGGACAGCTTTCTCAAGTTCAGCGTAGCGATCGGTTAACTTCTTGGAGCGTTGAAGTATTTTACTATCGTCATCTAAAAGCATGATACTAATGTTAACGTAAAATTACGAGATAATAGATTCTCATTTCCTAACGTTTTGTATATCAGTTTATAACAACGTTCAACAAAATCTGATCCACCACAAAGATTTAAAAGAAATCCTGGATGATCTTCGACGTCACATTGTAATACAACATTTATAAAACTAGCAACGAAACTTAAGGAACACTTCTTTTCTATCTCGTTTATCTGAAATAGTATACGGTTTCGTACCCTTACACGTTCCAATATTACTTTATCATCATCCAATAACATATGAACTATTTATATTAGCCAAGTTTACACTTACTATATCTGAGATCGTAAATTTATCCGAAGACCATGGAATTTCACTTTCACTAACTCGTTTAGAGATTAGTTTATAAGCATTACACAAGAAGTGTTCTCCTGAATTCAGTGATACAAAAAATCCTTTTTCAATTCCTACTCGTTTAATACGAATGTACAGTGTTAGTACACCTGAACTATAAGAAAGGTTATACTTAGCATCGAGTTCATTAAGTTGTTTCAACAGTGGATCGTTGATACCTTTCTCGATAATATCGTTATCTGAATCTAGTAACATGACTTCGTATTCTTACATTTATATATGAACAGTATAAGAATATTTAGTTATTTATCTTATGCTCACTCACTCCGTGTGACTCAATCTTTTGAATTATCTCTTTTAACTGCTCTACTCGCTGCTCAACGGTACCTGAGACACTATAGTACGGTACCTTAAGCTGTTGTAATACATATAACATCTCCTTATCTATCTCCTTCTGATAGGTCTTATCTACACTTCTCACTCCGTCATCTTCTATCTCAAACTCTATTGGTACATAACAGATGACAACTTCCGGGTTCCTGATCCACCAGAGTACCGTATCTTGTAACTGTGAAAGATACTGAGCAGGAATTATTTTACCTTTTTTTGTCAACCATGCTGTGTACGCGAGTACGTCTAGTACCGAACGCGTCGAGATATAGTTTTCCTCATCTAGTGCTCTGAGATATGAGTTAAATATCTTACACTGACTACTCCAGGTACCTGATTCTGAACTGTCACAACCTTGTGTGATGCAGCGTCTTGCTACACCATCAATCACGTTATAGTGGTCACGAAAGCGGTTCAATAGTGTCGACTTTCCGGTTCCTTGTGTTCCGATTAAACAGATTTTCATAAGTAAATACTTTTTATTGTTGTTTCTTCTATTTTATTATTCATTTATGATCTGATATAGGTGTGAATGTTGACCATACCGTAATACTGTTTCGTCTGAATCTAATAACATACTTCAGTTCTTAAACGTTTTAGTTAACACTCCATATTTTTCTGTTACAAGATTTCCATTTTCATCAATGGTTCCATTTTTTTCTAAATCACCACAGTCTTCAATCAAATTATGTTTTTCATCAAACCACTGATTTGATTTAATCTCATAGTTATTACACTTTTCTATTTCTATATGCAAACATGCAGGATCATTTAAAAACCTCAACACTCGTTTTAACACCTCTAATTTTCCATAAAGCATTCTTTTCATACCAGCATGATATGAGTGCAATTCCTGATAGTAATATTCATTTTCTTGTTTCATGTTTCACTACTAAGTATCTAATTATATTACTAAAATCAATTCTCCTATATGTTTCCTTTGATCTCCCAAAAGTACTCCCCGTTTATATAGAATTATATAATTAAGAGAAAGATCTCATGGGATTCTTATTCTTCATCTCTTGAAATCAATTCAAACTTCGGTTTAAGATCATCCGGGATCAACCTCTTACATATATCTTTTATGTCGTACTTGGTAAAGTCAGTAGAACTTTCATTTACAACTTCCTCAGATCTCGGAATGACAACTACGTTGTTGACTCGTTTGGATAAGTGTTTGATAGCTTCTGAGTACTCAGGTTTAATCAGATTTTCTTGATCGACATATAGTTCGACATAGTCGACATCTTTTATTGAGTGTTCTTTCAGTATCTCTTCATTGTAAAACCTCCAGAAACGAATAGAATATTGGTTAGGAACAAACTCTAACTGGTCATCTGACATCACGTAGAAACCGCGGTCAGCGTTACAATCGGTAAACGTCAGAGCAAAGGTAGAACCCAGGGTATGTAAGTTGTCACGATGACACGGAGTGTGAATGTGTCCACTGTATACCTGCTTATTCTTAAACAGTTGCTGATATTGTGAATCGATCATCACGAGATCATTGTGTACATATACCTTGTCTACGTCATGTAACTGCTCTTTTAGTTTTTCAAAATCAAAATATCTAAACCAGGGTACAAACAACTCATTACCTTCTTTATAGAAGTCTTTGGTAATTAAATGTATATTAGGACAGTAGTAACACAACTCACCTAATACTAAGTCTACCGAGTTGTCGTTAGATGAGGATTCGTTAGGCGAATAGTAGTCATGATTACCACCTATTATGTATACTCCACCTATACACTGTTTACACAGTTCTTCAAACAGGTACTTGACACGGTTGGCAACAACGGGGTTGATCGAGCTCCGTGAGTCGAATACGTCACCCAAATGTAACAGTCTTACTAGTTCTTTGGAACTCCTGATCCAGGGTATGAGTTGTTCGTAGAAGAACTTCATCTGATAATTCAACCACGTGATTGAATTTTGTCTCACACCGAAGTGTGTATCACTCAGTAGTATTGTTACCATATCTTTCTATCTTTTAAACCTATGATAATGATTAGTATGGCCCAGATTGTTACTACCACTCCAAATATTGAAACTGGTATCCAGAGAGGTGCAAACACCCAGAGCCACGACCAGTTCAGGTATCCGAATGCCTTGAGAATGACAAATACTAACGTGAAAATCATCGGCCAGGTTAAACTAATCGTTACTCCTTTTTTAACTATATTACTCATAATGTTACTTATATAATATTAATTGATATTTCTTATACTGCTTCTGTAGACTGTCTAGTTTAGTAACCGAGTCTATCTTCTGATACGTAGCAAACATCTTATCTTCATAGTCTTCTGCTGATGCATATCGACGACCATCTACATCAACAAAATGTAAAAACAGTTCATGTTCAGTCTTATTAACTAAATAACGTTTCTTTAACAGTTTCAAATACGGCTCAATAGAATGGTTGGGATGTTTATAATGTTGACTACTCTTCTTGATATCTTCTGCTGTACGACCGTCGTATGAATAAACGTTCCACACTGAGTTAGTCTTTGCTGCTATACCTCGTGTACCGTAGTGTGACTCTATCTGTCCTTGTGCTAGTACAAACATGATGTCTATATCGTATTCTTGACATAAGTTTGTTAAAGTCAAACCTGAAAGAGCTGATGTAGGTGCGATCTTGTAAATATAGTTGTTTACTTGGTCGACAATCTCACACTTACAAGCTTGCATGTGTAATTCTACTTCATCGTGAAATATGTCGTACTCTGGATGAGAAGAGTGCATAAAACCTACACCTGTGTAAACTAATACAGACAATAAGAAAAGAAGTAATAATATTGTTTCAAAATTTGATGAACTAATTGATATCAGTTTTTTAAACACTTCTTTTATACTCAGTTTTTTATCCATAACATGTTACTTTAATGATTCATAATCCGATAGTACTATTTTCTTTATCTCTTCAGTCATATTTGCAAAAGCAAATACACTTTTAACTGCGAATTCTGAATTGCAATAATCAAAATATAAATCGGAATTTTCCATATTCATCGATTTTGCAAATTCATATACCTCTTTTATAGTCATATTAGATCTAAATGTTTTTATAATATAAGTTCTTTTTTAATTCCACAAAGCTTAAAAACGTGTTGAAGTTCATTAACATCTGTAACGTTCATACATGTATTTATACCACAGATAATATACCAATTACTATGTCCGTCTGCATAACTCCCGCCATGAATTTGTAATCCGTGACCTTCGTAGAAACCTTCAAACGGTAAGTCTTGATATACGAACCCGTTCTTTTCAAGTATTTTTGCTGTCGTGAGTACAGGATCAATGTTTTCAATTTTTTCGATAATGCCGCGCCCCTGAAAATCAAGAAAAACAGTTCCTTTATAAGTGTTGAAATCAATAACTTGCATAGGTTCAGACGGAACACCTTTCCGAATAACCCAGTCACCACTCATTAAATTTTCTACTTTCATATTCTCAATACTTGTTTTTAAGTAAGGTTCTTATACTATCCAGTGTTTCTTGTATTTCATATAGCTTTGAAAGTATGTGTAGGATCAGTCCTACTACCAAAACAAAAATTATTGCAATGATAATTCCACTTATAAATCTTGTAAACATCTTAGTTTATTTTAAAATTTTAATTGTTAATTCTACTTTTATGGGCTCTTCATCTTCCCATTTGACTTGAGGAAGAAGTGACTCCAGTAATATAATATCCGAATATATTCTACCAGAATACCATACACCATCCGATATTTTATGAGGTTTATGACTATATAAATGTAACTCTCCGTCCTTATCTCTTGCTATCCAAGCATTAATTTTTTCTTCCATAATTATATATTTTCTTCATTCATGATATCATTTGACACTAACCACATAAAGTCACGTAATGCCTCTTCTTTCGTTCGGAAACTATTCTCTTTAATTGTAGTAACTCCGACAGTCATCTTTGTAATGTACGGATAATCACCAATAAAATCAAAAGCACTAATTGTAACATTAGTCCTATTATTAGTATAGTACAAATCTAGTTTCATAACTCTTATTCTTCTTTATTTATTTCCCCAAAATTCATCTCGTTCTTCATAAGTAAATTCCTCTTCTACTTGCCAAGAAATAAGCCTATCAAAATCATAATGTTCATAATAACCGAGTTTATTACGAACAGCTTTCTCAACCGTATAATGATTTACTTTACCTTCTATTTTGATAGTATCACTTCTAAGTGCACCATCATTCATTTTCCAAACTACAAATAATGTTGTCATTTTGGTTGAAATCATATTGAAATAAAATATTTATTAAAACTTTGGACAGTTGTGACAATACATCAAATTACCACTGTGTGGACAATTACTACACGTGTATACTGTAGTTTCTCGTCCACGAGAAACCTTAATAATTCTATCGTTATATATGTTCTTATAGTTTTCTTTTGTCAGATATAAGGTCTGTATTCGTTCATACGTTATTAATTCGAATCCATATTTATATAAGAACTTTTTGTAAATCTTTAGTCGACGACTATCGGAAGCAAATAATGATATAATCATGTTATCAGCATGATTACATATGTAGTACATCATGAAACGAAACGCAGTAAGTACCAGTTTTAGTGTATCATCACCTTTACCCGTAATACGTCGATATGTAATATTATGATTATCGAGATGTTTTCGTGAGTCTACCACTCTTAGATCAACATTTAACCAGATTCTTCTATACTTGTCAAAACGAAACGGCTCAAGCTTCAAACTTACGATCTGTCTAGCACTATTAAGTATATGTATGTTATATGCATGATCGAGTACCGGACACTGAATAGAGTCTGAGCTGACGAACGTGACATTTTCTCTCGATTCAAGAACGGTAAAATGTACTCCGTTATCAGCTACTACCTCGTATCTACAGTTTTTCTTATCAGTAATTGTTTGTTCTACAAGAAACTCCATTACGTCTATAGTTTGATGGGTTATACAGATCTTGATAATACGGATCTACTCGCATCTCAGTTACCGGAAAATCTCTTATCTCAGCTTTGTCTACATAAACCTTTGCTGTTCTCATTCATCTGTGTTTATTTCTTCTTCATCTTCGAGATCTACAGCCATCTTGGCACCACAGACACATGTCGGCGTCTTCTGATTATACTTTTCAAACATGCGACGTGACACCTTCAGTTCATAACCGCAGTCAGGACAGAAGAGTTTGAATGAGTTTTTCTTTCCGGTCTCTCTCTTGTTAGTCTTATGTACATATACCGCTTTACCTGGAAACTCACCGTAGTTCTTGACCATAACACCGTATACACCTAACAGTATGGTCTTGAGATAGTCGGTCACGACAGGTTGAC
>OCVV011338791.1_pt1 | contig 11867 bp, 14 predicted proteins | sample 1539721 | NCBI WGS metagenome assembly OCVV01 (sample SAMN02144230, study PRJEB22623) | gut metagenome | biome: sheep rumen | host: Ovis aries | place: New Zealand | reverse complement strand
GTCGGGGGAGCCATCATCTACCAAGATGATTTCCAAATTTGTATAGGTTTGGTTGACGATGCTGTCTAGGCAACGTCGAAGGTAGGGCTCAACCCTATATATAGGGACGATTATGGATACCAAATCATTCATGTCTAATTTCTTTTTAAAATTTTTCTCCAAATAAATACTTTAATAAAATCTATATTTTTTTCAATCTTCAACAAGCGATTGTGTATGAAACGGCCGTATTTATACCGTTTTTGAAAATGAGAATCTATGTTTTCGGGATAAAAATATTTTTTTATCAAAAAATCATATCCTTTGCTACAATAGTCACTCCAAAATTCGTTTCTTTTTGGGGAAGGGCTGAATGGATGACTGTATGGAGGACTGGATTTTAGCGCATTTTCAACAGTCCGTTCAAAAAACACAAGAGAGCCTTTTATTGCGTTAAAGGCTTTCGCTCCCTTATCGTCGTTAATAAGAACAACGGAGACTCCTGTGTCCTCGTTTGATTTTTCCTTGGGTTGAATTTGATAATTCCAATAATCAGATAATGTGATATTGCCTTCTCTATTGGGTGAGGCGAATTGACATTTGCCGCAACTTTTTCGTAGAAAAAGATCTCGTAGAAAACCTCTCATGAAAATATCCTCTTCCCACTTGCCAAGATAAACCTTCCCGTTTCTAAAGATTGCTTTGCAGTTATATCTTAGCCAACTCCATTTTTTATCACGAAAAGTAAAATAAACGAGATTGCTGCCATATGTTTGCTCTAAATGATTGATGTACTCTTTAAACATTAGTGGTGATGGTACGCCGTGGCATGCTATGTCTATTACAAGAAGATTCTGAAGATTTACTTTTTTATTGTTTAAAAAAGATTTTAAACCCGAAACTTGACAAGGAGTTCCAACAAAAAGAACTTTGATTTCTTTGGAAAGTAGTTGATAAATTTCTTTAAATGCAAAACCAATGTCGCTTTGAGTGTACTTTGAACCTTGTAACTGTTTTAGGTCATTAAGATTGTTTATGCCCTTGTGAAAGACTCGCCAATTTGAATCAAATGCGGCGCCAAAAACATATCCGTTGTTTTTTAAAACATTTGCGGCTATTGCGGAAAACACTCCTCCAGATGAGCTGTTGAAGAGAATATGCCTGTCCTTTTGCCATGCAGCATAGGCTTTTATTGGAGTATTTTTTTTTGATTTGAAATTGATAATGGGACAAACGCTTTGGCATTGTCCGCAGTTTATGCATAGACTTTGGTTAATTTGGGGATAGACAAAGCCTTCTTTATCTTGTTCTAGTTTGATAGCTTCCTTAGGACAAATGTTGAAGCAGGCCAAACAACCCGTACAAAGTTCTTGCTTACATAAATCCATTATAAATCAATAACCTGTTTTAGATTTGTGTAGTATTTGCCTTTGAAATAACTCGGCATTTGCTGGCTGTATTTAAAATTTTGGGTTAGAATTTCTTCTGCTTTTTTTTGAGCATAGTCCAAATCGTTTGCATAGAAAATATAATTTGCAAATTCAGATGGGAACCACTTTACGCCAGAACGTAGTTTGTGATCTTTTGTTCCCAGGACAATTACGGGTGTTCCTGAAATCAACGAGAAAATTGTCCCATGGTATCGGTCTGTTATGATGAGTTGATAATGAGAATATTTTTCCAATTCACGCATTAGAATTTTCTTTCGATTTTTTACCATTTCCTTTATGGGTATATTTAGCGTGGTATCTGTAATATCTGTTTTGTATAAGGACAGAGATGCTCGTAGTTCTTCGATTTGTTTGTTTGAGTAGAAGGCTTCTTTGTCTTTTCTAATGCAGAATAATATGCCTTGACGATGATTGTTGTAAGAGAAGGTTCCAATAAGTGTTGTTACGATATCGGGCATGAGTAAAAGTCGACAATTTGAGAAAAAAGATTGTGCTACTGAAAAAGACTCTTCATCACGACACATTAGTGTTATATTTCCATGTCTATTGAATAAATCGGCCGTTTCGTGTAATTTATTTTCGTCCTTATAGTAAATTGTTTGGGGAAAAATGGTGATTTTTTTCTCAGGAAATAGTTGTATAATTTTTTTATACACAGAAATCTCATTATACAAATCTGTAATATGGTAGCCGCTATGAATGAAAATTCTATCGTTTTTACGCATGTATTTTTTTAGATTTTTATAGTCGAAATCACAGATTGATGATAAATTAAACCCCCGGATACCGTAACTCGGATAATTTTCTTTCAACCACCTTTTGATGCAATATGTTTGTGCGTTGTCCCCTAGATTTGTGTGGAACGGCTCTCCAAAAAGAAAAATCATCTTTTGTGGGCGGATAATCCACGAAAAAAAATGTAGCCAAGCAAGATCTGGTCGTCTAATTCCCCAATAAAGATAATGTAAGAGATTCTTTATCAGGAAGCTCGTTTTATTTAATGGTCCAGTTATGATCATAGAGAACGACCTTCCCGTTGACGTGAGATGGAATGCTTCGTCCGCTTCCATAGAAATCATCGTCTTCGACATTCATTAATATTTTTTTATCTATAAAATCGGCGCATTCGTGTGAAATGTCGCACCACAATAAAATTTTATATGATCCAGCAGTCAGTGGAAGTTTTTCTATCTCCAGTTCCAAATGATGATTCCCTTCCGTCAAATGGAATTCTTTCATTTTTACATCTGTAGGAAATGTCGTTAGAATATTTTCAAATAAATCATAAATGCCGCAGGACACCCTACATCCGCTATATCCTGGCTTTTGAACTTCGACACTTATTTGAATCTTAAGGTAATTGCCACATCGGGGGACTGTCGTATTGTTATTTCGATCAAGAAATGCTATATCAGTGAATTTTATTTTCCCAGAGCACAATCCTTGTCGTGGAAGTTCTAGAACTGAGCTGTTTTGCGGTGGCAATACGAAAGTTTTTATATATTCATTAATTGAATCCGCAATTTCGCCTTGATGGATGATAGTTCCGTTATTTAAAACAAGACCTTTTGTACACAGATTCTTCACTGCACCCATATTATGGCTCACGAACAGCACGGTCCTGCCTTCGCCGCGGCTTACGTCCTGCATCTTACCGATGGCCTTCTTCTGGAATTCGGCGTCGCCCACGGCAAGCACTTCGTCCACCACGAGGATTTCGGGTTCCAGGTGTGCTGCGATGGCGAATCCGAGGCGTACGGTCATACCGCTGCTGTAGCGCTTTACAGGGGTGTCCAGGTAACGTTCGCAACCGCTGAAGTCCACGATTTCGTCGAGCTTACGGGTGATTTCTGCACGGCTCATGCCCATGATGGCGCCGTTCATGTAGATGTTCTCGCGACCGGTCATTTCGGGGTGGAATCCGGTGCCTACTTCGAGGAGGCTTGCGATGCGGCCCCGTGCGCGGATGGTGCCGGTGGTGGGGGCGGTCACTCGGCTGAGGAGTTTGAGGAGCGTACTTTTGCCAGCTCCGTTCCTGCCGATGATGCCTACGACATCGCCTTGTTCCACCTTGAAGTTGATGTCCTTCAGGGCCCAGACGTATTCGCTTTCACCTTTGTGCGCGCGGTCATTGACTTCGCCTACTTTGAGATAGGGATCTTCGCGGCGCAACACTTTTGTCTGCCAAAATCTGTTTAAATCGTGGCTGAGCGTCCCTGTGCTCACTAGCCCCAGTCGATATTGCTTGCTGATATTCTCAAATTCAATCGCGGTCATGATATGCTATGGAACCCAATTAGGGCTGTGTTCAGCTTTAAAAATGCATTTCCCAGATTCAAAACGAGCTACTCGCTGAAAGACATTTGTGTTGTCAAATATTTCGACAAGGTCACAAATATTTACTGCGGTTTTAAGGTTGTCGATGGATTCTATGAAACGACGCTCTATGTCTTCGTCAGGAATGCCATGGCCACCTTTCAGAACTCTGCTTTTGACTCGTTCTTTGGCAAGGTCTGCGGACTCTATGCCAACATAATACATTTCAACAAAATAGCCTAATTTCTTTGCTTTTTTTATGTTTTTCCAAACAGATTGCCCGCAAAGAGTGACTTCTTGGTTGAAAGACGTTCCTGTCTTGAAATATTCAGAAATTTTGGAGATCGCAATTCTGCCGGCCTTAAATACGTCTGCTTGATTTTTCCACGACCCGAATTCGCGAACGATTTCGTCCATGTTGACGCGAGGCATGTCAAGGAACATGTCGTTCGTTAGGTATAGGGTTGATTTCCCGGTTCCGTTGCATCCGGCGAATAAAATATATCGTTTCATCTAGAACAGGTTCTCTTCGATAACTTTTTTCTGCTTTTGCTTCAGGATAAGATCTGTTACCATGCGGAAAAAATCAGCTTCTTCTTGGTTTTTAGCCGATGAGATAATGTCAAAGGATTCGTCAAAATTGATTTTTTGACATTGAGTGTAGAGTTGATGTAGTGCTTCTTTGTTTGACATAGAGACCTCTTTTAATAATATAGATTAAAAGAAATCTAATGGCGAATCTTTGTGGGGGATATGGTCTAATTTGACCTATTTACACCGTATCCATAAACGTTCTTTGGATTTTATTGAATACGATAATTCCGAGTGCAAGGATGAATGCGGCGAAGCCCGCTGTGTAGCCGAGCGCCGCCCAGCTGAATTCGCCCACGCCAAGCATACCGAACTTGAACGTTTCCATGATGCTGGTGAGCGGATTTGCCTGCATAAGCATTTTGAGGCGAGGGTCTTCAATGGTGCTGAGCGGGTAAATCACCGGAGTCGCATACATCCAAAGTTGCACGATAAATGTGAGTAAAAATGTGAGGTCGCGGTATTTGGTGGTGAGGCTGCTGAACAGTACGCCGAAACCGAGCGCTAGGGCTGCAATAAGGAGGATGAGTACAGGCGTAAGCAACAGGTAAATGTTTGGGTGTACGGGTGCGCTAGTGAAGATAAGGTAATAAGCAAAGACAATCAGGAATAGCCCCATTTGAATGCTGAGGCGCACGAGGTTACTTGTGACGGTTGCGAGTGGCACGACGAGGCGCGGAAAATACACCTTGCCGAACATGTTCGCGTTCTCGATAAACGTTTTGCTGGTCTGGTTCAAACATTCCGAAAAGTAGGTCCAGAGGCAAATTCCCGCGAGATAGAATAACGGTTGTGGGAGTCCGTCTGTGCTGATTTTGGCGATGCCGCCGAACACGACCATGAACATGATTGTGGTCATGATGGGCTGGATAAAGAACCACAACGGTCCGAGAATGGTCTGCTTATACCAGGTAACGATATCGCGTTTCACGAACATGCGGTAAAGGTCACGATACTGCCAAAGTTCCTTGAAGTCTACTTCGAGGAGGCTTGCCTTGGGCTTGATGACTGTAGTCCATTCGCTAGATTGTGTTGCTTGTTCTTGGGGCATTCTGCTATTTTGGTTTCTCGGTAGGTATGCGTGCAATATAGATTATTCTGCCATATGCTTAAGGCTAAAGATGGCGAATTCGCCATAATTAAAAATCAGCTAAGCCCTTTTTCCTGATTTAAACCCCTCTAAATTGAGGGGTTTGGTTTATTGAAAAGTGAAAAAATCCGGTTTAGGTTTGTTTTTATATATTTTATTAACGATGGACGAAAAATCGCAAATCATCTATATGCAGACTAGGCTTACGCGTCTTGCGGCGGAAAGGTGGAAAATGTCGCTTCCGCAGGTTGCAACCCTTTTTGAAGAAAAGGGGGTGTATCATTATATCGCGAAGATGTGGGATTTGTTCCATGTAGAGGGTGATTTAGCTGTACTTGACGATGTAAAGCAGTATCTTGACGCGAAGGGGGCTACCTGTGGTTGATTTATTGAATGATGGAGACATCCTTTACCATGGTAGCTTTTGCGAAGTACAGACTCCTGATTTACAGAAGTGCGCTCGTTATAAGGATTTTGGTCAAGGCTTTTACCTGACAACTGACAAGAAACAGGCCGAATCCTTTGCTAAAATTTCTACGCAGAAGGCTATAGAAAATGGCGTTGTCGCAAGTCAAAGATTTGGCGTTGTCTCTGCATTTCGGTATAATGTAGGCGTCAATCTTAATATCAAAATTTATGAGGCAGCTGATTCATCTTGGCTTCATTGTGTAGTTGCTCATCGAAAGAAAAACGTTTTCGCCGATGTTCTGGAAGATTGCTCAAAATATGATGTTATTGGGGGCAAAATTGCAAATGATGCAACCAATAGTACGATTGTGACTTATATGGCGAATGCGTTTGGCGAGATTGGCTCTGCCTCTGCAGATGATATTTGCATTCGGCTGTTACTTCCAGAGCGATTAAAGAATCAGTATTGCTTCAAGTCTAATGCCGCATTGAACCAACTGTCGTTTATGGGGAGTGAACGTGTATGGATGTAATGACTGATCGCATTAATGCAGCCATTGACTTGCTTACTACGATGGTTGTTGAAAGCATAACAAAAGAGGATGGTTGTGATGCATCCGATGTTTTGCCTCGTTTTTTACGCTCGCATACGGGACAAATGCTCTATAATGAAAGTAGCAAGCTTTGGTGGGATGGCCCCGCATTTATAGAGGAACTATACCGTCAGGAACTATCTAAAACGTCCGTTCGCGCACAACGTATTGCGGTGACTGGTTGATGCTGATGTAGATGCGGCCGATGTATTCGCCGATGAGCCCTAGCAAAAGCATGATCATGCCGCCGGTAAAGAGTATGGTGGCGAGCATGCTGGTGTAGCCAACGGGGACTTCGGGGAACATGAGTTTTTTGTAAATGACAAAGAGGCCTGCTCCGAAGCCTACGAGGGCGCAGAGAATGCCGATGAAGGTGGCGGCGCGGAGGGGCTTCACGGAGAATGCGGTAAAGCCGTTAATCCAGAGTCGAATGAGGCCTGTGAGGGTGTAGCCGGATTCGCCTTCTATGCGGTGGCGGTGTTCGACTTCTACGTTGCCGAGGCTCTTGGTGGCGCGGAAAACGAGGCCACTGATGTAGGCGAAGGGGTGGGGATAGCGCACGATTTCATCGGCGATGAACTTGCGCATAATGAAGAAGCTCGTGGTGTGGAGCGTCTTGGGTTGCCCTATGATGGTTTCTGCCATTTTCTTGTTGACCCAGCTGCCAAAGCGACGGAACAGGTGTTGTGCGGCATGCTTGTAATAGCCGTAAACGACGTCGTAGCCTTCTTCGATTTTGTCGACGAGCTTGAAGCTTTCGCTGGCGGGCGTTTGTCCGTCATCATCGAGGCTGATGATGTAATCGCCGGTAGCTTGTCCGTAACCAGCCATCAGTGCGCTGTGCTGACCGAAATTTTTGGCGAGGCAGATTCCCTTGATATGCGTGTCTTCGGCGGCAAGCTTCTTGATGACTTGCCATACGTTGTCGGGGCTACAGTCGTTGACGAGTACGATTTCGTATTCGGTGCTTGGGCGCGTGGCGATTGTTTCGCGGATTTCTTGGACGACAGCCGAAATTGTGTTTTCGCTACGGTAACAGGGAATTACAAAAGAGAGTTTCATCTAGAACCTTTGCTGAACGGATTCCCACTTGTTGCTTTGGGCGGACTTGGCGGCGGCTTGCATCATAGCGAGACCTTCGAGCGATGTGCGGATGCCACATACGTACTGGCTTTTGAAACTGCCTGTGGCAAAATACTGGCTGAGGCAATCGGCGATGTCTTTGTAGTAATTCGCGAATGCTTCGATGAATCCAGCGGGGTGGCCTGCCTTGAATCGGTTGTAACGCTGCTGGTTGGCAATTTTGACGTCACCGGTGCGGTCGCGGAGGCTAACGTTGCCGCGCAGGTCGCATGTCTTGAGTGTTTCGGGTTCTAGCTGGAACCATTCGGCGCTGCCTTCGCTGCCGTAAACGCGGATGCGCAGCCCATTGCGGTTGCCGAGTGCGGTTTTGCTGAACCAGATTTGCGCGCGGACGTTGTTCGTGTATTGCACGAGGGCTCCCACGTTATCGACGATTTGCGGGAAGAGCCCGAAGGTGGTCTGATCGGCGACGATGTGTTCGGGGCGTTCGCCGGTCAAAAAGTAAATCATGTTGTGCAGGTGGCTGCCGAGGTCGAGTGAAATCTTCGGAATCACGGTGTCCTTGAGTCGCCAACTTTGCGGCTTGGGCGGTTCGCCACCTGCACCCAGGCGCATAAAGCCTTCTTGCGGCATTTCAACTTGCACTTGCTGGATTTTTCCGAGCTTGCCATCGGTGATGAACTGCTTGAGTTCGCGGATCATCGGGTAACCGGTGTAGTTGTATGTGGTGCAGAAAAATCCTTTTGTCTCGGCAACAACTTTTGCTATGGCTTCGCCTTCGGCAACGCTTGTGGCGAGCGACTTTTCACAAATGACGGGGTAACCTGCTCTGAGGGCTTCGATGACGATGTCTTTGTGGTAGTCTGTCGGTGCGAGCACTACGACGGCATCGAGTTTGCCTTTTTCGGCTTGCAATAAATCTTGATATTTCGCGTACGTGCGTTCTTCGGAAACACCCCAGGTGCGGGCGGTTTCGCGGTTTGTTTCTGCGTGCGTGCTGAATGCACCGGTCACGAGTTCAAAATGGCCGTCCATCTGGCTTGCCGCCTTGTGGACTTCGCCAATGGCTGAATTGATTCCGCCTCCGATAAACGCAATTTGGTAAGGTTCTTTTTTCATCGTTTTTGAATATAGGATATTTCTTTTCGATTAGATGGCGGATCTGGTCCGCCATGGCGTTTTTAGTTGTCATTCCGGGCTTGACCCGGAATCTCCTTTATTCTACTATGATTTTGGCTAGTTCCGTCATTTTTGCTGTTTTGTCTTGCATTTCGGCTAGCGTGTCGAACTTGAAAAATACGATGCCTGCTTTGTATAAGAGCTTGTCTGAAATAGATTCGCCCGGCTTGTACCACAGAAATTTTTCGACAATGTTCTTTTGAATTTCTGGAGCAAAGGTGACGTCGCGGACTATTCCCTTGATGGCTGCGCCACTTTCCGAGTGTTCGCCGGCTTGCTTATTGGACATAATGCAGTGCCTGAGCCAGAATCCTTGCGTGGGAACATCGGCGATGCCCGAAATGTCCATTCCTGTTTCAGCCATCACAATGAATTTTGGGTAGTCGATTCCGGTGGCGTATTTGACGAATTTGATGTACAGATCTCCTGGCGGTCGGCGACATATCTCAATGATGACAGGCGTGCCGTCGGCTCGTTCGATGTACTGTATGTGCAAAATACCATCGACGAGGTGTAATTCGCGGGCGATGCGTTCGCTGTAGTCACGGAGCTTGGCGAGGCCCGCTGCACTTGTGGTGCTTGGCGTGTTTGCTCCCGAGACCATGTACTTGTTGAGGTAATACTGTTCGTTGTCGGAAAATGCAAATGCGACTTTGCCTTTCACGAGCATGGCGGAGAATCCATGGTTTGTGCCTTGTACGAATTCTTCGACTACAATGTGGTCTTGCCGGGTGCGGCTGCAGGCATCTTTGTAGGCCGCGCGAGCTTCTTCAATGTTGGCGGCGCGGTGGATGCCTTTGCCTCCAGTGAGGTCTACGGGCTTTACGATGATTGGAAAGGTGAGCTGCGCAATCGCTGTATCAAAATCTGTGGCGTTTTCCCTTGCGGAATCAGTGCCAGCGACTTTGACGGTAATCGCGCGTGGTGTCGGTATTCCGAGTCTTGTTGCAAGTGCGCGGTACTTGTCCTTATGGTGTAGCTCAAGGCTTGTCGCGTAGGAATCATGCCCTGGTAATCCCAATTTTTCGCAAACGTAAACTGTTGAAAGCAAAGCAAAATCGTTGCATCCGGAACAAACGGCTTGCACGCCTTCATTGCTGGCTAGTTCTAGCATAGCGTTTTTGTCGCTGAAGTCTGCAAAAACGGTCTTGTCGGCGTAAGGGTGACCGAGTCCATCGCGGTTGTTACCCGTGGTGATTACGTACCAGCTGAGTTCATGTGCCGCTTGAATGAGCGGAATTTCAGCATGGCTGCCGCCTAATAGCAAGAGTTTCTTTTGTGGATTGCTTTGCTCCATTTCATTTCACTCGCAATGACGTGTGCGGCCTTTATTTGTCACTTCCCGAAAAATTCTTTTACTTTATCACACACGAATTCCAAATCGTCTTGCTTTAATCCGTAGAACATGGGGAGTCGTAACAGACGGTCGCTTTCGTGGGTGGTGTAACGGTCTTCGCCATTGAAACGTCCGAAACGTTTACCGGCGGGGGCGTTGTGGAGCGGCACGTAGTGGAATACTGCGAGAATTCCATTTTTGACGAGATGCGCAATGAGTGCTGTTCGTGTTTTGAGATCGGCGACCTTCAGGTAGAACATGTGAGCGTTGTGGCAACATTCTGCCGGAATGTACGGGAGCTGCAAATCGCCTGCATCGGCGAGAGGTTGTAAACGTTCTCGGTAGGCCTTCCAGCTTGACATGCGATTGTCGAATATTTTTTGAGCGTTTTCGAGTTCGGCGTAGAGGTAGGCTGCGTTGAGTTCGCTCGGCAAGTAGCTCGAGCCGAGTTCAACCCATGTGTACTTATCGACTTCACCGCGGTGGAATTGCACGCGGTTTGTGCCTTTTTCGCGGATGATTTCGGCGTGGTCGGAATACTTTTTGTCGGCGATGAGAATGGCTCCGCCTTCGCCCATGCTGTAGTTCTTTGTTTCGTGGAAACTGTAGCAACCGAAATCACCGAGTGAGCCGAGCGAACGTCCTTTGTAGGTAGCCATCATACCTTGCGCGGCATCTTCGATGACGAATAAATTGTGCTTTTTGGCGATGGCGTTGATTGTATCCATTTCGCAGCCGACGCCTGCATAATGCACGGGGACGATGGCGCGAGTCTTCTCTGTGATAGCTTCTTCAATTAGCTTTTCGTCAATGTTCATTGTGTCTGGGCGGATATCCACAAACACGCATTTTGCACCGCGCATGGCAAAAGCATCGGCGGTTGAAACGAACGTGAACGACGGCATGATGACTTCGTCACCGGGCTGGATGTTGCACAAAAGTGCGGACATCTCAAGAGCGTGGGTGCAACTTGTGGTGAGCAATGCGCGGGCGACACCTGTTTTTTGTTCCAGCCAGGCGTGGCATTTCTGGTTGAATTGCCCGTCGCCGCAGATTCGGCCGCTTTCAACGGCCTTCCGTACATAATCGATTTCAGGCCCCACGAAAGGAGGCTGGTTAAAAGGAATTTTCATTGCTCTACACATCCCTAATTGTTTACAAAGCGTAATATATAATTTCTTTGGGGATGTTGGTGGTTTCCTTTGTTGAATAGTACTTTAATTTGAAGTAAATTTTTACAAAAAAAAGTGGAATAAAATCTCCAAAAAGCGTGTTAAGTATAAGGACGAATAATGTTTCTTCGTTCAATAAAATGGAGATTTTAGAGTGAATATAGATGACGAATGCTTGTTTGAAACATACGATCGTATAAACGATGTTGAAAGCGCAATTCAATTGTTGACTTTGTATTCGCATCTGCCCAAAGAAAAAGTGATTGAACTACAGAAGCCGATGACGGCTAATACCGCTAAATAATCGAAATTGAAAGAATTAGCCTTAATTTTTATATTTACTGTCAATAGTACTCGCCACGTGATCTCGTTTTTCGAGAGCGGACTTCGGTGAGTCTTTTTGTTTTTCCCGTTCGGGAATATTTTAGAAATTTCTGTATAGTGGAATGTTAATTTTCCCGTTCGGGAATATTATATTTAGAGTATGGAAATTCAATCGCTCAAAGATATATCATCGCAGATTAGGGCTCGCCGGAAAAGTCTTGGGTTTACTCAGGCTGAATGCGCTGCATTTTGTGGGGTCGGAGTCCGTTTTCTTTCTGAATTGGAAAACGGCAAAGAATCCATACACTTGGGTAAAACACTTCAAGTGTTGAAAATGCTAGGCTT
>OCVV011343720.1_pt1 | contig 11869 bp, 6 predicted proteins | sample 1539721 | NCBI WGS metagenome assembly OCVV01 (sample SAMN02144230, study PRJEB22623) | gut metagenome | biome: sheep rumen | host: Ovis aries | place: New Zealand | reverse complement strand
CGTCACCAAGGAAAACCGCAACGTACTCCAACTTTTAGACTTGCTTAAAGATGTTGAAGAATATACGGACTACTGCTGCGAGGAAGAAGCCCCCGACATCATCCGCAGGCATATCTTGCGCAACAAGATTCTCCGCGCCGACGTAGATAAATACATCGAGAACTTTCCTCTAAAAACATACAAGTATATCTACGACCTGAGGCTTTACGATGTACTTGCATGAAAATAGAGAAAGGTTCTTTATTTTTGACAACACCAGATACAAGGACACCATAGCCTCCCTGCAGAAAATCATCGACCTGGGTGTTTTTGCGTAAACTGCCTGTTATTTAATATTTTTGATGAAAGTAGCAGAAATATTAAATAGAATTTGCAATTTTATGAAAAATCAGGTATATATTTTTCCAAAAACAAACAAAAATAGCAAAAATATTAAATATGATAATCAAGCGTCCGAAATACTGAAGGATATTGTCAAGCCGCATTTCGACGACGACGTAATTCTTGTTGTCGGTTTACTGGATTCTTTGATGCAAACGGAATGGAGCGTCTGAGTGACGTTTTGGGCGTTCCCCACGCAAGCGTGGGGCGGGCTGTCGTGTTATCGCGAATCAATTTCCCCGAGCCAGCCGAAGGGGTGATTCGCGTCCGTTCAGCCTCGGCTCTTTACAATCGCCGAGTCCGAACCCTACGGGCATCCATCCCTAACGCAACGAAAGCCAATTAAAGTACTTTTAGCAAATTAAATTTCTATTTTTTTCAAGTTCGTCAGCTAAAGTATATTAAGTATTTTGTCAATTTCCGGGAAGATATTTTTGAAAAATTTCATGTAATCAAGCATTGCTTCGCCAAGAATTTCCATATTGACATACGTTAAATCTATGTCAGGAACAAAACTAATACGAAAAGAAGCTTTTTCATTTTTTACTCCATATCGACGATTTTCCAAAATCTTTTGAACTTTGGAGCACATGGTGTTAAACACAGATTTATCAGCTACAATGACAAAATCAAATCGATAGAGGGCTTTTTTACCAGTTTCCCCGTTCCAAACCCAACATTTAGCTTTGCTATATTCCTTTTCAAACAAATTAAACCCGTTCGAATGGATTCTCTTTTCATAAGGCAGGCCATAGAGTTTACATTGATTTTCTATGTAATCATCGATTTCGTTTATTTTCATACTTTCCCCTTTTTGTTGTGAAATGATGTATATCAGTTTGTGTCCTTGACGCAACGAACTGAGAGCCCGTCGTCCTTGTAGATGTCGTCCAGGTCCGCATTGTCGGAGTTGTAGTGCAATTTCATGTAGTACGCGTGGTAGCTACTGTACTCGGTAGAACTCCAGAAGTTGGCGCCGTCGCCATCGCCGAAGAAGTCGTTACCGTTACAGCGACCAGCGGGCAGCGAGGAAAAGCCGTAGGTGTCTTTTCCTCTATAATAATTAAACCACCAGCCGCTCTGTGACTTGAGTTTCTGACCCGCCTCTGATCCCCCCCCTACCGCACTGAACAGGTTTTTCCATTCGGTAGTATCCGGCAAGTGCCAGCCCGGCGGACAAATCCCGTAAACCGTGTCGGGTAAGATGCATGTTTTCCCCTCGCCACAATCGACAGTCTTGTCTGTATATAGTTGGGCGGAATCAATAGCCGCCGACCATGTGTACAAACGACCCGCTAAGTCACAATTCTTGGATTCATCATTGTAACACCAGTTGCGATTCAACAAACTCGGTGTGGTTACGCTGTCGGCGTAGTTCAGGTTCTCAGCCATCCAAGTCTGCGTGCCTATTTTTACAGTCTTGTAAACATTGCCATCGCGACTGTCTATCATGGTGCCGTAGGTAATGTCAGGATTCAGATAGGCTTCCTTAGGGACATCCCAACTCCAACCAGCCATCAACATCGCCCAACCGTTCGCTGTGCAATAGTATATGTTGTCTTTCAGAACCTTACCTCTTATAGGTCTGCCTATATTTGCCGATGTGCATTCCTCACCATAAATATCATATTCCAAAGCAGACATCGTTTCCCAAGTATTCGATTTGCAGATGTAATAACCGCCCCAAGGATATTTTGCAAACTCTCCTTCCCTGCTTGCCACGCATGCTCCCAGATTGTCTTCTATCCCATTGGCTGAGGCCCGCCACGCCCCGTTTTCATAAACGTAATATTTGTCCTTGTTCTCGTTTCCCACTCGAACTTCGCCCTCGGTGCCAGAATCCCAACCGTATGTATCATATTCCAAAGCCGCCACAATTTCCCAAGTATTCGATTTACAGATGTAATGTTCAGCATTCAGAGATTTCTTTTCACCCTCCCTGCTTGCCATGCACGCACCAAAGGTGATTTCCAGTTCATTGGCCGTGATTCTCCATGTTCCGTTTTCATAGACATAATATTTGTCCTTGTTCATTACACCCGTCTTTACATCGCCTTCTGTGCCTGAAAAGCCATATGTGTCAAGCTCCAACGCTGTTGCATTCTCCCAGACACTATCTCTACAGATGTAGAAGTTTTTTTTGTATTCGATTATCACGCCATTATTCTTTGAACCGCATGGGTCAAAGGCATCCTTCTTTTCGGGAACTACGATCGCATCGGATGAACTTTGATATTCGCTGGACGAAGACAAGGCGGGCGAATCTGTGAAGGGAATTTCGCCCAAGTCCACCCAGGTGCCGTTCTTGCAAAGGTAAACGGCAAATACTTCATCAAGCCTCACAGTATCGCCTTCTCTGTCGCCAGTACAGGAGCCAAAATCAGTTAAGTCATACTCTTCAACAAAGCCGCAATCATAACAATCGTTGTCAAGACCCGATGAACTGTTGCTGTCGTTCCCGCAGGCGGCAAGGAGAATCGCGAAAACGAATGCGGTGATATACTTGGTTATTGCGTTTATGTTTTGGGCCATAATAGCCTCCCTAATTTCAAAACGTCCTATAGTTAATTATTGATTTTTGATGCAACGGATCGAACGCCCCCAGTTCTTATAGGCATCTCCAAATTCCACATTAGATGATAGGGAAGAAGGCAAATATAATGCATAAGAATAATTGATGTCGGAAACCGCAGAACTCCAGAAGATTGCTCTTACGCCTTCCTGATAGAAAGCACCCTTGCTATCGAAATATCCAGCAGGCAATGCCGTAAAGTGAACCGCATCCGAACCATTACTGCTATCCCAACCATTTTCGGATTTGAGTATTTTAGTTGCATTTGCCTTTCCTCCAACGGCATTAATTAAGAGGCTCCATTCCGTTGTATCCGGCAAGTGCCAGCCTTCGGGGCATATACCGCGCACAGGGTATATCGGTGTACAAGACTTGTTGTATCCACAACCTTTCCCGTTTGTGCTCCATTTTCCGATACTATCCATGGCGGAAGCCCATGTGTAAAGACGTCCATATTTTGCACAGTTGTCTGTCATATTGTCATAACACCATGAAAGTCGTACGTATCTTGCGCTGTCAAGATAATTCAGGTTTTCCGCCATCCAGGTCTGTGTTCCGATAGTTACAGTCTTGTAAATCTTCCCATCTCTTGAATCCGTCAATACCCCCAACTTTCCGAAAAAGTCAATCGATGCGTTCCATAAACCATTACTGCACAGGTACACGGAATCATGGGTTACTGCCAGGGGCTTTCTTATAATGTCACCTTCATTATATATTGTGCAGCCTTTATTCAAGGATTTTTCTTGCGGGTTGGCACTTCTGAAGCCATTCGCATCGCAAACATATTTACTATAAGAATAAATCATTCCATTGACAATCGATCCATCTTTCAGGCATGTCAAGCCCAAAGTATCACGATCCACTTTTGTCCACATTTTCAATCTGCAGATATAATATCCCGCATACCGACCATCTACACAAAAACTGTCATCTGTATCACAATATGAATCATTACTACAATATCCTATTTCGCCTTCCCGACTCGGGACACATGCTCCAAGTTCATCTTCGACCACATTGGCCGAAGTTCTCCAGGCTCCGTTTTCGTACACGTAGTAGTTGCGTATATCCACGCTACCTCTGCGCACTTCTCCATCATTGCCTGCACTCCAGCCGTAGGTGTCGTATTCCAAGGGGGTGGCAATATCCCAATAATTAGAAGGTTGGCAGATGTAGTATGTTTTGTTCAAAAGGGTTATCTCCCCTAGACGCTCAGCAACGCACGCACCCAATTTTAATTCTATCGAACTGGCATACTGCCATTCATCATTTCTGTAGATATAATGATGTGATGTATCGTAACTGGCCGTTCTTATTTCACCCACGGTGCCTGCACCCCAGTCTTGGGTATCATACTGCAATATCGTAGCGCTTTTCCATTCTTTGCTCTTGCAGATGTAATAATCTACACGATTATTGCCGCTTTCCAAATAAGAACCTGAGATTATATGTTTGGCCACCTCGCCCTCCCGGCTCGCTACACATGCCCCCAGACTATTTTCGAGATATCCATCTGAAATTCGCCACGCTCCATTTTCATACACGTAATACTTGTCCCTGTTCTCCTTTCCCGCCCGAACTTCACCATCACAACCTTTTCCAAAGCCGTAGGTGTCATATTCCAATTCTGTCGCCTCTACCCAGCTTCTTGACTTGCAGATGGAATAGTAATATTTCCATTTATTTTCCAATTGTCCTTCATCATTGTAATCTGTGTATAAGGAAGAATCAGCTTTGACAATTACACCCTCGCGGTCCCATGTACACCCGCCAAACACAACATCAATCCTAGAATCGTCCCATTGCCACTCGCCATTTCTATATACATAGTAATTGGTAGAATCTACGCTGCCTTTTCGAATTTCTCCTTCGGAGCCTGCGGTCCAACCATATGTATCATACTCTTGTGCGGTTGCATACTCCCAGAAATTATTTCTGCATATATAATACCCTCCATCATATTTGCTAATCACGCCTGCTTTTTTCTCTTCGCAAGGTCCAATCACCTTTTCCCGTTCCGACTCAACCCAGCCTGCCTTGAAATCGATCTCTTGACAGACAAAGTATTTTTTGTAATGCTTGCTGAATTTGTTTGTGTTCTGGCGGACCATCCTATTATCGTAAAGGCCACACTCACCCAGTCCAAAGACATTGGCCCAAAAATCATCCAAAATTTCTTCATAATTGTCTATCCATCCCTCTATCTGTAAAGAAGCTCCCCTTTCCTTTAAATTTTTCTGAATTTTACTATAGTCCAATTCGTATGCCCAGTCAGCCATGTCGGCCTTTGTTTGCAAGTCATCCCATACACCGTCTGTCCTGATATCGGCAATGAAATTGTCAAGGGTCTTTTGAATTTCGGTATCGCTACGGTCGCCTAGGAACAATGTCCAAATGGCCTGAAGATAAGCATCATCATTGTATCGGAATATTGCCTCGGTCAAAAGTAAAGAACGAAAAGACTCCGCATCATGTATTTCAACGTATTTTCCTTTGTTTTCTACCATCCCTGTATCTATATCCATTCTCTTGACTTCGTCTATATAGTTCATCGTAGCCTCATCCAAAAAACCGAAAGCAAACATTATTTCTTGGGCCGCCTGGCACCACGCATTGTTGAAACCGTAGCCTTTTTCCTGAAGCAGGTAGATGCCACGGTCATACATCAAATGGCCAAGCAGGTCTATGTTTCTTTTGTAGTAGCCATTATCATATTCTTTTGACTGTTCATCCATAAAACTTGTCAAGGTTCGAAGCGTCAAGGAATCCTTGGACCATTCGCCTTTAACATCGTTCCAATAAAGCCCCCGAACTTCAAGTTTTGCGTATGGATAATCAAGATTGACTTCGTAAAATTCATAATTTCCTTCATCAATGCCTGTTGTGGAGTAGTGTATGCGGCCAGAAGGTGTCAGATCACTTTTTAGTTCATGCAAATTCACGGGCGAAATGCCCTGAAAAGGAAAAACACCTGTTTTCGCACTGCCCTCTATATTGACATATTCCCTGAAGTAGACCTGTCCCAACCCCTCTTCAGAGTCTTCGGTAGTAGCACTCGATTCATTGTCCTGTGCTGTGTTGCCGGAGTCGCCACCGCAGGCACAAAGCAAGCCTGCAACGGCAAAGAATACCGCCAACAAAGTCTTGTTAAAAAAAATAATCCTATAGCTTTCACGGACTGTCATAACAGCCTCCTTGAAAAAAAATTATTGTTCATCCTTGAGGCAGCGGATGTAAGCCCCGTAGTACTTGTCGTCGTAACCCAAAGATGCAGCGTTGTCGCTGCTACTAAACAGTATGTAATAAGAATCAACGTCGCTGTATGCCGTGGCGCTCCAAAAACAAGTCCTTTGCCCTTCACTATAGAAGCTACCATGACGATAGCCACCAGGTAATGCCGAAAAGCCAAATTCATCTGTGCCGTTCCCGCTACTGGGTGTCCAGCCACTAGTGGACTTGAGCACCTTACCCGCAGATGATTGCCCTTTGACTTCCGTAAACAGCGTTTGAAACTCCGATTTGCTCGGAATGTGCCACCCTTCGGGGCAAATTCCACGCACAGGGTATGTCGGAGTACAAGATTTATTGTATCCGCAATTCTTGCCTTTCGTACTCCATTTGCCAGCACTATCCATTACTGCGGCCCATGTGTACAAACGCCCATATTTTGTGCAATTGTCGATTTCTCTGCCATAACACCAAGAACGTCCCATCATTCCTACGTATGTTGCACTGTCAGAATAATTCAGGTTTTCCGCCATCCAGGTTTGAGTGCCGATAGTCACCGTCCTGTAAATCTTGCCATCCCTTGAATCAAATAAATAACCCTCATCATCTTCTATGGACCCATTCCATATGCTACCACTACACTGATATACAGAATCTTGCGCCACGGAGAGTGGTTTCCTTATCTCATCTCCCTCCGAATAACTCACGCAACCTTTGTTCAGGGACAATTCCTGCTCATTTGCAACTCTAAAGGTTCCTGCATCGCACACGTATTTATTTGAAGCTACAACTTTGCCAGCGACAATTGAACCGTCTTTCAGGCAAGTTTTACCATAAGTGTCATATTCCAGTACGGTAGCCTCCGTCCACGCCTTGTTTTTACAGATGTAATAAACATTTTCAAATTTGCTCACCACGCCCGCGTTACTATTTTGGCAGAGTCCGATGGTGGTTTCCCTTTCAGAAACTTCCCACTTGGAGCCGTTGGAAATATATATGGTGTCTGTTACGTCTCCTTTCTTGAACTCGCCCGTTTTACCAGTGGCCCATCCATAGGTGTCCTTCTGGAAAGTGGTCGCGGGATTCCACTGGCTACCGTTACAGATAAAATACTTGTTGTAATTCTTGCTCAACTTGTTGCTGTTCGGGACGACGACATCCTTACGCTTGTCGGAACATCCACCTAGGCCATACACGTTGTTCCAATAGATGTCTAGGTAGGTTTCGTAATCAGGAATGTCCAGAATGTTCCAACTCTTTACGGAGGCACGAATGGTGCTGTAGTCAAAGTCGTAAGCCCAGTCTGCCATAGTAGCCTTTGTCTGCAGGTCGTTCCATTCGCCGTCGGTCTTGATGTCAGCAATGAACTTGTCTATGGTGTTTTGAATTTTGGCATCGCTACGATTGCCCATGACCAGCGCCGAAATCGCAAGGAGGGTTGCATTGCCCGCGCTGGTGGTCGCGCTCACGCCCTCGTTCTGGAAAATGGCGAAATCCTCGGAATAGGTCACGGCGGTCGCAAATTCAAATGCCGTCATAATTTCTTGCGCGGCCTGCTTTTTCGCGGCATAGACGCTGTAGCCCTTCTCCTGCACCAGATAAAGGGCTCTGTCGTATTCAAGGTGTGTGAGCAGGTTGATATTTACGTCTGTCCGTTCTTCAGAAAAGTCGGTCAAGGCACGGAGCGTCATGGAATCGGCGGACCATTCGCCCGTTACCTCGTTCCTGTAAAGGCCGCGGACTTCAAGCTTTGCGTAGGGGTAAGCGAGGCTCACCTTGGGAATCACGAAGTCACCCTTGTTGCTGGAGATTTCGTCCTTGTAAACGGTTCCAGAAGGGGTCAGGTTCTTCTTCAACTCATACAGATTCAGAGGTGAGCCGAACTTGAAAGGCCCTTTCTGCGCTACACCCGTTACGGAAATGTTCTCCCGGACAAAGCCTTCGGGTACATCCGTATCGCTGTTATTACTGCTGCTGGATTTAGTGTCGAAATCCGTGTTGCCAGAGGACATATCCGATGAGACTTCGCTTAGATCCACCCACGTTTTGTTTTGGCAAAGGTAGTCCGTCAGCTTTTCGGCGACATAGACCGTATCGCCCTCGCGTTCGTTGGTGCAACGCCCCATATCGACAAGGGTCGCCACTTCGCGGCCATCATCGTCCCCTTCGGCTGGTTCAGAGCCCTTGGCCCCCGAACCGCTGTCGCCTCCGCAAGCGGCTAGGAGGAGCAAAAATGAGATTGCCAGCCCTTGAAACAAGATCAGGGTCGCAGGGTCGCTTTTTTTGGTTCTTTTATAGGTTTTCATAGCATTTTTTTTAAGATGTGCTTTTGGACTTGGCTGTTGAATGCTGGTTCTAGTTCTTGAAGCATCGGACAGGATAAATTACGTGCTTTTCGGCGGCGTCTACTCCCGCATGACTGTTTCCGTAGTACATGCTCGTATGGTATGCGACATTGTTGTCATATTCAGTCGCAGTCCAGAACCAGGCGTTTTTTCCCAAGTTAATCCACCATTCACTATCCCAACCCCCTGTGTAAAATGGGAGCGCGGAGAAGCCGAAATCGTCTGTTCCGTTGCCATTACCTTCCCAGCCAGAGGAGGATTTGAGACGTCTACCAGCACTATTTTCTCCGCCAGCTGCGTAGATTAAGAATTCCCAAATTTCCTTTGAAGGTATATACCAGCCTGTGGGACAGACGCCCTGAGTCCAGTAGTACTCCGAGAGGGAGCACTTATGGCCTTCCCCGCATTTGTCCTCGGATTTGCCTACCGCTGCCGCCCATGTGTAGGAGCGCCCATACTGGGTGCAGTAGGACTCGTCGTTCTTGTAGCAATAGCTATTTTCTGTTGCATAGTTCAGGTTTTGCGCCATCCACCAATAGTCACCAATTTTCACGATCCTGTAGGTTTGACCGTCACGGGGGTCGATCATAAATCCTGTCGTTTCGCTCCCGGAAGACGAAGACCTTGGAATGCTGCTAGAGGACTTTACCGAGCTGCTACTAGAAGACACTGCTGAGCTGCTGCTAGATAATGCCGAGGAGCTTGACGAAGATTTCGGAATGCTGCTAGAAGACACTGCCGAGCTGCTGCTGTATCTTGCCGAGGAGCTTGACGAAACGACTTCTCCGGAAGCTGATGAACCTGCCGTCTGCTCAGGTGCTTTGCCTTTGAGACAGCGGACAGAAAACCCGGCTTTTTGGGAATAGATCAGTGTTTGGGTGTAGCTTTGTGCAAGCAGGCATATGTTGTATGCCTTGACGTTTTCGGCTTCTGTGGAACTCCACAATGCGGCAATGTGGCCTACGGAGCCGAAGTCTTCCCGAATATCTCTGTAGCCTGCAGGAAGGCAAGAAAAACCAGATTCATTGGATCCGATGCCTTCGTTTTCCCATCCAGATGTAGACTTTAGTGTAGTTGCTGCGATTGTTTCTCCGCCGACTGTGGCAATCAACGTTTCCCATTCATCCTTGCTTGGCAAATGCCAGCCGCTAGGACAGGCGGCAGACGCTGCAGACCAGGTATAGAGCCTTCCATACATGGCGCAGTAGGAATCGTCATCATCATAGCAATAACTATTTTCTGCCTCATAGTTCAGGTTCTGCGCCATCCAGGTCTGTGAACCGATGACAACGGTCTTGTATGTTTGTCCATCGCGTGAATCAACCAGCTCGCCATTTTTATTATCCGAGCTGAAAGAATTCTCGCTACTACTAGATCCTAAAATTTCGCTTGATGATGACTCTGTAATCTGGCTGCTGCTAGAGCTTGCGGAGCTGCTGGGTTTATCCTGTGAACTGCAAGATTGTGTGGTTGTCGAACTAGAAAGGCTTGACGAGGAATTTTCGATCCTCTCTATGTAAATGCTGTTGTCGTCTTTGCTCCATTCGCCATTAGAGCAGACATAAGCAGTCTTTTCTTCTTTCACGTAGGCGGTTACGCCTTCGCGGCTGGCGGTGCACACCGGTAGGTCATCAAAGACCTCTACAATCAAGTCAGATATGAAAGTCTGTTCGGCTCCGGAGGATTCGCTGTTGCTCCCACTATCATCTCCGCAGGCGGCAAGGAATAGAGTGAACACGGACCCTATCGCTATGCTCCAGGATGACAGGCGGGTAAATGTCGCAAATGATTGCTTCATAGCCATGACGGCCTCCATCGGTTAAAACCTGTGGAGTTTCGCCTTGTCCCTGGAAAACACGACCCCGATTTTGTATAAAAAAGGGGTGCGGGTTCGCTGCGTTTACCTAAACGGGGCTCTAGACTTGCCTCAAACCGATAAACGCAAACGTCCCGCGCCCCAAAAGGGCGACAGAACCGCAAAAGCGGCTTGTCGAAACACGCCCAAAAGAACCATACAGGTATGGCTCCATAAACGCGTTCACGCGAGCGTTCGCCTTGTCCTCGGTTTTAGAAACTGTCTAGATTTCGTTTAGAGGGCAAGAGCAAAAACTCTCTATATTTCCAATTTAAATATAATTTAAATTCAAGCCAAGCGCACCAAAAATTTACAAAAGGTGCGAATTTGGGCTAAAAAAAGGATATTTCGTTCTTTTAAGTGACATTTTCTAGATTCTGGGGTTTTTAACAGGGGAAAGTTTTATAGAAGAACGTTTCTTTTGGATGGAGACACAAGTGCAAGAAGATTGCCTTGTCACTTGGTTCGCATTAAAATTATCGGGAATCCGACCCGGTATTCTTTGATGATTTCTGGGTGCGTGTCGGGGGTGTTTCTTGTTAAAATTCGCGATTTAACCTTTAATTTTATGGATTGAATCCATATTTTTAAGGACAAAAACGTCAATTTTTAACAATTGTGGGAATAAAAAATTGATAATCTTGGGAATTTATGTTCAATAATCTTGGGAATTTTAGGTGTAATTATTCCGCTTCCTGCTGCAACTGCGGGATAATCTGTGCGGACCATTCCTCGAAATCGCCGGTTTCGATATGGTCGCGGGCCTGCTGCATCAGGTGAAGGTAAAAATGCAGGTTGTGAATAGTCGAAAGCGTCCAGCCGAGGAGTTCCTTGGCTTTGAATAGGTGGCGCAGGTAGGAGCGGCTGTAGTTGCGGCAGCAGTAGCAGTCGCATTCCGGGTCCAGCGGTTCATCGTGCTGATGCGCAAATTTGGAATTTTTGTAGCGGAGCACTCCCCTGCTGGTGTACACGAGGCCATCCTGGGCGTTTTTCGCGGGCAAAATACAGTCGAACATGTCGACCCCGCGGGCAACAAGCGAAAGCAGGTTCCAGGGCGTGCCCACCCCCATCACGTAGCGGGCGCGGTCCTCGGGCAAGTAGTTTGTGCAAAAATCCGCAATCTCGTACATGGTCTCTACGGGTTCGCCTACGGAAAGGCCACCCATCGCATAGCCGTCGGGAGCGAGTTCCTTGAGCGCCTCGATGGATTTTTTGCGGAGTTCCTTGTGCATGCCGCCCTGCACGATCCCGAAAAAGTATTGCGGGTAGCCGTGGAGCGGCGGGTTTGCGGCGAGCCAATCCATCGCGCGGCGGGTCCATTTGAGCGTCAGGCCCAGCGAGTGCGAGGCCTCCTCGACGGTGCTCGGGTAAGGCGTGCATTCGTCAAAGGCCATGATGATGTCGGCGCCGATTTCGCGCTGGGCTTGCATCACGGATTCGGGCGTGAATTTATGGCGGCTGCCGTCCAGTAGACTCTTAAATTCC
>OCVV011359491.1_pt1 | contig 11872 bp, 11 predicted proteins | sample 1539721 | NCBI WGS metagenome assembly OCVV01 (sample SAMN02144230, study PRJEB22623) | gut metagenome | biome: sheep rumen | host: Ovis aries | place: New Zealand | reverse complement strand
ACGAGCGTTAACAGTGCTGTTACTTACCGTAACAACGCCATTTTTAAGGATTTTTAAACAAAAAAGGACTGGCTTTCACCAATCCTTTAAGGTCTTATCATTTATAACACAGATGATCATATCAGTTGGTATGTTGCTTTCTTAAACGTATATTTTCCAAATTCAAATTTCCTGGGATTGACTTTATTTGCCAGCTCACTTGTAATGATAAAGTCTGATGTTACCTTCACAAGCATTTGTTTTTCTCCAATTTCCACAAGATAATATGTCGACATATCATTCAGATAATCTGCTCCCTGGATAATTCCGGGTGCAACAATAAAGTCTGTCAGCCATTCTGCTTTGCTCATCTTTTTACTTCGAATGAGCGGATAGATTGCGTCGGCATTGCCAAGGATGCTTTGCCCCCTAGTACATAATCTTTTCTATATCGTCCATATCCTCAGGGAAATCACTTTCAGATTCCTTGTCAACTTCAATGCAAACATCCCTGTACCGCTTTGCAGCCTCTATTGCTTTCTTCTTAAGTTCTTTATTATCTCCTATCGCTCCGCAATAATCTGTCCAGTATTCAGAGAATAAGTTAAATGCATCTCTATATGCCAATGATTTTTTATCATCATGATCAAAACTCGGCCTTTCCACTTCAAGAAAAATAGGATTAATATGTTCATGACTCCAGTACCCGTTTTCCGTAAGAAATTCAACCACCACCTGAATATCAGAATAATCGACATAGAGATTTTTTTCCACGATTCTCAGCATATATTTGTCCCAAGATTCTGTATCGTTCATAAGAATTCCATACTTTCCGGTATTGATTTCCCGTACCGGCATCCCTAGTTTTCCTTCAAAGGGAATCTTGAAAAATTGATGTTCAAAGCGGTCTCTCCTGAAGGGATCCACTCTAAGTTCTTCCTCCTCTGCCATTTCATTAGACCACACTCTCCGTAGTTCCCCATCAGCTGAAAAGTAAGCCGTTGAAATTGAATCTCCGTCATATTCGCAATATTTATCCTCTTCCGGCTGTTCTTTATCAATCATGTACCAGTTTGTTCTGCCCGGGTTTCTTACTATCAGACTATCGTCTTTTGACATTATCATCTGCTTACTGATCGAAAAACACTTTTCCTCATATCGATTACAGTATTTTTTTCCGTACTCATAAGCCATAGAGTAGTCTGCAAAGAAGCCACGACTATACTCATCGCTGTCATTTACCACATACACACATTTCCCGTCCAGATTATCCTTCAATCTTATCAACATGGTTTCCTCATATTGAATGCGTTCTGATATCTGCATTTTTAGTTCGTTATCCTTAGTTGAATTTGATAATTCCTTTAATGCCTTCACACGTTCTGCATGTGTTTTTCCCTTGATATTCCAGATAAGTGTAGCCTTGTTAAAATCTGCTAATTCAAAGCCGACTTCCTCAAAAAGCTCTCTCATATAATTTGACGGTATCAAATCAAACATTTTCTTCCTCCAATTTATCAAATTACTGTTTCTTTTCAGTTATATACGTTATATATAAATCTTTAATCGAATTAGTATTGAAATATGTTTGTGCTTTATTCATATTTGTTTTAATACTGTTTTCTTTTATTGTTCCAAAATCTGAAATTTCAAATTCTAAATATTTGTCGTCAAAACCGTAAATTAATATGGACGAGTTATCTTTTCTTTCTTTTAAGTAAACAGTATTATTACAAAAATCAAAAATAGTTGTCATATTCTATTGTCTCTTTCACATACTATTTCAACTCAGAAAGAATCTTCATCTGTATATTTTTATTCTTGTTGTATTTCACGCCTTTCCTCCTTCCCCATGAACCTCAGCTTCTATCATTTCAATTGCATCTTCGACGCTAATCCTGCCGTCAAGCAACAAAAATATAGACGCGCTTAAGCTGTCAAGTATGTTTGGTAAGGCTGCGGTAATATAATCTTCAATCTGGAGCGCATCCATAATGAAACGAGAATACGGAATCGCCATTATCGTAGTTATGTCATTCCTTCCATCTTCAGTAATAATGAAACGTGGAATGACTAGGTATTCAGAGCTATATAATGCTCCACTCATTCCATCAGTCACACAAGGCCAAACCTTCGCATTTAAAAAATTCATCAGTCTGTAAAGAGCCGGTCTGTTCTTTGACTCATTACAAATTCTAGTTCCCAATTCCGAGTAGTACACCCTAGCTTCCATGCAATTCTCATAAAAATATATGCTTCCCTCGGTAAATCGTCCCGGACATCTGTCGCAGTTATTGAAAACCATGGTAATATGCGATAAATCACCAGTTACGGCATCTTCATAATATATATTGTGTGATTTCAGATATGTTTGAATTTCTGATTTAACCTTGAGTGCTTGGCTCATATTTCTCAATTGTTTTCTTTTCTCCTTCTGACGTTCCTTGAACTCAGCTAAGGAAGTTGTTTTAATTTCTCCGGCTAGGATTCTCTTTTCTGTGTTAATTAATTCTTCATCAATTTCCTTTTTCCGTTCTTTCTTCATAATCATCTAGTCTCCTTTCCGAAGTCCATACATAAACAACATTGCGGAAACAGATGGCGTTTTTGATGCATATTCCGAATTTTCTATTCCCCGCCCCTTTGTATCAATGTAACTGTCCCATAGTTTACTGCTATCCCTAAATCCATAGTGTTGGTCATCTATGATCACGAAGTCATCCACCTCCGGATGATCTTCCAAATACTTTAGTATTCCCCATTCTCTACCGGCCAAGAATTTATCTTCTGTTTCACCGTGGATTTGAATGCTGTGCCTTTTTAGTAGATCAGTCATATAAATATAATCAACATTATCCTTTCGAATATTCTTCCAAGTGGTTGTCAGAACCACTCCATCAAAGCCTCCGGTATCCATTGCCTTTTTAAGGATTCCAACTCTCGACGCATCAATTCCCTTGTATTGTCCGGAAGGGGCTACCACACAACTGGTCCTCGTATTTAAAACTCCATCAATGTCTAAGAAAACTACATTGCACATGTGCGTCCTCCTTTTGAAATAAAATCACCACCTGTGCAACACGCAGGTGGTGAGAGTTAAAAATAATGGTATTTAGTTTTAGAAAACTCCCCACTCTTTAGTAACAGTATCCACCCAGACAAACTTTTCATTTCCGTATTGTCTACCATCAGGATAGGTGGAGAAGGTATCCGTAGATAATAATCCGTCTTTTTCATATGGCTTCCTTACGGGTGTATGCCCTGCCACATTCAAAAATTTCTTTGGCCAAGGGCCCTTTTGAAAATTATACTCCTGAGGCCTGGCCCAGATTGGCGAGTCGTTATCCCACAAGTTTTCTACGTCATAGTTGTTTATCGTAGCAAGAACATACTCCAAATCGTCTTTTTCATGATACATGTAGGTGTCAACATACTCTTCGATAAGACCGGCATGCGAAAAGATACAGTTGTCTATCCTATGAACGATTGCCATCTGTTCAGGATCATTTAGTTTCTCCTCCAGTTTCTCGAATTTATCCCTCACAATATCTTCAGCTGCAGTAGAGAATCCCGGGTGATCGTACTGATCCCAAAGGTATGAAAGATCATGATTCCCGTAGCAAAACCGCATATAGGGATATTTCTGAGCAAACGATATAAGTTTGTCCATAGTTTCTTTATATTTCATGAAGTCAAACATGCATCCCCAGTCATCAACAATATCACCCACGCAAACCACACCTTCACAATCAGTGGTTTCCATTATCTCTTCCGCCTGATCAAATATTTCAGGCTTTAGATGAACATCCGGTATGATTAATACTTTCATAATTCCATTCTCCTGTTATTCGTACTCATCGTTATATATAAAACATATCTTATCATCTTGTGCAATCACTTATAATACGTCCAATCATATGAACCGTCTGACTTTTGATAATATAAAGAACAGGTAAAAGCACCGCCTTTCACAAACTTCCTTACCCGTTTTTCCAGTTCATAAGCATCCAGTTTTCTATTTTCCTCTATCAAACTGCTTAACCAGTCTTCAATTTTGTTTTGCTGTCCCAGATCACATTCGTTGAACCTAAGGATTTTTACCTTATTCCCACCAATCTCAAGACTGTATGCCTGATCTACAATTCTCAGTTCGTACTGTTCACCCCAATATGGACTATGACAATGCTCAATTATTGCCTTCTTGCAATAAAGTGCTTCTGAGGAAGAATCCTTCTGCGTAAACGCAGCACCGTCGCAATATATTCCTGTTCCTTCTGTATACGGTATTCCCTCATCCCGAAACAGCCGAAGCAGATTACAGCGATATCCCATTTCCTTCTTTACAAAAGGTATTTTTATCTCACGAATTCCCTCGTCTGTATAGAAAAGAAGCTTTGTCCCGAGATTACATTTGATCTCATACTTATCAATCCGAACGATTGCCTTTGTGGATTCATTCTCCCATTCAAAGCATTTAGGAATGAATAATTCCGGATTTGTGTTAATGATTGGAAACAATGTTACTATTGTGCCATACTTCATATTCATACTCTTACCTCTCTTTGTTGAATTCTTGTTCATAGGTTTATTCCTCCTTTGAAAAAACACCACCCGTGCAACGCCAAAGTTCATGATATGTTTGATTTTAAAGCATCCACAAAATTCGCTTTCGTAATTTTATCAATCCCATAAAGGATGATTTCATAACTCTCCATTCCTTCAAAGAAATCGATAAATCCACTTGCATACTCTTCTTTGCACACAAAATGATGTCCGCAATCGAAGCATATCTCTCTCCATCCTTCTTTGATTGTAGTAACAATATCGTCGTTACGGCCTATAGCAAGAACATTGGCAGAATAAAAAGCATTTCGATGAGGTCCATTAAACTTGCAGCCATTAATACCTTCAAAATTCTCTTTAATTTTCTCCCAACCGGTTGTCTCATCAAGATAGCAAACACTAAAAGTGTCCCCATTTGAATTCAGACATTCAATATATCCTCCGGCTCCCATTGCACCCGGCTCACTAAAAATATAAGCAATAACATTCTCAAATAATTCTTTTGTCAACTTCATAACCATATTCATTTCCTATATTTCCTTTCTTTCATCATTTTTCAAATTAAGCAACTTCATAATAACCCTTTACTATAGCGTGGTCCGGATAGCCCACCGGAATATACTCATTATGTGAAGTACCCTCGATGTGTTTTGTGAAATCTTTTCCCCAGATATAAACATCCGGATCTCTCTTCACAAAATTACGGTCATATTCCACGTCCCTTACTTCAACTCCCTTGGCGATAATATGATCCTCCGCAAATTCATATTCCGTGGATCTTGCAGTTTCTGCAAAAATGCTGGATCCGGCCGGTGTATTTCTTTCGAAGCCGACATCCGCAAGCATTGAATCCAGAACAGAAAGATTCCATTCTTTAATTGTGGCACCACGGCGAAGATTGTTACTGTCTGTTACTACCAATGCAGGTCCATTTAAAGCAGCCAGCTTCTCTGTTACGATTCTCATCTGTCTTGCCCGACCTTCGTACTCACCGGTAGTTTCCTTATTTCCCACACGGATACGATACCCTACTACATTAAAGGTCTTTCCCTCATTGTCTTTGAGTTGTACCGATAAATAATTTGGATTATCGTTTTCCATGGCTGTAATAAGACTGTCATCAACAGTAAGAAATTGATACAATTCCGCTTTCCATAAAATACATACCTCATTTGTAGTCTCATTCTTGCTGGTAGCCGATTCATATCCAGCCTTTCGCATCTTCTGAAGAAATACCGGAAAACTATCGTTCTTAACAACTTCCGTAAGCACAATAATGTCTGAATCCTGCTCTATTAACTCCTGAGGGACCAATCCGGGTATTCCCTTCCCCATTCCGCTGCGCTGATTGATATTCCAGCCAATTACTTTTCTGCTCATTTTTTTTACCTCCAATTTGTAATTTGACAACTATCTAAATTTCCAAATAAAACACCCTATTACATAGCAAAAGACCGGATGGAATATAGTTTCCATTCGGTCTTTGTAATTTTTCCGGGGGTTTTATTTAGTTGCCTGTCAACTTATAATTTTGTTTTTCCCGGGGATATGTTTAGTTGTTATTCCACATAGCCTACATACCATCTCAACATGGGTTGGGACAACAGCATGTATACCTCTACCCTCAATATTTTCTAAAATTGTTCGATATCATTTGCCCCTATCGCTTCTTATACCCCAATACGCTTATTATTCATTTTTATCGGGTATTTTAATAGTTACAACTAAAATATCGTGATCCGAAGGCCATCCTTTGGAAAAATTGTTATATGGTTTATAATCATATAATTCTTGATGATAATAATGGTGATTTTTATCAGGGTTTATATCAGGTTTTATATCAGGTTTTACATCAGGTGCTTCTGTAACAGGTTCTTTTTTATACAGCACCCTATCAGGAGAGGTATGTTTATCACTGTTGCTTATAGTCCGAAAACTGAATGAATCTTTATCCGAAGACGACGGAAACATTTCATACCCTTTATCAGCGATATACTCTATTAATTCTTTATCAAATTTTGGACTTTCAATTGCCGTAAACCAATTAAAATCTCCGATTATAACATTCGGATAATCCGCATCTTCTATTTCAAATTTCAACGCTTCCTTTTGATCCTCAAAATCAGAAAATGATAATCCTGAAACCTGCATTCTTATCCCCAGTATTTTAAACCAATTATTAGATTTCTTTAGTTTAACATTTGCCAATAATCTATCAGGGTGATTTCTTTTTTCATGCTCTCTTCGCTCTCCCAATTTTCCCTTGTTTATTGGATATATATAATAATCCTCAAACAAAACTCTCTCTATCTTTGTCGATGATACGGCAATTATGATATTATTCCCGTTTCCTCCGTTATTACTTCCCACCGCAAAATATTGTTCAGACAAGGCTTCCATAAAATATCGATACGTTGCTCCGACTTCTGTCAAAACGACTACGTCCGCCTCCAAATTCCCAATTATCTCAACTATCTGTTTTATTTTATCTTTGTCCCCCTTTTTAATATTCCACTCGATAATTTTAAGTTCCATAGTATTCCTTTCTAAATCTCTTTTCGAATTTGTGTTATGTTGTTTCCGACTGTTAATTCAAGCATTAGCCATGCCCGAAATCTTAACTATCCTATATTCTCAACAAGCTTATTTAACCATCTTGTATTCCCGACCTTTTTTACTCATTCAAGTAGACTAATTCTGTAAAACTCTTAATGCGCCTTTATGCCATCTACGCAACAAATACTTCCTACTCCATGTCCCTTGTCTTTGATAATCCAATAGTTTTCTCTATCTACGGAATCTATTTTATCGTCATCGATTAGTTTGATATCATACTTGGCGATAAAGTCATTATCGATCTTGAGCTTAATAAAGTTCCAACCCCTGTCACCGCTCATAGCTATCATGATCGGAACTCTTTTATTTTTTCCTTTATCAAACAGAAATCTCTTGAAATACCAGCTATCAGCTTCATTCTTATGATCATCCAGGCCATACCAGCAGAGTAACTGCATTCTATCGAGCAATACATATTTCTGCCCCTTTGGATGATTACCTTTGAGATACAAATATGCTGCGATGTTTTTTAGGAATCTCTCTACTGTTTTTTCCTGTGGATTCGCTGCTTTCTCAGATTCGTCTATGCAAAAGAGATATTGAAATCGATCCTTAAGCTTCGCAGATTTTATTGCGCCCGTATCCTTCTTGACGACCATAACCTGTTCTTTAAGTTTTCCCTGCTCCAAAGCATTGGCAATGATATCATTTATACTTACAGCGCTAAATCTATAGTCTTCACCCTGTAAATTCTTTGATCGTTCCTCTTCGATCTTGGCCCACCGCTTTTTCTTATCATTCTTGGTGCAGTTTTTCTCATAATATTTTTTGAGCCAGCCACTCGCATCCGGGTACTCATCATTCCACCTTTTTATCGCATCCTCATCACCTATATAGTCCTCAGCGCATTCAAAACCCAACCAGCTAAAAAGGATATTACTTACAGTGACGATTAGAGAATCGCTAATCATTCCGCCATCTGTAGTCTTGCCTCCATCATAGAAATCACCAAATATAAACCCTCTGGCAACTATAGTAAGAATGTGCTCAAGACCGTATAAACTGCCTGTGCTGCCAAAATTATCCGTCAACATTTTGGGCTGAAGCCTTGGAGTGTCGGAGGTTGGTTCTGTGACATATGATTCAAATTCTAAAAACTCATTTATCATTTGTCTGCCACCTCCTCACTCTTCTTCACATATTTTTCCAACGTCTCCCACTCAAACAAATCCCAGAAAAACTTTCTGTTATCCATTGATGAAGCTGTGATCTCATACAGTGCAGCTATTTTATTCTGCTCCGATAAGCCCGACTTATTTGCGATGCTTCGCAGTGCCTTCAGACATTCTGCATAAATCTTGCTTAATGTATCCGAAGCATTATTATCGTAATAATCTCTCAAATACTCTGTAAGTTTGTCTTCAAGTTCCTGATCATAATCCTGAATATCACTCTTGATATTACGAGACATTATCTCATCAAAAGTAACTGATTTCGGGCCTTCTATAATTGAAAGCAATAACCATAGGTTAATATATCCCCGATTGCGGAAATTGAATAATACTTCCCTTTCTTCGTCCTCAAGATTGTCAGAAGAAAAACCTCCGCTGATTATTTTTTCAAGAATTTCCGGCCTTTTTCCCATAGGAACCAAAAGCCACTTATTTTCATTCATTCTGATCTTTATATCTTCTACGGAATTTTTCTCATGAATGCATTCCCTCAAATGAGCAATCAGTTTCGGCACAACTTCTCTTTGTATCCTTACAGCTTCTTCCTCGTCATATATCTGATATAATTTCTTTTCCAGGTTTTCAACCGCGTAGAATCCTTTGTTTTTCTCATTACTAAGTACATGCAATAATACCTTGGAATAAAAGAAGTTATAATCAAAAATGTTTTGGCAATCCGACTTGAATTTCTCTATTTTGGATTCTTCAGCTTTTTTATTATCCGCATAAACAAATATCTTCTGTTCTTCTTTCGCTTTCTTTCCCTTTTTAACGCCCTCATCCTCGAGGTTCTTCCCGCCCTTCGCATAAGAAGTATATGCATCATAAAAAGCCTTCGGAAGCTCATTAATATATGTCCCGAAAGACGGTGGATAAAACTTCGCTATTGTACTACAGTCCTTGGCGGTGACCTCTATGTATTTCTTTCCGTTTCTTTCCTTCTCCTCAACCTTTAGATTGTTAAAGGAATAGTTAGCTTCACCTCGAAGTTTCTTGAACTTATGCAAGAACTTAATATAAGAGCATTTTCCCGTATCATTCCTAAGGATCATATCGAGATTAGGATGCTCTCCGTTCTTAGCCGCATCAATCTCTAACCCCGTCAGGATCGTACACATTTCGCATGATGGTCTGCCTGTGCTTATTTCCTCCGATACCGCTTCTTTCGGTCCGTTTTCTCCTAAAGCATGACCATATTCTGTCTGACCAATTGATATAGCAGCATCCGATATCTGACCGATTCTATTTGAAAAAGTATTCTTGATATGTTCAAAAGGTACATGTTCTTTTATTTGGGTTTTCTCACTATGTGTTGTAGGGATCTCGATAACAGGCAATCTACGTTGAAAAACAGTTCCAAAAAATTTAGTTGGGGTTTCTATAAATACTCCTGATGCAACAGCCGCAACCACATCCTGGTTATATACAACGCTTACAAGATCTCCGTCAAAGTCTGCACCGCCCAAACACAGCGGTAATACAGAATGCCTGGGCACCATTACAATACCGGTAAGATCACCAAAGTATTTATCATATATTTTTCGCGAATTCATATATGAGCCGTAATTATTTCTACCATGATAGGTATTTTCGTCCGTATCACAGAATCTATTCATTATGTACTGTTCGTTCCTAGATAGATGAGGATTCCGAAAAAAAGCGTAATATGAGTTAAATCCTAATCCCAATTCATCTGCATTTGCGTCCTGTCCGTCCGTAGGTAAATAAAAACGATAATACAGATACTTTGGGAAAAAGTTGGGTGGATTTTCAACCATGCTTACCAGAAGCGGAAGCAAATCTCTGCACAGATACCGAGTCTGACCTTCTACCAGGATTTTACCTGTGGCAAGTTTTGTCAGTAAGCCTTTACTTGTATTTTTTAGCTCGTGCTTTATATAGATATCATCCGCAAGCTTTTCATCCTCGCTTAATGCACGCCTCCAATTCGGAACATGACGATCGATTCTTTCTTCATCGGGATCCGTGTCATTATTATCACTGCTTTCTTCTATGTCGAAACTGTTTAAATATTTTTGAGGATTGCTAATAAATGATTTATGTCTTTTCAAAACACGTTCAAATTGCTCTTTGGTAAAAGCAAGCGTATTAATGGTCTGATAGCTCAGATGAACATACTTTGAATGCCCGTAGGGCAGATTGGTTCCTGATACGTACAAAGCATGATCATATTTTCTAAGCATTTCACAATAAAATGCCATCGGATCCGTATCTTCCCTACCGGTTTTTTTCAGATACTCCGCGATCCAATCTTTTGCCTTAAACATACTTTCCGTAACAAAGATCCTTGCCTTACTGAGATTTCGCTTAATCCCAAAGGCATCGATATATATATGCTCATCCTCACTTCCATCTTTGCTATATTCGCCTAAAAATCCATGAACATCAACCTGATGAAGCATTCCCTTTATGAAAGGGAGTCTGATTTGGAAAGATGTGGCGCTTTCTGTTCCGAGCGAGGCATTAATAAGTGCTCCGTAAGAAGGTGCAATGAAACCGGCTCCATCAAAAGGCGTGTCAACATACATCATTTCCTTTTCACCTTGATCATCAATGTCCCATACTTTTCCGTTTTTCCCCGTATTCTCAGAACTTTCCTCAGCAGATATAAAAGTGGCCGTATCATAATTGTAGCCTGTAATAGGTTTGTCAGGTTTTTTAGGGTCTTTTCGCTCATCCAAAACGACGACCAACGTCTCGGGTGTAATCTCAAAATTATCAATCTCAATCCTTTTGGAAGAAGAAAGATACAGACCTCTGTATGCGTAATATTTGCTTTCTTGCACATCGATCTGTGAAAAGTCCATACCAAGATTCAATCGCTCATTTAACGCATCATAATAAGTCGCATCTATAAAAGAAATGCGACTTTTACGACTCATATTTCCGCTCTTATCAAATGCGACCATGTGCACCGGCGTACCGGATTCTTCCGGATAGATATCAATGCCATTTTCTATGATATCCTTAGCGCAATCCCAAAGTGATTCCTTATGTTCCTTTACGGCATCACTTGCAGACTCGTCATAAGGCATAAAAATATCGTCAAAATCCATTATCAGCATTTTATCAAGCAAAGTGGTACCGGTAATTTCAAATTCCGTATTCTCGCCATAACGAGACTTAATTTCCCTGTAAAACTGATCAAAAACAGGGCATTCTTCCATATCCTCTTCCTGCTTGATAACAAGTCTGCATAAGGATTTATTGATTAAATATATCGCATATGCCTTATCCTTCCCTTCTTTGGGGAAGTACTTAAACAAGGCTTTTGCACTGATTGTTCGGATTCTTTGTTTGGGACTGTTCACTATTGCCTATCCTTTCTGACTATGCGCATATAACTCAATGTATAATATTGTTTTGCCTCGTAGTAACCCATCATAATAAACCCTATCGGAGTATCATCCTCATATATTGCAAACGGCCATGCAGTATCATGATATACATACGCCTGCGCCAATGATTCAGAATTATCAGAGACAAAACCTTTTTGCTCTTCGCTTACGCTGAGGTTAAGT
>OCVV011328018.1_pt1 | contig 11873 bp, 11 predicted proteins | sample 1539721 | NCBI WGS metagenome assembly OCVV01 (sample SAMN02144230, study PRJEB22623) | gut metagenome | biome: sheep rumen | host: Ovis aries | place: New Zealand | reverse complement strand
GCGTTGATCCGAACTGAACAGGAGTCGCTCCGGCGGTTCCTTCTCGCCCTCTGCTGCGGCAACAGGGATGAGGCTGACGACATTGCACAGAATGCACTGGTCAAAGCCTATCTCGCTATCGACAAGCATGAGGACCATAGTCCCCTCAGTTATGGAAGAAATCTGTACTACATTATATCCCTCGCTCTGCCCAGTCGCCACGGTCGAGATTGCGATAGCCGATGGCCTCGGCGATGTGTACGGACTCAACCTTCTCGCTTCCGGCGAGGTCGGCGATGGTGCGGGCCACCTTCAGGATGCGGCTGTAGGCGCGGGCACTTAGTTTTAATCGCTCCATGGCCATGCGGAGCATGTCGAGGCTGGCGGCATCGGGCTCGGCAAACTCATGGAGCATGCGCTCGGTCATCTGTGAGTTAGAATGAACACCCTTGAACGTCTTGAAGCGCTCGGTCTGGATATTGCGGGCTTTTATCACGCGCTCGCGGATGACCGCCGAGGGCTCGCCGGGCTTCATCTGCGACAGTTGAGCGAAGGGAACGGCCTGTATCTCGCAGTGGATGTCGATGCGGTCGAGCAGCGGACCGCTAATCTTCGACAGATAGCGGCTGATCTGGCCCGGCGTGCAGACGCAGTGGTGCGTGGGGTCGCCGTAGTAACCGCAGGGACAGGGGTTCATCGAGGCGACAAACATGAAGGAGCAGGGGTATTCCACGGTGTATTTGGCGCGGCTGATGGTGATCTTGCGGTCTTCGAGCGGCTGACGGAGCACCTCAAGGGTAGACTTGTTGAACTCCGGGAGTTCATCGAGGAAAAGGACACCGTTGTGAGCCATCGACACCTCGCCGGGGAGAGCCCGGTTGCCGCCGCCTGTCATCGCCACTTGCGACACCGTGTGATGGGGGCTGCGGAAGGGGCGCTGCGAGATGAGCGACGTGCCGCTGGCGAGTTTGCCTGCCACGGAATGCACCTGTGTGGTCTCCAGGCTCTCGGCCAGCGACAGCGGCGGGAGGATGCCTGGCAGGCGCTTGGCCATCATCGACTTCCCCGACCCTGGCGGACCGATCATGATGAGGTTGTGGCCACCGGCGGCAGCCACCTCCAAGGCGCGTTTCACGCTCTCCTGACCTCGCACGTCGGCAAAGTCGAGGTCGAAGGCATATTGCTGTTCGTAGAACTCCTTGCGGGTATCGACGACGGTGGGTTCGAAATGCTCAGCACCATTCAGGAAACCGACGACATCGGCCAGGCTGTCCATGCCATAGACCTCAAGATTGTTGACGACGGCTGCTTCGCGCTCGTTCTCCTTTGGTACGATGAGCCGCTTGAACTTCTCCTTCCTGGCACGGATGGCCACGGGCAGGGCTCCGCTGACAGGCTTGAGTTGTCCGTCGAGTCCCAGTTCGCCGATCAGCATCGTCTCACTGAGCAGGTCAGCGGCTATCTTGTTATGGGCGGCGAGGATACCGATGGCCAGGGGCAGGTCGTAGCCAGTGCCCTCTTTCCGGATGTCGGCGGGACTGAGGTTGATGGTGATTTCAGCCGTGGGCGCCTTGAAGCCGTTGTTCTCTATGGCTGCCCTGATGCGGTCGTAACTCTCCTTGACGGCAGTATCCGCCAGTCCTGACAGATGGAACATCACGCCTCGCGTCATATTCACTTCGATGGTAATGGTGGTGGCCTCCAGCCCCATGACGGCTGCACTGAATGTCTTTACTAACATAGTATTATGGATTTATCGTCGTTATCGTCGTGTTATTTCAAGAGTTCATTTATCTTCCTGTCTATTTCGTTTGTATTGACGGAGTGTGCCAGTATCTTGCCCCGGCTGTCGGTGATGATATTGTCAGGCACGAAATAAAGGCCCAATTGTGTGAGCAGGGGTGTGTCCCACATCCGCCCGTCACAGATGTTGCTCCACGGGATGTCATCGCGCTCCAGATTGCGGCGGCAGTCCTTGACATTGGCATCCAGACAGATGCTGATGACCCGCAACTGACCTTCGTGCTCCGTTGTCAGTCGCTTGAGGCGGCGGAGCATGTTCTGGCTGTCGTAATTCCAGGACGCCCAGGTGGTGATGATGTTCACCTTTGCCTGAAGTTCGGTGCTGGAGACGGTCTTGCCATTCATATCGGTAGCAGTAAACTTAGGCAGCGTGCCGTTGTCCCGATAGTGCCTAAGCCCTTGCAGTTGTTTCTTCAGTTTGTTGAGTTCGGCATTGTTGGGCATGTCCTTGCCTATCAGATTCACCAGTTCGAGTGCCTTGTCATAATCGGGGGTGAGGGTCTGGATGAAGTATTTGTTGAGGATATACCTGCTGACGGGCGACTGAGGATTCTCCTTGATGAAGGCTGCGGCAGAAGTCTTGACCTCAGGGGGTGTCTGCTGGTTGGTCTGCATGCGGAAAGCCGTCATCTGCTTGTTGTCGTCAGAGCCGCTCACCTCCATCTCTTTCAGGTGAGAGGCATCACCCTCTATCTTCACCGTCTTCCCTGGCTCGGCAAAGACAGGCAGTTCGGAGAAGTTGGGGAACACGATGACGAAGGTGGTGGGCTTTTCCAATTCCACCAGATGGCTGAAGCGCCCGTTCATCACCTGGATGGTGTCGAGTTGGTGCCTGGAGCCGCTGGCTGTATAGACGTAGAGTTCGCCTTGGTTAAAACTCTTGAACTCTCCTTCCATCTTGAACTGGCCGTCTTCGACTCCACAGGACAGAAGTAAAGGTAAAAAGGTAAAAAGGTAAAAAGGTAATGCCTTCCTATACAGGCGAAAAAAACTCCCTGTCGTCTGTCTCATTGCTTCTTACCTTTTTACTTTTTTACCTTATTTATCTTTTTACTTTTCCAGTTATCAGTTCAGTTTCTTCAGTTCAAGATCATTGGCTGCATACCTTGAGAGCGAGGGATCCTTGGCAAGAGCACTGTTGAGAGCCTGTCTGGCATCATCCAGATTGCCCATACGTGTGAAGAGGATTGCCTTCAGATACTCTGTGAGGCCATTAGGGTTCTTCACATATTTCAGGGTGACGGCTGCCGATGCATAGTCCTTGTTCATGATCTGTGCGAGGGCTGCGCTGTTGCTGTAGATCTCAGAGAAGTCCTGCTCAGCCTGTGCGAAGTTGCCCTGTGCCAGATGCAGGTTGCCGAGCACTTCCGACAGTCCGTTGGCGCCTGTTGCGTTGGCGATATACTGTTCAGCCGTCTTGATGTCGCCGGCCTTGAGGGCCAGCATACCGAGATTGGCCTGTGCCTCCGGCAGACTGGGTGTGATGCTCTGGGCTTTCTGGATGAACTGCTGGGCGGCAGCGTAGTTGCCGCGTGCATACTGGATAGTGGCCAGGTTGTTGTAAGCGCGTGCGTCGTTAGGATAGATCTCCGTAGCAAGTTTGTAGATGTCCTCCTTTGAGTTCAGGTCGTCCTTCAGGGCCGCTCCATAGAGCAGTTCCTCAACGCTCAGTTTCGAGGCATCAGAATTGATCTGTGCGAGAATCTGGTCGTCGCTGCGTCCCACTGTCTCATAGTTGATAGTCAGGCGGGCACGGCGCAACTGAGGCAGGATGCCATCGGCCAGTTCGCGGAAGGCAGAGGAGATGTTCTTGATCTGCTGCTCACGCTCCTCAGGATCCTTATACATGGAGAGGACGCGCAGGATGACCTCTTTGTCCTGTATATCGCTGGCCTTCACCAGTTCCTGGAATCCCTCCCAGTCCTGGGCGGTGTACTTGGCGTCGACGTTGGCCTGCATCTGGATGCGCTTCAGTTCCTGGTTGACGTACTGCTCAGAGTTCTTCTGGCGCTCAGCAGCCAGGCGGTCATTGATATTGAAGCCGCCATCGGGCGATGCGTATGCAGAGACCTCCACGTTTTCGAGGTTCAGGCCCTGACGGTCGTTATTGATGCGCTGCAGCATCTTGACGAACTCCTGTACGGAATTGTTGGCCAACTCACTCTTGCGCAGGGTAGCCTGCTGGATGAGGAACTTGATGTTGGCCTCCTGCTTCTGCTTGCTGATGCGCTGATAGGCATCAGGTGCAATAGCAGCCTGGGCAGTACCCAGTGTCTTCTTATATAGTTCAGAAGTAGCGATGATGCCTTCTGCCACCTTTACTTCGGGCACTTGCACCTTCTTCGAGCCGATGAATGCCTGGAAGGTCAGATACATGTCGGCCTTATTGTCGTCGGCATAGGCAAAGTTGGTCTTCATCGTGTAGTTGCCACCCAGACGGTAGGAGATGGTCTGCTCGTTGCCGGCAACCTTCTCACCCTGGAATGTTGCGGTGTTACCCTGCACCACGGTTCCATTGGAATAGCGAAGTTCGGGGACGACGGTCACAATGGCTTTCCGTTTCATATACTTCTCGGGGAAGTGTCCATTGATGGTGGCGGGCACCGAACCAGCCTGCGTCTCCAGGGGATTAGGCGCAACATTGAAATTATCTGCCGACAGCGGTCCCAACTTTGAGCAGGATGAGAATAGCACGACTGTAGCGGATAAAAGAAGAAGATGTTTTTTCTGCATAATCGAAAGTCCCCTAAGTCAGGGGATTAGGGGTCTGAACAAGCGATACCAGACTCCTTTTAATTTGTTATACTTAGGTCTGCGCCTGTTCAGACCCCCTACCCCCCAACCTAGGGGGGTGTTTGTGCCGCGAGCGGGACTCGAACCCGCACAACCATTTCTGGTCAAGGGATTTTAAGTCCCTCGTGTCTACCAATTCCACCATCACGGCAGCCTTAATTCCGTGCAAAGGTACGTCAAAATCCCTAAACGACCAAATATTTTATCAATAATTTATGATATATTAATTCCAAGCGTGAATTGCCAGGCCGTTGAACTCGCAGAAATAGCGCATCAGCGATTCTCCTGGATCACCATTTGAAATGCTCCCTGTCTCGAGTTCGTAGACACGCTGGCAGCGCGGGCACTTCACCTGTTGGCGGTTACCGGTGAAATCCATCGCCGTGAGTGACGTGCAGTTGGGGCAGGCACGATCATAGGCCCACAGACCGTTGAAATTGGTCAGTCCGATGAAGAGCCCGATGCTGTTGCTGGCACCAAGGGAATAGAGCAGATGGTTCTCTTTGTCGGTGGTGATGATATTGTCTTCCGTGGGGGTCTTGCCGTCATTACTGGTCACGTAGACATGCCGGTAACTGGTGCGGGCATCGCCGCTGGTAGTCACGTAGACGTAGGTACCCGGATTCCTGGCTGCAGCAAACAGAAGGCTTGTCGAGTGGTCGTTGTAACTGAATGTGAAACTGCATTTGTTGCGGCGGCTGACCAAGTCCTCTGCATTGCAGGATGTCAGGAGTGAAGAGTGAAGAGTGAGGAGTGAAGAATTTACTACCGCTATGGCAATGGGCAGCAGCCGGCGAAAGGAGAACATGCGTGATGCTCCTTTCAATCGGGTGGCAAGAAATTCTTCACTCTTCATTCTTCACTTAACAGTCTTTTTTCAGCCTCAGTCATCCGCTCGAAGTGGAAACCGTCGATCGTCTGCTGCATCAGAGCCTGTATCTGGTCGTTACAGAGGTTGCCGATGGAACCTTCGTGGGTGTGGTGGATATTCTTGTCGGCCTTGAAGACACCTGCCTCGATGTCGAGTCCCACCTTCTTGTAGGCATCGCGGAAGGGCATGCCGCTGGCAGCGAGACGATTCACCTCCTCGACAGAGAACATCGGGTCGTACATCGGGTTGTCGAGGATATGCTCGTTCACCTCTATTTTATTAATAATGTACGCGCACATCTGCAGGCAGTCCTTCAACTCGCCGAAGGCGGGCAGGAACACTTCCTTGATGATCTGCAGGTCGCGGAAGTAGCCACACGGCAGATTGTTCATGATGAGCGTCACCTGCTGAGGCAAGGACTGCAGTTTATTCGACTTGGCACGGATGAGTTCGAACACGTCGGGGTTCTTCTTGTGCGGCATGATGCTGGAGCCTGTAGTACACTCCTTGGGCAACTTGACAAACGAGAAGTTCTGCGAGTTGAACAGACAGGCATCGAACGCCAGTTTCGCCAGTGTGCCGGCGATAGTGGCGATAGCAAAACCTACGTTGCGCTCCATCTTGCCGCGCCCCATCTGGGCATAGACCACGTTGTAGTCCATCGAGTCGAAGCCGAGCAGTTCGGTGGTCATCGTGCGGTTCAGTGGGAATGATGAGCCATAGCCGGCAGCAGAGCCCAGCGGGTTGCGGTTAGTCATCTTGTAGGCAGCCTGCAGGAAGAGCATGTCGTCACAGAGGCTCTCGGCATAGGCGCCGAACCAGAGGCCGAAACTCGAAGGCATGGCTATCTGCAGGTGCGTGTAGCCAGGCATCAGCACGTCCTTGTACTGGTTGCTCTTCGCGATGAGTTCGTCGAAGAGGCTCTTTACCTCGTCGGCAATGTCCTTCAGTTCGTGACGGGTAAAGAGTTTGAGGTCTACGAGAACCTGGTCATTACGACTGCGCCCCGAATGAATCCTCTTGCCCATGTCGCCGAGTTTGCGGGTGAGAAGCATCTCCACCTGGGAGTGTACGTCCTCCACATCATCCTCGATGACGAATTCGCCACGCTCTGCCTGCTGGTAGATGTTCTTTAGTTCTGCCAGCAACTGTGTCAGTTCGTCTTTCTTCAGCAGCCCGATGCTTTCCAGCATGGTGATGTGGGCCATCGAGCCCAGTACGTCGTACTTGGCCAGATAGAGGTCCATCTCGCGGTCACGGCCTACGGTGAAGCGCTCTATCTCCTTATTGATCTCAAAGTTCTTTTCCCAAAGTTTCATATCTTTTTCTTTTATTCTTGCGGCGGACAGTAGCCGTGCTTATTAAACGTAAGGCACTTGCGCCAGTGCGTCTGCTATCTTCTCCACGCCGTCTTGCAGCGGGCCAGCCACCATCCCCTTGATGAAGGGGTTGAGTTCAGCCTTTACCGTCACCTTCATCTTCGAGTTCTGCTCGTCGACGGGCAGCACCTGAATCCATATATTGAAAGGAACAGGCGACTGTACGGCCTCAAACTTGACGCATTTCGGCTCCTCGCGGTCGCAGATGCGGAGTTTCAGTTCGCCAACGGGGGCCACATTGAGGCTTACGGTGTCTTCGTCGAAGGCGAAGTCGCGCACTTTGTCCTCTGGCACACGGTCGCGCACTTTCTCGAGATTCCTCAGGTCGCTGATGTTATTATAGACAGCCTGCTGAGAGTAGGGAATCTGCTTCACGCTACTCTCGAATTTTGATTCACTTCCGAATAGTCCCATAGTCAAGTCCCCTAAGTTCTTGGATTCCACGTTTCAGGACTCTTGCGCCACTCGGCGAGCACGGCCTTGTCCTCTTCCTTGATATAGCCGGTCTTGGCTGCCTCCTCAATCACTGCCTCATAGTTGCTCAGGGTGATCAGTTTCACGCCAGCCTCCCGGAATGCCTGTTCAGCCACAGGGAAACCATAGGTGAACGAGGCGACCATGCCTATCACTTCCACCCCGTATGCGCGCAGGGCAGCAACGGCTTTCAGCGACGAGCCGCCCGTGGAGATCAGGTCCTCCACGACCACCACTTTGGCGCCTTTCTTGATTTCGCCTTCCACCTGGTTGCCCATACCGTGATCCTTCGGCTTCGGACGTACATAACTGTAGGGCAGTCCGAGTTGATCGGCCACCAGTGCGCCTTGGGCGATGGCTCCCGTAGCCACACCGGCCACAGCCTCTGCCTCAGGGAAGTTCTCCTGAATGGCATGGCAGAGTTCCAACTTCACGAATGAGCGGAGCAGTGGGAACGACAACGTCTTGCGGTTGTCGGTATAGATCGGTGACTTCCAGCCCGAGGCCCATGTGAAGGGTTCGTTGGGCTGCAACTTGATGGCCTGAATCTCCATCAGTTTCTTGGCAAATTGATTCTTGATGTCCATAATGTTCGTATAATTTCGGGTGCAAATTTACGAAAATAATTGGTAATCACCACATATTTTCCTAAGATTTTGCATAGCCGAGAGTAAGGATGCTGATTTTTACCTGACCGGCCTTAACCAATTGCTTGCCACAGGCGATGGCGGTGGCACCAGTGGTTACGACGTCGTCGACGAGCAGCAAGTGCTTTCCCGCGACTGTCGCTGTATCTGTGAGTTCAAAGACGTTTTCCACATTCTCATTGCGCTCCCAGCGGCCCAGTTTGGTCTGGCTGCCTTTGAAACTGTTCCGTCGAACGACTTTGTTATAGACGGGTAAGCCAGTGATCTCACTTATGCCCTTCGCTATCTCCAGGCACTGGTTATAGCCACGCTGTCGCTCACGCTTCTTGGCGAGGGGGATGGGCACGACACCGTCGATGCCATCGAAGAAATGGCTCAGTAGCAGTTCCCGGGCCATCATGCGCCCCATCACCTCACCTATCTCCGGATGGTCCTTGTACTTCAACTCATAGATGATGTTGGCGGTCTCAGCGTGCGGCTCGTAATAGAAGAAGGCCGAAGCACGCTCTACAGGGATTTGTCCCCAGAACATCTTGGCCATCGGGTTTTCATACGGGTCGCGGTCGAAGCCTGTCCTGGGTAGATGGAGATTACACCTGGCACAGATGGTTTCCTCCGTAACGGTTAGTCTTCTTTTGCAGATGACGCAGAGACGTGGAGAGATCAGGTCGAGCAGGCGACGCCAAAAACTAATCATAATCCTCTTCACACTCTACGTCGAGACATTGGCGGATGATATCGAACGTGAAACCGCGTCCGAGGGCAAAGCGCACGAGTTTCCGGTTCAGTTCATAGTCACTGTCAGCCTTGGTGCTCTTTCGTTTCTGCTTCAACAGAGGGCGCAGCACATTGAGGTACTCCTCGTCGTCAATGTCGTCTAATGCTCTCTGCTGTATGTCGTCGGCAATGCGCTTCTGCCAGAGTCCCTGCTGAATTTTCCTGCGCCCCCACTTCTGATAGCGCACCTTGTCCTTCACGTAGGCTCTGGCATAGCGTTCGTCGTCTATGTAGCGCTCGTTTACCAGACGGTCTGTCACGCGTTGCCGGGCTTCGTCGTCAAGCCCCCACCGCTTCATCTTGTCAAGCATCTCCTGCTGACAGTGCTCGGCCTGAGCACAGAGGGCTGCCAATTGCAGGTAGGCTTCCTGTTCGGTCATTTCTTTTTTCATATCTTCTTAGCCTTAAGGAATCGTTGTTTGCCAAACTGATCCTGACGAATCTCTATTTCCTGTAGTCCCACTTGCCGGAGGTATTCAGCGACAGTGTCGGCAGTCAGTGGGTTCAGTTCGAAAAAGAGCAGACCGCCCGGCTTCAGGCTCTGGATGGCATAGAGGCCGATGCGCTGGTAGAAGATGACAGGATTCTCTTCGGGGGCGAAGAGAGCAATGCCGGGCTCATAGTCGAGCACGTTCCGCTCCATGCCGCCGCGCTCTTCGGGCATAATGTATGGCGGGTTGCTCACGATGATGTCCCAGGGTGCTGGAGTGGGAGTTACGAGGGGGCGGAGGTGCGGGGGCGCAGGGGTGCGAGGAAGGAGAATGTCTTGTTTTTCAAAAGCCACCTGAACATGATGACGTCTGGCGTTTTCCTCTGCTATCCGCAGGGCCTCCTCAGAGATGTCCCAGGCCATCACCCGCGCCTCAGGCATCTCCGCAGCCAGTGTCACGGCGATGCATCCACTCCCCGTACCAATATCCAGCACATCCCTCTCATCATTTCTCTCTCCTCTCTCCTCTCTCCTCTTTCCTCTTTCCTCTAATACCCACCGGCAGAGTTCAGCCGTCTCGGGCCTGGGTATCAGCACGCCTGGCTCCACGTGAAAAGTGCGCCCGCAGAAGTCTGTCTCACCTAATATATATTGTACAGGTTCACCTTTTTTGAGTCTGGACATGATGGCATCCAGTTCCTTCCTGTCGGCATCAGTCAGCGAAGCCACTTTCCCGCAGAGGATGTCGGCCATCGAGAGGCCGAAACGAGCCTCAAGCACCCAGCGGATGATGGCTTTTGCCTCGTCTGCCTCGTAGACATCAGCCAGCCTGTGCCAGAGGGTCTCATAGTCCATAGCGGATGGGACACAGTCAATCACTGTCAGCACCCCGTCAGCCACTCTGAAGCGGACATCATAGTCGGCGAAAGGCATCCCGTAGATGCGTTCTGGGTCTTCCTGATAGCGGGGACGCGGGTCGAGAGCCAGCACTTTTCTCAGCGAAGTCAGTTCTTCATCGGTAAAGCGCTTGCAAAGGGATTCTGGTATTATCACTTCCAGTTCCTGCCACTCCGTGTGATCCACGAAACCACTTCGAGCCTCCGGGTGGCTATCGGCATAGGCGACATAAGGCTTGATATCGTAGATAGGGGTGCCGTCCATCAGGTCTGCTCCCTTTACATAGATAAGTGGGCCGAGTTTCTTGTCTTCTACAATCTTGTCGATGCGTACACAAGAGAGTCCGAGACCATTGGGACGGAAAGGCGAGCGGGTGGCAAATACACCCATCCGCTTGTTGCCGCCTAAGCGGGGAGGACGCACCGTCAGACAGGACTGCCGGCCATTGGCAGAGAACTCCCAGATCAGCCACAGATAGTCGAAGTCTTCCAGTCCGTGTATTGCTTCCATCCGTCGGTAGGCAGGTTCAAAGACGATGCAGCCCGTCAGTTCACTGACGAGCCCGCTCTGTCTCGGAATGCCGAACTTCGACTTCATCGGCGAGCGGAAATGGGCTATCGGTTGTATCTCCATCCGTGATTCCGCAGCAAAGTTACTATTTTAGCCGCAGATTACACAGATTTTTCACAGAATTTTTGATTTTCACAGAATTAATCCGTGAAAAATCATGTAATAATTGTGCATTGTGCATTGTGCATTGTGAATTTTTTTATATCTTTGCACCCGTATGAATGATGACGAGAAATACATGCGCCGTTGTCTGCAACTGGCCAGGAACGGGCAGCAGAATGCAAAGCCCAACCCGATGGTGGGGGCTGTGATAGTGAGTGCCGAAGGGCGGATCATCGGCGAGGGGTATCATGTGCGCTGCGGCGAGGGACATGCTGAGGTGAATGCCTTTGCCTCTGTGCGTACTGAGGACGAACCACTGCTGAAGGACGCGACGATGTATGTCAGTCTGGAGCCTTGTTCGCATTTTGGCAAGACGCCTCCTTGCGCGGACCTTATCATAAAGAAGGGTGTAAGGCGGGTCGTCGTGGGCTGTATCGACGAATTTGCCGAAGTGCAGGGGCGCGGCATCCGCAAGATCCGAGAGGCTGGCATCGATGTGGAAGTGGGTGTGCTCGAAGCCGAATGCAAGGCCCTCAACCGGAGGTTCTTCACCTATCATCGTGAGCAGCGGCCTTATATTATCCTGAAGTGGGCGCAGACGGCTAATGGCTTCATCGACGACCATTTCCAGCCGGCACAGATATCCAGCGACTTCACGAAGATGCTCAGTCATAAACTTCGTGCCGAGGAGGATGCTATCCTTGTGGGGCGTGTGACGGAGGAGCGGGATCATCCCCAACTGACTGTGCGCGAGTGGAGCGGAACCAGCCCCAAGCGCATGGTTATTGACCGTAGTCACCCCCTGAATCTTGAGAGTCTGCACGCGCATCATATCCAGTCGCTGATTGTCGAGGGAGGTGCGCAGACGTTACGTTCGTTCCTGGTACAGAATCTGTGGGACGAAATCCGCGTGGAGACGAATACGGCTATGACTGTCAGCGGAGGCACCCGCGCACCGCAAATTCCTGCCAATGCCGTAGTCAGACAGACGGAATCATACGATGGCCAGTTGATAGTACATTATCAGAAGGCCTGATAGTTTTATTTCCGCGTTACTTTGTTTCACATTTTCTCGAAAAACATTTGGCGCTTTCAGGGAAAATGCCTATCTTTGCAGCCGACAAGCATATTGTATAACCCTCTAAATTTAG
>OCVV012872724.1_pt1 | contig 11875 bp, 10 predicted proteins | sample 1539721 | NCBI WGS metagenome assembly OCVV01 (sample SAMN02144230, study PRJEB22623) | gut metagenome | biome: sheep rumen | host: Ovis aries | place: New Zealand | reverse complement strand
TCATCCTTCTCCTGCTGCTTCTTTACATGAAACTCCTTTGCATATTCTGCAACCTTTTCAAGTATTTCAGCGCGAAGCTGCTGCTCGCGTGTATTATTATCATCTCTATTCATTAGCATTTCCTCCTAAATTATAACCATTATCGCATATGTCTATAATTCTTCTTATTATCTCTATCAGATGTCTTTTTAAATGCCCAAAACTTATTAATCACAAAATTTAAAGGAATTATAATGATAAGGTTTATCAAAGGAGCTATATATTTAGATATTTTCGCAACCCTAACCCACAAAATCAACAAACCATTCCCCACAATAAATCCAGTAAAAGCATAGGAAATCAACATCTTAATGAATTCCGGAATCCAGCTTCCCCTTTTTTTCTCAGCATGTACCTCATTATGATTAAAGACCTTTTTATAATTCCAATAGAAAGACCATATTATTGAAAAAATGAATCCAACAACTGATGAAATCAAGTAATCTATATTGGGCAAGACATTATTCTCTTGAAATAAATATAGGGATATTGTGTAAGTAACATACGAAATAATAGTATTACTAAGTCCGACTATGCCAAACTTCACAAACTGCATAAAAGCATCAAAGCTCTTCTTTGTCAACTCTTTATGAAACAGTCCAAAGAAAAACCGAAGAATATAAAAACATATCAGACTGATCAAATACCATATTTTATTATCTTTGTTTATATCAGCTTTAGTCATGATCACCCTTGGCCTAGAAATACTCATAATACTCAGCCCTAATTCATCAACCACATGAGGACTATTTTTTAATTATATACTCTAAGACTATTTGATGCAATTTTTTTGTTTTACCGTAAAGCATAATATTTATGTATAAAAAATAATAATTATGTAGTATACTATATGTGTCTCAAAACATACAATCAAATCATCCACTTACACTTTTTTAGTGAGGAAATAATATGTCAGATATTTTGAATTTCTATAAAAATAAAAAGGTGCTTATCACTGGTCACACCGGTTTCAAAGGTTCATGGCTCTGCCGTATCTTGATAAATGCCGGCGCGGAGGTAACCGGATATTCTCTTGAACCGCCTACAGAACCAAATCTGTTCACTCTTGCAGAAATTGAAAAAAATATCCGTCACATCATCGGAGATATACGTGATTTGGCACATCTGTCCAAGGTTTTTGACGAGGTTCAGCCGGAAATAGTCCTTCATCTCGCTGCTCAGCCTATAGTTCGCGAGTCCTACAAGAATCCTGTCGAAACTTACGAAACCAATGTCATGGGCACAGTAAATATATGTGAATGCATAAGAACCCACGAATGCGTACGTTCATTCCTGAATGTAACCACTGACAAGGTTTATAAGAATAATGAATGGGCATGGGGTTATCGTGAAAATGAGCCTCTCGATGGCTACGATCCATATTCAAACAGCAAGTCCTGCTCAGAACTCGTTACTCACAGCTATATCAATTCATTTTACGATATCGAAAGAGTACGCGTATCTACAGCTCGCGCCGGAAATGTAATTGGCGGAGGTGATTTTGCCGTGGACAGAATCATTCCGGATTGCGTCAGAGCAGCTTCTTCTTCCAATGAGGCAATCATAGTCCGTAATCCGTATTCAACGCGCCCTTATCAGCATGTTCTCGAACCTCTCTTTGCATATCTCATGATAGCAAAGTATCAATATGAAGATAAAAAATACGCCGGCTTCTATAACGTTGGTCCCGATGATAAGGACTGTGTTACAACCGGCAATCTTGTAGATATATTCTGTTCAAAATGGGGCGAAGACCTCACGTGGGAAAACCGTTATGACGGAGGTCCACATGAAGCAGACTTCCTTAAACTCGACTGTTCCCTTCTCAAATCCACCTTCGGCTGGAAGCCAAAGTGGGGCATCGAAGAAGCAATCGAAAAAGTCATAGAATGGTACAAAGCTTGGATTAACGGAGGAGATATTAAGGACGAAATAAATCAAGAGATTAATGATTATATTAAATAATTCTATTTGTTATATTATGGGTTTGGGAGGTTAACAACAAATTGAAAGAAAAACAGATTAATTCAACAGCTTTATATGCTTTTTTAACTCTTCTATCCGTTGTATCAGCTATACTTATTATACTCATTTCAAAAGGAAACCTAATTAAGATATATTTTTTCCCGGATTATAATGACTCATTAATGGATTTTTTTAATTCACTAATAGAAGTTCATACAAAACACCCATATAAAGATTTTGGAGTATTGTACCCTCCGTTGGCAAACCTTTTCTTTTATTCCCTCTTCATGTTTGTCCCGCGGAATGTTATTTCTGTTTTGCCATATTCTCATAGAGAAGCCATCCTTCTTGTTGGCACTCCAAATGATATACGCATGAATCAGACATGTATGTTATTATTTTTATTCACATTTCTTATGTCTGTTTTATTATTTGTTTTTCTGATACAAAAATTCTTAATTCAAAAATCAAACCTGCTGATTATTTGTCTATTTTTTACATTTCCAATGCTTCAAGCTATTGAACGCGGAAACATTGTTCTTCTTCCATTTACTTTTACTTTGTTTTTCTATCTATTCCACGAATCTCCAAAACGTATACTTCGTGAATTATCCATTTTATCTCTTGCTATTGCTTTTGGTTTTAAACTCTATCCTGCATTCTTAGGACTATTACTAATCAAAGAAAAGCGTATTAAAGATGTAATAAAAGCCTTTATTTATGCCATCCTTGTAACTATTATACCATTACTTATTATGGATGACCTTCCCGGTCTCTTTACCTGGTTCAATATTCTGTTATCTTACGGAACAGACACGCCTTCATCCGAATTTATCTTTCGAGACTTAGCTATCATAACGTGCGTTTTATTTATCAGCCTTGATACTTTATCGTCTTTTACAAAACGTCCACTAATTAGGTTAACCAAATCACAATCATTAATGCTTATAATATGGTTAATGATACTTATTAATGGAAATTTAGATGGTTTAGTCCTCTTATTTACGATTATTCCTTTCGTAATCTTCTCAATAGAAGAACCCGTCATAAATAAATTCAACATCATTGAATTTATAGTTTATATGGTATGTCTTTTACCACTCGGAATAAACAAACTGAATTATTATTTTCTTCCACTATTCCTAATCGGAGGAATTATCCGAGCAAAAAAACGATACGCCGCTATCGAAGAAATACAGTTTATCAAATAAGCAAGCAAATCATCTACCTTTGAACATTATTGATAATACAGTGCTATCACCCAATACTGCTTTCTCAACATTTTCCTGAACATCCAACACTTCAAAACCTGCATTTTCCACCATGATTTTTATAGATTTTGGTGTGAAAAAATTAATGTGTTCTGCCATCGGCATAAAAGGATCTTTTCGTCTTTTTAGATAGTATTTTGCCAATCTTATATTGCTATATTTACGATTAACAAGTAGTTTTATATTTCTCTTTATTGAGAATTTATTTACCATAAATGGGTTCTCACTTGGAACCTCAATATAATATAACGTATCCTTATCACCTGCTTCCTTAAACTGCTTAAGCATACCAACCGGATCAGATAAATGTTCAAACATCATATTACACATAATAAAATCATACTTATGCTTTTTCACCTCATCAAAAGAAGAAAGAGCCTTAACCCCTTTTATTGTAGGAATATTGGATATATCATAGACATATCTCGCTCTGCTCCCCATCTTTCGAGTAAATGTTCTCCCTTCATTTCCTCCCCAATCTAAAGATACTTCAGGGACAACCGATGTATTTTTTGAAAGCATTTTTTCAATAACCCTTCTCTGTTCAGCCAGAGCAAGATGATCATTGTTCAAAGCTTTATTTACCTTTTGCGTATACCAACACTCGTACTTTTCACGAGTCTTCTGATATTCTTCATCTCTATAATTTCTATACAGTCTTCCCTGTTCTTCATCTGACATTCTGTATTCATAAAATGCAAATGTACATTTCGGACAATAGCATAGCCTTGTGGCTTTATTATTCCCAGGCACAAAACCATCACTGATTCTATCCATTACAAAGTCTGAAATAATGGTATCTTTATATTCAAGCTTATCGTTTCCACATATCATACACTTCATATATCATCAACCCCTATAAAATCATATTACTAGTTCATAAGCCAAATTATGACATAGTCTTACACTTCACTACTCTTAATAATTCTATCAATACCATCCGCAAACCTAACATGCGGCTTCCATCCGGTATCATTTGTTAATTCAGAAACATCAGCCACTAAATACATAGGCTGATGAGGATAATAATCCTTTTCACCAAACCCTAGTTGAACCCCCGGAGCAATGATATCTCTTATCTCCTCAACATATTCTCGAAGTCTTCTTCCATTTCCGCTGCCTAACACATAGTATTTGCTTTTAATATCACTCTCAGCGACTGCAAGAAAAGCTTCCGCTGCATCTTCAGAATAAAGATAATCCCACTGTTGCTCACATTTTGTAAGAGCCGGCATAATCTTCTGCTCGATAGAGCTTACCACATAGGATATAAGCGAACTAGCACCATCATCCGGCCCATAAATACTGAGTATCCGCATCCAGGCAAATCTCATACCAAGCTTTTCAGCGAGGATTTTAGACATTTTGCCGGCTGTATATTTTGCGATTCCGTAACCGCTTTCGGGATTAACCGGAAGTTCAGGCGTAAGCGGCTCATCCTTAATACCATATTCTGCCTGTGATCCGGCGCCTATAAACATCTTGCAGCCGCATCTTGATGCAAGCTTTACGGCATCCAGGGTATACATCACATTTACAAGCTGAGTATCCACATCATCACGACCGGATACTGTGGTTTTTGCCCATGCCAGATGTATCAAAACATCATATTTTTCCTCAAGCTCTAACCGGTTATAATCCACTATACTGCACGGAATAATATTTACTCCCTCAATGGACTTCAGTTTATCCGTCCTTTTTGACTCCGGATTGACTATGCATGTCACTTCATGCCCCTTCGAAACAGCAACCCTTGAAACTGCCGTTCCGATCGTCCCGGTAGCTCCGGTGACTAAAATCTTCATATCCTTCTATCCTCTTTTTCAGTCTTCTTCTGTAAATATACTCTCTGTTACAAAATTGACCTTTTTGATATTTTTTGCTTTATGTATAAAATCCTGATAAATCTCTCTTATCTCAACATTTAATTCATCCCATTTTCCTTCAGGATTAAGTGAAGGAAGCGACTCATCAGCATAGCTTTCATTATACTTTGTCTTAAAGCCGTCAAAGCCGGCTATGGAAATATTGCTTATACCCAGTCTGTCCATCAGTCTCAGACCGCAGATAGCTGCATTATCAAAATGTTCCCAGCCTCGCTTGATAGCTCTGTTGTAATTTATAATTATCTCATTGCTGTCAGAGCCGGTTTTGATATTTGATAATAAAATATGTCTGGTACTCTTAAATGTATTTGGATGTGCCTGCTCTGCATATTCATATCTTGCATGGTTGACAAAGAAAAGATAGTCATACTTATAGCCCGGAATTATAGCATTTATGCCTATCGTGATCGGAGAATGCTCCTCTATATAGTTTTCTATCTTATCCTTCTCCTCTATAAGCGTACCGCCCGGACAAAGAAGAAGCACCTCCTTGCCGCTAAGCTCTTTGCTGAGTGCATCAAATACTTTTTCATCATCTACTATTCTGTTCTGATTCTCCAAGTATTTCTGCTCAAGAAGATCGTAATCATACTTTCTTCTGTCCTCCTGAGAAAGAGAATCAATAATATTTCTCATATCCTTGGCATTTGTTCGATGATTATTAAGAAGATATGCAATGTTATTTACATGACACTGATATAATCCGGCGATAAAATATGGCGTAGAATATCCCCAGCTGTACTTTTCCTGATATTCCTGCATATAAATGTCTATAGCATTCATCACTGCATCCAGATCATAATTGCAGGACTGTTTTTTATTCAGATAGCTTACCACCAGCTCCGTTGTTGCATTTCCTGCTCCACGTCCCATTCCGCAAAGTGTTGCATCCACTATACAATCTCTTCCTGCTTTCTTCAGATCCTCCACAAACTTCATGGCAAGAGAAAAAGCAAGCTGCTGATTATTGTGTGAATGGAAACCTATTTTAATATCCGGAGAAAGTTCCTTCTTCAACACATCTAGAATATGAAGAAGATCCTCATCATACATGGCCCCAAATGTATCTACAACTGAAACCGATACCGGTTTAAATTCATTCATATCCTTTGCAAGTTCTACAAGATCGTCATCACTGTAGGCAAGAGTATTTGCAGCCTGGAAGAAAACCTTATAACCTTTTTCTCTGATCTTTCTTCCGACCTCGATTCCCTCCTTATGGCGTCCATGTGGAAATACAACTCTTATGGCGTCTATGGATTTTCCGTCATAATCCGGCAATCTGTCGGTATCATATCTGTCCCAGTCTATCATTACAACATAGGTAATATTTGGTTTTTTATCTACCAGATACTGTTCAATATCCGAAGGAACATGATAATATGATGTACCATATTCATGTTCACTGTCCTTAAGCCATCCGCATTCAATAATATCGGCATTTGCACGCTGAAGGCTTTTGATAATACCCTTTATTGAAGCCGCACCAAAATGCGATCCGTTTATATATGCGCCATCGCGCAAGGTGCAATCAAGTAATTCAATATTACTCATCCTGTAACCCCCTTCTATATTTCCGGAATTTTCTGTTTATATTTCAGCTTGAATTATGTCGGTGTTTTTTCAAAATTCCGGCGTTTTATATTTTACATTAACCGTTTACTTTGTAATTATTCGTTATTCCCGGTTTCTTCAGTATCAAAATTAATCCTCTCTTCTTCAACAACAAGGGGTCGTTTCATGACTCGCTGATTAATACTCATGATATATTCCCCAAGAAGACCTATAAAGAAAAGCTGAACCGATCCTAAAACACTTACTACAAGAAGGACAGGAATCATACCTGCAGGGAACTGATCCCAGTAAATAAGCTTTAATACCAGATAAACAAGTGCTGCAAATAAACTAAGCGCCGACAGAATAAAGCCTAAAAATGTAGCTATACGAAGACCGGCCTTAGTGTAGGAAGTAAAACTGAGCATTGCTCCATCATAAAGAGAAAAGAAATTGTTATGGGTCTTTCCCGCACGCCTCTTATTCTGTACATAAGGAACATCAACTCGCTTATAACCCAGCTCTGCCACAACTCCTCTTAAAAACGGAATCGGATCATCAAGCTGTCTCAGCACCTCCAGAAATTCCTTACTGTATAGTCCAAACCCGGTAAAATTGGCTATCTGTTCAACATTAGACAGCTTTTTTATTACCTTATAATAGCAATTTCTGAAGAAGCGCATCAGTTTGTTTTCTTTGCTCTCTTCCTTTATGGCACAGACCAGTTTAGCACCATTTTCCCATTCCTCTACGAATTTAGGAATCAATTCAACAGGATCCTGAAAATCACAGCAAAGTCCGACCGTACATTCACCGGTTGTCTGTAAAAGTCCATGATACGGCGAATTAAACTGGCCAAAATTACGCGCATTAAAAATAACTCGTACTTTTTTATTTTTTTCACATATCTGCCGCAATAAATCCTTTGTTCCGTCTGTCGAACAGTTATCTATGAACAGCAGTTCATAATCATATCGTTTTAATTCATTTTTAAACAGCTTATCGATTGCCTCGCTCATAGGAACAACATTTTCCTTTTCATTGTAGCAAGGAATCATAACACTTATCTTTTTCAATTATTACACTCCCTGTCGGTGAAATATAGTAACAACATATTGAGAAGCAAAACTGTGTCTCACAATCCTTCGAAACTAACATTCCTCCGGTATATTAAATCCAGGCATATGCCACTGTATCACTGTTAACGTGATTATGCTGCCTGATAGATATCTTATAATCTTTATTTATGCTCTTTATCAGCAGCGGAATCTCATAGAAATCCACAACATTATGATAAATACATATGGCAAGAAGCGGCTTATACTCTCTGATACCTTTAACAGCGCCCTGAAGCATTTTATACTCCCAGCTCTCTATATCAGCCTTAAGAAAAGTATATGGTTCTTTTAAGAAATCATCTAAAGCAACAATATCGTCTCCCTCTTCGGCTGAGTCACTGCTGGATATCTTTGAACCAAGTCCGTTATTGGTATCATACCTTTCTACTTCCGCTTTCAGACACTTATCCGATACACCCTTAGCATACACAACTATCTTATCTTTTCCGAAGCCCCACTCCTTTTCAAGACGCTCTATCCTGTAATTCATGGCTTCGACATTATGTGTATCAGGTTCAAAAGCAATAATCTTTTTGAATACACCTTCTTTTTTCCAAAGGAATCTTTCTATGGTATCTCCGACATAGCTTCCGCAATCCACAAACACTTCTCCCGGACTGTTTACCGCAAATGGAGGAAGTGCAAAATACTGCTCATTCGGGTCAACCGGCATATATTTTCCTTCTCCCGTCAATCGTTCCTTTGTAAGGATTTCATAAAGCTCTCTTGACTCGTCATCCTCAAAGAGATCATAAACCTCCATCACTTTGTCGGCATGCTGCTTGAGAACAACATCATCAATAAGATAATACATAAAACCGGCTGCCTTCAGCTGTTCTGAAACAGCCTTAACCACATTGCCCTGAATAGAACAAAGAAGAATGCATATCTTGTCCTTTACATCCTCAAGGCTGGCAAGTGAAACAACGGTTCTTCCGTTGAATTCCTTTCCCCACTTGTCCTTGTTATTATCAACATATCCTGATATTACAAAGCCTTCCTGTTCCAGTCTCTGAAGACCGTTATAATATAAATTGGCTGTATTGCCGGCTCCGAAGATCCAAAGCTCTTTACCCGAAATATCCGGTATATCAGTCCTTAACATTTTTTCAAATGACTCTCTGCTCATTTTTCTCTCCAAATACATTTATAGTTTTCATAATTTATTAAATGCCCAAAACATAGACACCGATGCTGCATCGGCTCCAATGATTATGAGATGCGTTTTTTGCTTCTCAATATGGCGTCATTTACTTCATCTCAAATTTCGGGATCAGCATCCATTTATCCAGCTCTCCCTCAGGAAGAGGAGGATTCATGAATTCCAGCGGCAGTGATTCCATCTGTCCGTCTGAACGCTTATATGAAACCTGCTTTGGCAGTGCACCAATCTCGATCGGTATATCTACCATACATACAGCCGGTCCTTCAGAAGCAAGTACTTTATCTATCACTTCATCCAGCTGATCATTATTTTTAATTCTGAAGGTCTGTATCTTATATGCTTTTGCAATATCTTCAATATCAGGTATTGTCAGATTAGAACCCTCATCGCAGGCTACGTAATGGCCCGCAAATATATTTTTCTGGGTTGTATGTATCTGAGCATATCCTTTATTGTCCAGAACAAAGATTTTTACAGGAAGCCCAAGTCTTCTGAGTGTTTCAAGCTCCTGAATATTCATCATAAAGCCACCGTCACCATTTAAGCAGACTGTCCTTTTCCTTCCAGAAGCCAGACACGCACCAATAGTTGCCGGAAGACCGAAGCCCATGGATGCAAGACCCTTTGTGGCAAATACTCTCTGGCCTTTCTTTACTCTGAATACCTGCATTGATACATCGATACATGTTCCCGAGCTGCCGGATACATAAACATCATCCGCCTTCATTTTTTCGGTAAGCCTGTCCACCAGCACATATGTATTGACCTTATCCTTCTGCTGTCTGTATTCTTCGGTAACGATCGGAAATGCTGCTTTTGCCTTGTTTGCATAAGCAATCCATCCGCTTACATCAGGGCATTTGATCTGATCCTTCTTTTCTATGATCTTTTTCATGAACTCTTTTGCATCTGCGACAATCGGAAGATCCGGCCTTACATTTATCTTATGCAGCTCCGGTTCATCTATATCCACCATGACCTTGTAGGCCGCTCTAGCAAATCCATCAAAATTGTATCCAGTCTGAAGCAGATTGTGTCTAGCTCCGATAGAAAGATAAAAGTCTGAATTCTGCTGTACAAGATTTGCATAGCGCTGACCGAGTCCGCCCGGACGACCATAAAAGAATGGATAGTCATCCGGAATAAGATCTATACCATTCCATGTTGTAAGAACCGGCACAGGCATAAGTCTGAGAAGCTCTTCAAGCTCTTCAAAGGCTCCTGCAAGTCTGATACCATTTCCGAGAAGAAGAACCGGGCGCTGTGAATTATTAAATCTCTCTATTGTTTTATCAACAAGCTCATCTAAATCTGTATTACAGCTTTCCGGCTCCGGAGTATATCCATCAAGGCTGTTTTCATCTATCATTGATGCCTGAATATCAAGAGGAATATCTATCCAAACAGGGCCTTTTCTGCCATGTGTTGCCTCATACAAAGCTTTTTCCAAATGATATCTGATCTCCTTTGGATCTGTGACCATTACTGCATATTTTGTAACCGGCTTAACAATAGAGACGATATCCACCTCCTGCATACCCTGCTGACGGATTCCCTGATCTCTGACCTGATCAAGCATCTTGACCTGTCCGGAGATCACAAGCATCGGAGTAGACTCAATATATGCGGCAGTTACACCGGTTATTGCATTTGTTCCACCCGGTCCGGTTGTTACCATCGCCACTCCAAGAACATTATTTACTCTTGCGTATGCTTCTGCAGCAATAGAGCAGCCCTGCTCATGTAAATTAACGACATATTCCAGCTTTTCACTGTTTCCCAGAGAATCATTCAGGTGCATCGCTCCGCCGCCGGGAATCATAAAAACATGCTTTACTCCGGTATCTTCAATAAACTTAACTACATAATCTGATAATTTCATATTTACTTCTCCAAAATTACTTTTCTATTCTTCCCATTTCTTCCAAGGAGCTCTTCCTTCTGCCCATATTTTTTCCAGCATATCTTTTTCTCTCTTAGTGTCCATACACTGCCAGAAACCATTATGCTTATAGGACATCAACTGGCCCTCGTCAGCAAGCTTTACGAGTGTATCTCTCTCCAGCACGGTATCATCACCCTCGATATAATCGAAAACCTCCGGCTCAAATATCATATATCCGGCATTTATCGGACTGCCATCAAGAGCATTCTTTTCTCTGAAGGAACGCACCGCATTATCACCACCGATATCAAGCACACCTTTTTGCTGCTCAATTATAACCGAAGTCAGGGTAGCCATCTTGCCATGCTCCAAATGGAACTTAAGAAGCTCATTCATATCAACATCACAGACACCATCACCATAGGTCATCATGAATCTTTCATTACCAATGTACTTCTGTATCCTCTTGATACGTCCGCCGGTCATGGTATGAAGTCCCGTGTTAACCACTGTAACCTTCCATGGCTCAGTATGTTTATCATGTATTATCATTTTATTGTCTTCTGTGAAATCAAATGTTATATCAGAAGTATGCAGGAAATAATCAGCAAACCATTCCTTGATGACATGCTGCTTATAGCCTGCGCAGACTACGAATTCATTAAATCCATAATAAGAATATTCCTTCATAATATGCCAAAGTATCGGCATACCTCCGATCTTGATCATCGGTTTTGGAACATATTCAGACTCTTCGGAGATTCTTGTTCCGAATCCTCCCGCAAGTAATACTACCTTCATTCTGTCACCCCGTAAATCTTATATATTATATGGTATAAAACCACTCTTCTCCCATTTCCATGTCATTTGTCTCTGCTTTGCGGCCGCCCTTTATGGTCAGTTCCTGGTTCTTGATGCTGACTCTCGCCCCTGCCTTGATGGAAGAGGTGATAAATGCATTACCGCCGATAACCGCACCCTTTCCGATAACG